>ERZ802827.1884-NODE-1884-length-10014-cov-19.8748_pt1 | contig 10014 bp, 7 predicted proteins | sample MGYA00345652_ERZ802827 | MGnify/ENA primary metagenome ERZ802827 (study PRJEB30503, sample SAMEA104212372) | marine metagenome | biome: Westerlies Biome; feature: [SRF] surface water layer (ENVO:00010504) within the epipelagic zone...; material: water... | reverse complement strand
CGTGACACTCGCAGCATTATTCGAGGGGTTGAGTGACCTTCTTTGCGCGGATTACCCGATTGAAAGGAATGCCCAGGCAGAATTACGGGCAGAATTGCCGGCAGCAAACACCAGGGCCCGTCTGCCGCGCGACCCGGTCTCTTTGCCCAGCCCCTTTCTTGAGGTCATGAACCGGGACGATGCCCATCCCGTTTGTCATCTGATAAGCGAACTTCCGTTCCATTGGGCGCCACCGCAGACATCCTCAGACCCGCTTTATCAGGAACACAGTCATTTCAAGGCACATGTTGAATTGCTCGGGCCGGCGGGGCTTGTGGCCTCGTCAAAGGTGCGGATCGGTCTGTACGGTATGATGCCGCATTGTGAATATGGTATCCGCACGCACCCGGCCGAGGAAACCTACCTGATGTTGGCCGGCAGTGCATTTTGGAAGCGCGCAGACACACCCTATCAGCAACGGTTTGCTGGCCAGAGATCCTATCACCCGTCAATGATGCCGCATGCCAGCCGAACCGGGGATGACGCCTTCATGTCGATTTATATCTGGGATGGCGACATCGCGACTGATCAATATACCTATTTCGGTCTTCCAGAGGACTAGGTCACCTCTGGCGACAGATCCAGGATCAATGCAAATGCTGCGAGGGATGATATGCGCGCTGCAATAATCACAGAATATGGAATGCCGCTGGAAATTGCGAATGTGCCTGATCCTGTATTGCCAAGAGACGGGATCATTATGAAAGTCCGCGCGACAGGGGTCTGTCGCAGCGACTGGCACACCTGGATGGGCCATTATGGCGACCAGATCAATTTGCCATTGATCCCGGGTCACGAGATGGCCGGGGATGTTCTGGAGGTGGGCGCAGATGTAACAGGCCTGCAGCCGGGGGACCGGGTTACCGTTCCGTTCGGACTTGCCTGCGGGCACTGTCATATTTGCCTTCAGGGCCATCACCAGAGTTGCGATGCACAAGTGCAGCCAAGCACCAACTTTGACGGCAGCTTTGCAGAGATGATCGCCCTGCCGCGGGCAAGCATCAACGTTGTCACACTTCCCGACGAGGTCGGTTACGCCGAAGCGGCAAGTCTGGGATGCCGATTTATCACCGCGTTCAGGGGTGTCGTGGAACAGGCAGAAACACGGCCGGGAGACTGGCTGGCGGTGCATGGTTGCGGCGGTGTAGGACTGTCTGCCGTGATGATTGCCGCGGCTATGGGCGTCAATGTGGTAGCGGTCGATATTGATGATTCAACTTTGGAAAAGGCGTCTCAGCTGGGCGCGGTTGCCACTGTCAATGCGCTGCGGGTTGGGAATGTTCCCGAAGAGATTATCGACATCACCAAAGGCGGCGCTCACGCGTCGATGGATTCGCTCGGCAGTACGGTGACATGCCAGAATTCCATTCTGTGCTTGAGAACTTTGGGACGTCACATTCAGGTCGGATTGATGAAAGACGCGCATGCAAACCCGGAAATTCCAATGGGCCTTGTCGTTTCAAAGGAAATCGATGTTCGGGGGTCGCGCGGCATGTCGCCGAAGAACTACCCTTCCGTCTTCAACATGATCAAGGCCGGAATTGTCGCCCCGAAATCATTGATCGGTTCCGAGCTAAGTCTTGAGGAGGGGGCAGCACTGCTGACACAAATGGACAGATTCCCCGGCACAGGCGTTTCTGTGATTACGTCGTTCTGAGCGAAACATGATCAATGCCTGCGCCCGCCCAGCAACCGTCCGGTATCCGGGTCCTCAACACCGATCAAATGGCCGACATGGCTGTAGATTGGCGTGCCACCATCGTTCAGGGCTTTGATCATATTTCGTTCAGACCAATCGCTCACCTTACTAAGCACCATCACTATGCCGGCACCGGGATAAAGGGTCGTTGGACCAGTGCGAGCAGCAATCGACATTTCCAGTTCCAGAATTGCGAGGGCAGCGGTGTCTGTATCTTCGGCATCCTGACCCCTTGGAATGACCGGGCTGTTGGCTGTCAGCACAGGTTCAACAAATGACCCCTTGCTTGAGAGCATTATGGCTTGATCATTTTGCTGGTTCAGAAGCAACCGGAAATGATTGATCCTTTGCAGATGCGGTTCAAGTTGTGGCTGGCTTTTGATATGTGCAAGTGCATCTTGGGCCGTGGTCTTGTGCACCAGGACAACAGCATCAATGGGTCGGTGTGCGGCGGCTACACCTGTCTGGCTTGCCGCTTCATGGGGAATAGTCAAGACGCCAAGCAGAGTGAACAAGAACGCCGCGCGAAGTCTCAAAAATTTTTCAGGATAAGCATAGATCATAACCGGCAAGAGCAACAACCATGCCAATCAGCGGCGTGTTGCGCGCAAGTGGCGTATCAGTCGCGGCCAATCGACAGATAGGTCAGGCCGGCACCGCGCATGGCCGATGGATCATAGATGTTGCGCAGATCGACAAGCGTGGTTCCCGCCATTGATGTCAGGAACTGATCCGGGGTCAGCGCGCGGAATTCATTCCATTCGGTTATGATGACCGCTATGTCAGCCCCTTCAAGACACTGTTGCGCACTGGTCTGCAATGCCGCCGCCGCTGGCAGCAAATGCCGGGCCTCCTCCATCGCCTTGGGGTCATAGGCACGAATGCTGGCACCAGCCGCCATCAAGGCCGGAATAATGTCGAGAGACGGGCTGTCGCGCATGTCATCCGTTTCCGGCTTGAAGGCCAAACCCAGAACCGCAATGGTCTTTCCGTCAACCGAACCGCCAGCAGCCTGTTCAACCCGTTGGGCCATGGACAGCTTGCGCGCTGTATTATACGCAACCACCTCATCCACAATGCCGATATCGGTATCATAGTCCTGGGCGGTGCGAACCAGCGCCAATGTATCCTTGGGGAAACATGAACCACCATAGCCGGGACCGGGATGCAGGAACTTGTTGCCAATACGCTTGTCGAGGCCCATGCCCCGCGCAACATCATGGACATCAGCGCCGACGCGCTCGCATAAATCTGCCATCTGGTTGATATAGGATATCTTGACAGCCAGAAACGCGTTGCTGGCATATTTGATCAGCTCGGATGTTTCAAGACCCGTCATCAATATGGGTGTTTCAAGCAAATAGAGCGGACGATAAAGACGGCGCAACAGATCGCGCGCACGATCAGTTTCAGCGCCAACCACAACGCGGTCGGGTCGCATGAAATCGCTGATGGCGGCGCCTTCTCGCAGAAACTCGGGGTTTGAAACGACGTCGAAATCAGCTGCCGGATTGGCCTTGCGAACGATCCGCTCAACCTCGCGGCCAGTACCGACCGGGACTGTCGACTTTGTAACAACGACACAATAGCCTGTCAGGTGATCGGCCAATTCCTCTGCGGCAGCGTAAACATAACTCAGGTCCGCATGCCCGTCGCCGCGCCGTGTTGGCGTGCCAACAGCAATGAATACCGCGTCTGCGTCTCGCACAGCCTGGCCCGTCTCGGTCGAAAACTTCAATCGCCCAGCCGCCACATTCTTGCTGACAAGGTCCTCAAGGCCCGGTTCATAAATAGGCATGATACCTGATTCAATCTTGGCGATTTTTTCGGCGTCCTTGTCGATGCAGGTGACGTTAAAACCAAACTCCGAGAAACAGGCGCCTGACACAAGCCCCACATAACCGGTTCCGATGACAGCAAGATTCACGATATGCTCCTTGGACGTTATTTGGGCCAGTGTTAAGTGGACCGCGCTAGATAGCCGACACTATGCGGCCAGATCATCTGTAATGGAGAGTAAACAAAGTTGATTTAGGAAATATTAAATTCCAAGGCCAGCAGTTTTACGCCCTCAATATACTTTTCGGCACCCTTGCCTGCTGCCAGACACCACCCATTCGCCAACATGGCTAGTGACCCAGCAATCTTTCGACAGCCAGCGTCATGGCATGACCCAGGGCGATATGGCTTTCCTGAATATGCATCGTAACATTACTCGGAACGGCCAAACATATGGTGCTATGCTGGGCAAGCTTGCCACCGTCGCGGCCCGTCATACCGATGACCGCAATATCTGCTTTTGCTGCTGCCTGCGCCGCAGACAACACGTTTTTCGAATTGCCGCTTGTCGAAATACAGATCAGAACGTCGCCCGGCCGGCCCATGGTTTCCACCTGACGCGCGAAGATGCCCTCAAAGCCGAAATCGTTGGAATAGGCGGTGATAAAAGACGTGTCGGTCGTCAGGGCCAATGCTGGCAACCCGCTGCGCGGGCGCTGATGATCAAGGGTTGCCACAAACTCTGCCGCAAGGTGCTGGGCATCGCCAGCAGAACCGCCATTGCCGCACAGCATCAGTTTGCCGCCGTTCTGCAGTGAATGTGCGATCAGTTCTGCAGCTGAAAAGGCGGCCTCGCTGCAGTGCGCGGCCGTATCCTTCTTGACCGCGGCTGACGTCAGAAGAAGCGCCTCAATATCGGATGATGTGGTCTGGTCCATCACTATTCTCATGGATAGGCAGCGGCAACGGGAAGCGGCTGTGTTCTTGACCCTTGGCTGGCGGGCCGGTATCCATGAATACCAAGCCAGCCCCGTTACAGCAAGGACACCTTGATGATCAAGAAAGCTATCTTTCCCGTTGGTGGTCTTGGCACCCGATTTCTGCCGGCAACAAAAGCAATGCCAAAAGAGATGCTGCCAATTGTTGACAAGCCGCTGATCCAGTATGCGGTTGAAGAAGCCGCCGCCGCAGGGGTCGAACAGTTTATTTTCGTGACAGGCCGCAACAAGAGTGCAATCGAAGATCATTTTGACCATTCGGTGGAGCTGGAATCCACCCTTGAGGCGAAGGGGAAATCGGCGGCACTTGATGTTGTTGGCGATATGATGCGCCAGCCCGGATCCGTCATCTATGTACGCCAGCAGCAGCCTGCAGGCCTTGGCCATGCTGTATGGTGCGCGCGCCATTTAATCGGTGATGAGCCTGTGGCAATTCTGCTTGCTGACGATCTTATCCTCGGTAAAAGCTGCCTGAAGGAAATGGTTGATGCCTATGATGGCGGTAACATGGTGGCGGTGATGGATGTACCGCGCGACCAGACGGGTGCCTATGGCATCGTGACACCCGGAAAGAGCGGGGACGGGCGGGTCGAAATCGAAGGGTTGGTAGAAAAGCCAGCCCCGGCCGATGCCCCCTCGACGACAGCTGTAGTAGGCCGCTACATCATCTCACCTTCGGTGTTCGATACGCTTGGTCTGCAGGAACGCGGCGCCGGCGGCGAAATCCAGTTGACTGACGCGCTGGCCAAGCAGATCGGATCAGCGCCATTCACCGGTCTGCATTTTTCGGGTGAACGTTTTGACTGCGGGTCAAAACTCGGGTTTTTGCAGGCAAATCTGGCCTTCGGCCTGTCGAATCCGCAGTTAAAGAGTGAACTTCAGGACTGGTTGCAGGGCCGTATGTCATGACCACGCATCTATTTGATCCGACGATCCTGCGTGCCTATGACATTCGCGGAATTTTTGAAGAGACCCTGACCAGAACCGATGCATTCCATATCGGCCTGTCATTTATTTCATTGCAGCGTCACCGCACGCATGACAGCTCGGTTGCCGTCGGGCGTGACGGACGTCTGTCATCACCTGCCCTGTCTGACGCGCTGATTGATGGTCTTGTTGCTGGCGGCGCACAGGTAACGGATATCGGGTGTGGGCCGACACCAATGCTGTATTTCGCAGCACACGAACTGGAAACTGGTGGCGCCATACAGGTCACCGGCAGCCATAATCCGCCGCGACATAACGGCTTCAAGATGGTGATGGGCGGTGCCTCATTCTTTGGTGAGGATATTGCTGTGCTTGGCGAGGCCAGCGCGGCCGGTGTCGCACGTGTTGATGGCGGAACAAGGCGCGAGATATCTGTCGAGGCCGCCTATATTGACCGGATCAGTGAGGGGTTGACGAGCGATGGCATGAACGTCGTCTGGGATTGCGGAAACGGGGCAGCCGGGGCGGTTACCAACCAGCTGGTCAAGCGGCTCGCAGGGCAGCACCATGTCCTGTTTCCGGAAATCGACGGCACGTTTCCGAACCATCATCCCAATCCGGTCGACCCTGAAACACTGCAGATTCTGCGCGCCGAAGTTGCAGACAAGGGCGCACAGATCGGGATCGGCTTTGACGGGGATGGTGACCGCATCGGTGTTGTGGATGCAAAGGGCCGGCAGGTGCCAGGGGACTTGCTGACAGCATATATGGCACAGGATGTGGGGCTGCGCCACAAAGGCAAGCCAATGCTGCTGGATGTGAAGTCATCGGATGTGGCTATGGACCTGCTTCGAAAGGCTGGATCGGTACCCGAAATCTGGAAAACAGGGCACAGCCACATCAAGAAGCGAATGAAAGAGGTTGGAGCACCGCTGGCTGGTGAGATGTCCGGGCATATTTTCATTGCTGACAATTATTATGGTTTCGATGATGCCATCTATGCCGGTATGCGGGTGATTGACCAAGGCGTGCGCACCGGTTTTGACATCACAGCATTCATGGACAGTCTGCCCGAGCAACATGCAACGCCGGAATTGCGCGTTCCTTGTCCGGATTCCGAGAAATTTGCGGCCATGGACACCATTACCGCGCATGTTCTGGCATGTAACGATCCAGACGCCGTTTCGACAATTGACGGTGTGCGTGTGCGTACCGATGGCGGCTGGTGGCTGTTGCGTGCTTCCAACACCGAGGCTGTGCTGATCGCGCGTGCTGAAGCCGCAACAAAGCAGCGGCTTGATGACCTTGTCGGGGATATCGGCAGCGCGCTTGGCGTGGCCAGCCTCGACTGGTAACGCGGCAGAAAATTGGCCTTGTTTCAGATATGGTCAGGGCTTATCTTCACGGCTCCCCCGAATATTGAATAGCAAATCCCGGAGACGTCGATGACCACTTCCGTGCAGCGTGGCAACCTATCGGTTTCCGCAGACCTCGCAGACTTTGTTGAGACAGAGCTTCTGGCGGTGACCGGTCTCAAGCCCGATGATTTCTGGTCGGGCTTCAATGAAGCGGTGGATCGGCTTGTGCCAAAGAACCGCGCCCTGCTTGAAACACGCGCATCCATGCAGGCGCAAATCGACGCCTGGCTGAAAGATAATGCCAGAGACGGGATAAACGAGGCAGACCATATAGCCTTCCTTGAATCCATCGGTTATCTGATTGCCGAAGGTGACGATTTCAGCATAGATACAGGCAATGTCGATCCGGAAATTGCCAGCATCGCCGGCCCGCAGCTGGTTGTGCCAATCACAAATGCGCGATATGCGCTGAATGCTGCAAACGCCAGGTTTGGCAGTCTTTATGATGCGTTTTACGGTACTGACGCCATCCCGTCAGATGGTGAAAGCGGCACCGGCGGTTATGATCCGGTGCGCGGCGATAAAGTCATCGCACGCGTACGCGCATTCCTTGACGCGGCCGTGCCACTGGACAAGGCCAGCTGGGCAGATGTCACCGGGCTTTCTGTGGAATCGGGCCAGCTTGTCATCGAGACAAAAGCTGGCACAGCCGCGCTTGTGCAAGCATCGGCTTTTGCTGGTCATGACGGCGGAGCCGCAACCCCGTCAATGATCGTTCTGGTCCATAACAATCTGCATATTCTGATCATGATCGATCGCAGCGGCCCGATTGGCAGCACTGATGCGGCGGGCATCAATGATGTGATTATTGAATCAGCCATGTCGAGCATCATGGATTGCGAAGATTCAATTGCCGCCGTCGATGCAGAGGATAAAATCCTGGCCTATCGCAACTGGCTTGGCCTTATGACCGGCAGCTTGCAAGAACAATTTGAAAAGGGGGGCCGCACCATTTCGCGCCAGCTTGCCAGTGATATCGCCTATACATCTGCTGATGGCGGACCGGCGGATCTGAAGGCACGCGCCCTGATGCTTGTGCGCAATGTCGGGCATCTGATGACAAATCCGGCCATTCATCTGTCTGATGGCAGCGAGATACCCGAAGGCATCATGGATGCGTTCATTACGGTTGCCGCGGCTATGGCCGATCTGGACCGCCGCCAGAACTCGGCCGCTGGATCAGTCTACATCGTCAAACCAAAGATGCACGGCCCCGATGAGGTTGCATTCGCTGTTGAAATATTCGAAGCCGTCGAGGCGGTTCTCGGCCTGCCCGAAAACACCATCAAAATCGGTATCATGGATGAAGAGCGGCGAACCACGATCAATCTGAAAGAATGCATTCGGGCCGCCAGATCACGGGTTGTCTTCATCAACACCGGATTCCTTGACCGGACCGGTGACGAGATTCACACCTCGATGGAAGCCGGACCGATGATCCGCAAGACCGACATGAAAGAGGCGACATGGATCGCCGCGTATGAAAACTGGAATGTCGATGTTGGTCTGGCATGCGGCCTTGCCGGCCGCGCACAAATCGGCAAGGGAATGTGGGCCATGCCAGACCGGATGGCCGACATGATTGATCAGAAGATCAGCCACCCCATGTCAGGGGCAAACTGTGCCTGGGTGCCATCACCAACCGCCGCCACCCTTCATGCATTGCATTATCATCAGGTGAATGTTGCGGCACGTCAGGCCGAAATTGCACAGCGCCCGCCTGCCCAGCGCAAGGATATCCTTGCCGTGCCGGTTGCACATCGCCCGAACTGGTCGGAGACAGACATCAATGAAGAGCTGCGTAACAACGCACAGGGCATATTGGGATATGTTGTTCGCTGGATTGATCAGGGTGTCGGGTGCTCAAAGGTGCCGGACATTCATGATGTGGGATTGATGGAAGATCGCGCCACCTTGCGCATTTCTTCACAGCATATTGCCAACTGGCTGCATCATGGCGTCTGCAGTGACGACGATGTGATGGCGGTGATGCAGGAAATGGCTGCTGTCGTTGACCGGCAGAATGACGGGGACCCGGCTTACTCCCCCATGGCACCTGACTTTGATGGCTCGATTGCATTTCAGGCGGCATGTGATCTGGTTTTCAAAGGGCGCGAACAGCCGTCCGGCTATACCGAGCCTGTTCTTCATGCCCGCCGTCTGGAAAAGAAGGCGAAAGATGCCGTTTAACGCCGATCCGCATATCTCGAAAACGCCGGGATTTCCAAAAGACGGCATCACGTTCTATGACATCAGTCCGATCCTTGAAGATCGCGTTGTTGCCAAGCAGGCAATGGCTGCACTTGCCGAACTCACACATCCTATGAAGCCCGACATCATCGCCGGTATTGATGCGCGCGGGTTTCTGTTTGCCCTGCCGCTGGCACTTGAGCTTGATTGTGGCATGGTGATGGTCCGCAAGGCAGGAAAGCTGCCTGGCGAGTTGCTGGAACAATCCTATGCGCTGGAATATGGCGAGGCCCGATTGTCCATACAGGCGTCACGCCAGCTGAACGGCAGGCGGGTTGTGCTTTGCGATGACCTTCTGGCAACTGGCGGCACGCTCGAGGCAGCTGCAAAGCTGGTGGAACGCTGCGGTGGCACGCTTGCCGGCGCGGTCTGTATCATCGAATTGACCGGGCTGAAGGGACGATCCCGCATCGATTGCCCGGTAAAGGCCCTGCAGACTTACGAGTTCTAGCAAACCCTCAAAGAACAGCCCGATATAACGAACAGCGGATTGTCTCGATGTCTGGTCTTGTCTGCTGAAATCTGTTGTATCACCGGGGGCCGCCTGAAAGGATGTATCTCTGGCAGGCTAGTTCAGCGGGAAAGGCGGGAGCAGGATCATGCGTTTGAAGACACCTCTTCTGTCATGGTCACTTTATGACTGGGCAAGTTCACCTGTTCCCACGCTTCATGCCACTTTCATATTCTCGGTTTTCTTCACCACTGCTGTCATGCCGGAAGGCGGGTCTGTCGCATGGGCGTGGATGACATCTGCAGCAGCTCTGCTGGTTGCGATCGCCGCGCCAATTCTGGGACGGCTGGCGGATCAGCGTGGCAGCGCAAAAACCTTCCTCGGACTGGCAACCATTCTCGGCGCAGCCGCAACGGCGCTGTTGTGGTTCATTGAGCCTGACCCGCGATTTGC
>ERZ802827.1879-NODE-1879-length-10025-cov-10.0648_pt1 | contig 10025 bp, 9 predicted proteins | sample MGYA00345652_ERZ802827 | MGnify/ENA primary metagenome ERZ802827 (study PRJEB30503, sample SAMEA104212372) | marine metagenome | biome: Westerlies Biome; feature: [SRF] surface water layer (ENVO:00010504) within the epipelagic zone...; material: water... | reverse complement strand
AGCTATGTACTTTTTGCCATTTTGCGCAATATCTCTAAGCCCGTCTAGCTCGAGATTCCAACCTGCCTTAATAATTCCACCATCTCGAATCGTTGCAGGTGGTTCATCGGCAATATGTTTTTCAATATAATCTACCCACTCCGAGCTGTCAGGTAAACTTTGGAGCTCTTGACCTAAAGTATCGGATTCTAATTCTGCAGTGTGCGCCATTAATTCTGGGATCACCTGAAAAGAATAACCTAATTGCCGAATATCTCTAGCACTACACCGTCCGACACAAATTCTGGAAATTAGCCTTTCCAAATCACCTATTTTTTTTAATGATTCCCGAATATCAGTACGCACATTGCGCTGCTCAAAAAGTATTTCTACACGATTAAGTCGTAGTTGAATAGAATCTAACTTTTTGAGTGGGTGAGTTAACCAACGCCTAAGCAATCGCCCTCCCATAGGGGTTATCGTTTGATCCAAAACAGAAATTAGCGAGCCTTCTAATTTTCCTTCATGCATAGATGAACTAAGCTCGAGATTTCTCTTGGTAGAGGAATCCAAACTCATGTAATCACTTTGCTCATAGCGATACATCCTTCGGATATGCCCCATAACCCGCTTCTGGTTATCTTTTATGTATTGCAACAGTACGCCTGCTGCCCGTTGGGCTAGTTCCATGGACTCAACCCCAAAACCTTTAAGGGAATGGGTGTTGAAATGGGACAGAAGTTGATCTCTTGGATACTCTCCTTCATACATCCAAGAATCAGCCAAACTGATGTTCAGAAAGGAAAAACGTTCGTTTGCCCATTTCTTTTGAGAAGCTGCAATCACAAGCTCAGAAGGTTCAAACATCGATAAGATAGCGTCTATTTCTTGATCCTCACACTCCAAGGCCCCAAATTCTCCAGTAGATATATCGGCAAAAGCGCAGCCTAATGTTGTTCCTTCTTTATAAATGGAAAAAATGTAGTTGTTACGATTATGATTTAACACCTTTTCTGATAAACTCAGCCCTGGTGTAGTGATTTCAGTCACCTCTCGTTCTACAATTTTGCGCCCTGCTTTCTTAGCACTTTCAGGGTCTTCAGTTTGCTCACAAATAGCCACTTTGAATCCTTTGTTTACCAATTTGGGTAAGTAAGAATCGAGTGCATGAAAAGGAAACCCAGCTAATGGAGTCTGATCTCCACCATTATTTCGCTTGGTCAAGGTAATACCAAGTTCTCTACTGACCAGCTCTGCATCTGATCCAAACGTCTCATAAAAATCCCCGACCCGAAACAACAAAATGGTTTGGGGATGTTCCTCTTTAATCTGATTGTATTGCCTCATCAAAGGCGTTTGCTTTTTAGCGCTCATAGGAGGGGTGCTAACAAAATCTATTCAACAAATTGGTTCTATGCTATCGGTGAAACATACCAAACCCATGACTTAAAAACACAGCAAGCATACTCTATTTTTATGTCTGACTAGGAAGCGTAATGACTTTTAAAGGCTTTAATACTACTTTAGTATCAACATTCATTGAATTCTAGATTGTACCATGTCAAAAAATGGTTTACGCGCATATTGGAGTAGAGTTATAGAACTTGTTAAACAGGTTGATGTCATCTTTAATGCTTCTGCCGTTACGTTTAATTTATTTATTTGTGCAATCCCCTTCACCCTTATTCTCATATCAATCATTGGATATGTACTCTCTATTGATACAGCCTATATGGAGCTAGTGCGATACGGCACGGAACTACTCCCGGATATTACCTACGAACAAACAAATTCCGTTACTCTTGAAAGTGAACGTATCGTACAGACACTGTTAGCACCATTGATTCAAGGCAGAAATGTACTAGGTATCACGGGTATAATAATTATGCTTTTTTTCACCCAAAGTTTATTTCACAGCCTCAAACTTGTCCTGTTCAATGTTTTTGATATACAAAAGAGAAGTCATCCACTTAAAAGTATATTGGCAAATTTTTTAGGGCTTGGACTACTTGGTACGGTGTTTTTGTTTTTCAGTCTCTTAGTCTCTTTTGTTTCATTATTCGACGTGCGGCCCCTTGCCGTTGCATTACCCGCGAGTGTCATCGAATTACCATGGGTGTATGAAGTACTCGATATGTTACTGCCCTTATTATTCACCTATATGCTCGCCTTTGTAATCTTTCGTTTCATGAGTGAACGGGAAATTTCTATATCTGACGCAATGCAAGGGGCCGCCTTGTTCACCGTACTATTTGAAAGTGCAAAACTACTATTAAGTCTCTATCTAAGTTATGCCATGTCGCGCTATGAATTCGTTTATCAAGGCTACACGGTTATCATTGTTCTGGCACTGTGGGTTTTCTACCTATCAGTTTTATTTGTACTTAGCGCAATACTATTACGCGCAAAAATTGACCGTCATAAAATAGTTTAATGTTAAACTATTTTCTATTTTTAATGAACGTTATAACACAATACTTGTTATAGTAGTAGGTTCGCTTGGAATTATGCGATTGCATCCTCCATTAACTTACGGCATGCTTTCTGCTTTTCCTCATGTGAACCTTACAACTGATTCACAAACCTATTCATTAAAAAACGATTCAGTATGAAAAAGAACCCTTTTTTTATTTTTACACTACTTATTTTTGGCGTTGCAAGTTTTGCCGCTACCCGTTACGCAGCATTATCTTGGACCGTAGATAAATCACATACCTCCATCACCTTTGAGGCCAAACACTTTTTTACGAGTGTTCCTGGCGCATTTGAGCAGTTTGATGCCGAAGTCAATTTTGATCCTGAGAATCTCGAAGAGTCCAGTATTAACGTACAGATCGATGTAAAATCCATCAATACCAAGAACGAACGACGGGATGGCCATTTGCAATCAGCTGATTTTTTCCAGTCTGATATATATCCATACATCACCTTTTCCAGTGAAAAAATAGTTTCTACAGGTGCCAACAACTTGGAAGCCCATGGAACCCTGACCATCAAGGATGTAAGCACTGATTTTGTAATGCCTTTCACTCTATTAGGCATAATGAATAGCCCAAGGCAAGAAAACATATTGATAGCTGGATTTGAGTCTGAATTTTCACTCCTACGCAACGATTATAATGTAGGTGCTGGCGATTGGATTTCTGACGCGGTTGTTGCCGATGAAATTAAAGTAAAAATAGATGTAGAGGTAAAAGCACAGAAAAACTAAGTTTTTTGAAATTATTTTCAACTTAGTGGTGATAACCCATTATTTTAAGGCATTGCTTGCGCAGTGCCTTTTTTTTATTAATCGGAAAATTGTACTTTTCATCATGAACAAAAAGTATCTCATATTATTATTCTTGCTCGTAGTAGCCGCTGTTACTCGACTCTTCCCACATCCCTTAAATTTCGCGCCGATCGGTGCCATGGCTCTCGCTTCGGGGGCGTACTTTGGACGCAATGTATGGGGTTTTTTAACACCTTTAGGAATTTACTGGCTGAGTGATTTATTGGTGAACAATATTTTATATGCTGAGTTTTACAATAGTTTTGTCTTGTTTACCCCAGGATTTGGGTGGTTGTATCTAAGTTTTGCCGCAATTATAGTCCTAGGTTCTATCATACTACATAAAGTTTCTGTACCTAGAGTACTTGGCGGCGCTGTGGGTGCTTCTGTACTGTTTTTTATCATCTCTAATTTTGGTGTTTGGCTATCTGACCCAGATTATCCACTTACCTGGAGCGGTTTAGTTCTATGCTACGAAATGGCCATCCCATTCTTTCGCAGCACCTTAGCCAGTGATTTATTGTACTCAGGAGCATTCTTTGGTCTTATGGAATGGGCTAGACGTTCATCTTATTTTTGGTCTTGGGGCGAAAAAACCACCTAATTCCTCTTTTTTCTAAATTTACTACATGTTTGAGTTATTCTCTGATCAGCCGGTATACGACTACCCTACGCTTATAAATGTAGGTTATTCACTTATTTGGGCATTTGCCCTGTCCTCGCTTATTGCGATCACCCATCGTATCACCTATACAGGCCCAGAATACCCAAAACACTTATTTCAATCGTTAGCGCTTGGTTCTATCGTTGCAGCAATGGTTATGATGGCGATAGGTGACAGTTTAGCTCGTGGCCTTGGCGCATTTGGAGCCCTTGCCATGATTCGCTTCCGAACTAGAATTTCAGACCCAAGGAACATATTATTCATATTCGCCTCTCTAAGTAGTGGTCTTGCAGTAGGAGTGTATGGATTCACTATTGCTTTTGCGGGGACCATTTTATTTTGTGGGATGGCTCTGGTACTACACTTTACCAGTTTCACTACTCGAGGACAAATCAAGGCGGAACTGTCCATACGAATGATAGATGGGAATGCCCGTTCAAACGTACGTTCAACTTTGCAGTCGTTCACCCAACAGTATCATGAAAAAGGTACTTCACTACGTGATGAGCGCATCAATGCACGCTTTTCAATCGTTTTACCCTATCCAAACGACCATTTCCCACTATTGGAATCTCTTCGTGCCTTAGATGGAGTTGACCGTGTATCCATTTCTTACAATGAATCCATGGAAGAGATATAGGAGCAGCATATGGATCATAAACACTCTTTTTATTGGTTTGCTGGCATACTAATAGTCTCACTACTTCTCGTTAACACTCAATTCTTCAAGGGTAATACTTCTTTTTTAGGGGTCAGTTATTCCGATGCCTACACCATTAATTCTGACCGCGCGGCTACAGTAATCAAAACCTATGTAACTCCTGGCAAAACAATCTCCGCAGGCGACACATTAATTACTTTGTACAGTCCCGAGCTAGAATTGGACATAGAAAAATTACGCAAGGAACTCATGCTCATGGAGTCAGAGATCGATGAAAAGAGTGAATTACTGGAATCTGAACTCGCTTTATTTGATTCCGAAAAGCAACAAAGAGAACAAGAATTCAGTGCCGATATAAACCTGTTAACTCAACGTTTGACTCTTCAGAAGAAACTCAGCGGCAATGAAACAAGCTCCTCTGATGAATCCAATCAAAGCAACGAACTACAGCTACAAATTGAATCGCTGAAACAACAACTCTCCTTAGAATTACAAGCTATTGGTATTCGAGTGAATGATATAACCCAGGAACATCTGTTTGATGTATCCCAAATCCGTGCTCGCCAAGAATTAGCTCGGCAAGAGTTAGACTGGAAAGAGAGAATGGTGGATAATTTAACCCGTGTAGCTCAAGCAAACGGTGTTGTAGAACGAGTGTATGTAAAGCCTCAAGAACAGGTAGACTCTTTCACCCCTCTATTGTCATTAAATCCTCGTCAACCAACCTCTATTGTAGGTTATCTTGTCGGTCAAAAAGATAGAAATAAACAACTTGGTGATACCGTTCTGGTTCGGTCTTCCGAGCAATCAAGCCTAACAAGCACCGGGGTTATCACAGGCTTTGGTTCGGTAGTTGCCCTGCCTACCATTCTTCAAAACTCAAGCTCAATAACTACCTTTGGACTTGAGATATTCGTTGAAATTCCAGAGGATAATCCACTTCCGGTTGGCGAGAAAGTAATTATTGAGTAGTATGAAACGTATCATATTACTTATTGGAACCATACTCATTGTCTATATTTCCAGCACTCTAACACATGCCTCCCTATTAGTCTCGACATCTGGATTTGGTACTTCCATCCAAAAATCCACAACTTACATTAGCCCGTTAGACACACTGGATCGTCTCCGATTTATTCGACTTTCTTTGGAACACCAATCCATACAAAGTTTCCGAGAACAAGCTACCCTACTGGACCCCTCAAAAGTACAACCAGCGTTGTTGGAGGAAATTGAGTTTCGTATTTCAAATGATGAGTTTCAGCCTCAAGATCAACGCTATGATCTTCGATTTCGACCAACTAATCCCCTGATTAGAAAAAAAACAGAAAAGCTTTATCAAAACAGAAAATTACAGCTTCAGGCAGATGCATCAAAAGCGTTGGAAGAAGAAGTGCTTGAACGCTATGAACTCATTATTAATTGGGTAGCAACCCAACAGGCCCTGAACCTTGTAGAAGAACGAATAAGCCTTAATCAACAGCGCATTAGCTGGCTCAAACAGTATCCAGGAGCCGACTTTTTCGATGCAAAAAACTTTACAGAGGCCCATGCCGACGTGTTGAAGCTCTGGAGTGACAAGACCGATTTAGAACTCAAGATTGAAGACCTCTATCGCACTATTCGTTCTAAGATGGGTGATGACGCTATCGGTGAATTCATCATACCGTGGGAACAAGGTAACAATGTGCACGCCCAGGATATTCAAGCTCAGATACTCAATCCAGCAGATGAATCTCTATGGCAACCCCTTCAGGTCTATTTAGCCCAACTTGCCGTACAAGAAATACAAATAGAGCAGGACATAGAACGGGTTAATTTTGATGTGGGTTTTATTCAAACCGAATATTTTCCAAATAGAACGAACAAGAGTTTAGTGGGAATTTCAGCGGGCATTTCTCTACCCTTATTTCAACGAGATCGAGCTGAGTTAATGGATTTATCAATAGAAGAAAAAGAGCGTAGCCTAGAACTTATGGACGAGCAGAAACAATATACTCTTGAACAGTACTACTGGAAATCACATGTTCAGCTTCTTCTCAAAAAATACACAGAGTTGCAACATCTCTATGCCCAAATGAACCTTCAAGAAATGCAGCAGACCCTTCAAACATTAGATGATTATGAACCCCTAAAAGGTCTTGAATGGCAGGAGATGCAACTGGATTGGAAAGAAATCGACCAACAATGGTATATCGAATTAGTCAAAAGCTATATTGGTTATTTAAGTAGCACTGGACTTCTATCTAAAGAACCTATGATAGATTGGTTGGATGCTGAATCGTACTAATTTCATTAATACTGAGAAATCATGTCATCCCTACAACCTCCCCGATACCTTATCACTGGCGCAAGCTCTGGCATAGGGGAAGAACTTGCTCGCCAATTAGCTGAAAAAGGGTATACCGTTGGCTTGATAGCTCGTAGAAAAGAACGTTTAGTTGCTTTAAAGCAGGAACTCAAATATAAGCCAGGAAAGGTATTCATCTACGCTGTAGACCTTTCCAATGAGGCAGAAAGTACACAAGCATATAATAAACTACGCTCCGAGATGGGCGGACTCGATGGTATTATTTTAAATGCTGGTGTAGGCAGAGATGACCTTAAAGCTCCTTGGGAATCCGACGCTCAAACTATTGATATAAATGTACGTGCTTTTGCACATGGTCTTCACTGGGCCTTTGCGCACTTCCAAGAGCAAGGTCACGGCCATATCGTGGGTATGTCATCCATCGCATCTCATCTAGCCTCTGGACATGCTCCCGTGTATACAGCAAGTAAACACTTCGTATCAAATTATATGACTGGATTTCGGATGAAAGCGAATGCCTTAGAAATAAAGCTCGACATAACCGATATACGACCCGGTTATGTGGTCTCGGAAATGACCCGAGACAATCCTCACACTTTTTGGATGGCTTCTACTCAGAGGGCGGTTGAGATGATGATTAAAGGCATTGAAAAGAAGAAAAAGCGAATCTACATCACTAAACGATGGCGTCTTTTGGCGGAGCTTGCCGATTTGATTCCCTATTTCATTTGGAATCGGCTGTCTTTTTAGAACGTCGACAACGCTCACTACAATATCTAACTTGCTCCCAGTCTTTTTTCCACTTCTTTCGCCAGGTGAACGGCCGTTCACAAACCGGACAAATTTTAGTTGGTAGCTCTGATTTCTTCAACCCGAGAAAAATTAATCTTCGTGGTCTTGCTGCTTTTTACGTGCGCTAATTTTCATTTTCGCAAGTTCACGCTTATTTAACGTTTTAATACGGTTTTCATTTACATGCCTAGCTACCATATACACCTCGTCTAAATAGCTACGCCAAGTATCGGAAAACAAACTTCTCGTAATTTCTGAAATGTTTGATTTCACGCTTTTGTAATCCAAGGGATGTTCTGTTTTAGGTTTTTTCCCAGGGATCAGATACAATTTATGCTCTCTTTCTGATTTCTTCATAACTCTTTTCTAAATCTATAATAGGTGCTACAAACATTGATTGATTGTGTATGTAAGGCTCATGACGTAACGATAAAGGCACCTTTTTTAATTCTCTACACCACAACATAACATATTCTCCCGAGGAATCGTAACGATTTGCCTGTAATTCAATGTTAAAAAATCTGCTCCTTGGATCATGGCCTAGTGTGGCATTATACATCCAATTTCCATAATTAGATGCCGGATCGTAATCCAGTAACATGGACTCAAAATATTCAGCTCCCCAACGCCAATCCATGTTCAGATTCTGCGTAAAAAAACTAGCCACATTTTGTCGTCCTCGATTACTCATGAAACCCGTTGTAGCCAATTCACGCATATTGGCATCCATAAATGAAAAACCCGTTCGACCCGAAATCCAAGCTTCAAAATAATCCTTATTGTTTTGATACTCTCGAACATTTGATTGTATCCCGCCTTTGGCAAACCACTTTCGGCCGTATTTTAATGCAGCGAACCGGAAAAAATCTCTCCATAACAACTCAAAAATTACCCAATAGGTTGAGTCATTCTTGGTTCGTTGGCCCTCATAGCTATGTATTTCGCTGGCAATCATGCGTGCAGACAAATTCCCATTAGCCAACCAGGGCGAAAACTTGGTCGAATAATCCGTCCCTATCAACCCATTTCTTGTTTTTTTATATGTCGCTACTAAATCTGTTTGCCACAAATAGTAGTCTAATCTTGCTAAGCCTGCCTCTTCCCCACCTTTGAATGACTGTTCCCATTTAGTTTTTAGCGTATCGAGCTCGTCCGCTAGATCCGCCACTGGATTAATAGGAGCAAGCCCCATGGTTTCTATTTCTTGTAATTGTTGGTCTGTATTTTCACGTTCAGCAAAAACCGAAAGAGCAAAGAGATCTTCCCCCCAATCGTGTTTTTGAAACCCAATGGCTTTGTTAGGGGTAGGTACCGGTTCGGGTATGGAGGCATATTTTTCTACTTTATTTCGAAAAGAACTAAACCCGTTCGGTACATTTTCCAATGTGAAAGGAAGATTTTCCGGATCCATTAGTGTGCCCGTCCAAAATCCTTCCCATTGAGCTGAAGAAAGTTCATAAGCTAATGCTGCTTCAATTTGTGTTTCCTCAAACGCATATTCGTGCGAAAAAAAGAGTTTGGCATGTGGTATTGACTTGAGCAATTTTGGGAAAAGTTCTTCCGGCTTGGCATTTAAGATGAGTAAATCTAAGCCGATACTTTCTAACTGTGTGCGTAGATTCTCTAGAGATTCACGTAAAAATCGTCTTCTATGAGTCCCCATTCTAGCTAAGCCAAAGGAGCTAGCCTGAAATGTTCTTGGATCTAAGAGGTAGATAGGTTGAACCAAACCTTGTTTGATGGCGGCATGTAAACATGGATTATCATGGATTCTGAGATCGTTTCTAAACCAAACAAAGATTGGATTTTGTTGATGATCAGCACTCATAGATGGCTTGGATTAGGTGGTCTGAGTTATGACGAAAAAATCTAGACACTTTCCTCATCATATTGCTCATTATAATTTCTTTACATAACAAAACGAGAAGCACGCACAGGTTGTTCCCGTAGTCCTTATCTTTCATAAAAAAAAATATGCAAAAAGTCGTACGTATAGCCGGTGACGGTATTGGAATTGAAATAACAGAAGCGGTCAGCACTATTCTAGAACAAGCAGGTGCTCAAATAGAATGGATAGATGCCCGTGCAGGACTTGGAGCCTATGAAGAATTAGGAAGTCCACTTCCCGATGAAACAGTTGCTGCAATACGAGAGTACAAAGTACTGTTGAAAGGTCCGCTTACGACTCCAGTAGGCACCGGTTTTCGCTCTGTAAATGTAGCTCTTCGGCAACATTTCGATTTATTTGCCAACATTCGCCCCGCACGGACCCTTCCTAGCATTGATAGTCCTTTTAAGCAGGTTGATATGGTTATCTTCCGGGAAAATACTCAAGGCCTTTATATTG
>ERZ802827.1878-NODE-1878-length-10029-cov-19.088_pt1 | contig 10029 bp, 13 predicted proteins | sample MGYA00345652_ERZ802827 | MGnify/ENA primary metagenome ERZ802827 (study PRJEB30503, sample SAMEA104212372) | marine metagenome | biome: Westerlies Biome; feature: [SRF] surface water layer (ENVO:00010504) within the epipelagic zone...; material: water... | reverse complement strand
GTTCAAGCGCCTCTGCATCGTCCCTTAGTTCTCCAGCAAATCCGCAGCGCACGTCGTCCAGTTGGATACGACTCACCAGCGCGACGCCGTTGTAAGACTTTTGACCATGAAAGCTGACCCGCCATCCTTTGGCCTCAAAAGCTTCTGCGGGAAAGAGTGGATCATCCACTTTGGTTTCCTGCAGGCAAAGCAAATCCGGTTGAGATTGCTCCAGCCAAGTCAACACTTGATCCAGGCGTGATCGCACTGAATTCACGTTCCAGGTTGCGATCCGCACTGCTGCTCCGCGATGGACATGACGCTTAGCATCCGCCAAACCTCAATTTCCCGATGTCTCGCCGTTTTGCGGTGCCTTTGATGGCCATCGTTGCTCTTCTGCCGGTCGTCAGTTGCCCGGCCGTCGCTCAGATGGGGAGTGCCTATGAGACGCCCCAAGAGCGTCAGATTTACAGCCCGGATTCCGCTGGATCCGCTGGTGGCAGTGTGCTCGATGCGACCAACCCGATGGACCTCCTGAACCGCATCCGCAGGTCCGGTGCGATGGATGACGCCACCCCCCCTTCTGATGCTGTCGATGCAGCACTCAAGGCCTATCAGCAGCAGCCCTAGTCGTTGGGATCGTCGTTTTTGTTGGGTTGATGCGGGCTGCACTTAACCCCCAATTCACCGCCAGTTGGTCGATCAAGATGGTGTCTCCACCAGCTGCCGTCAAACGTTGACGTGTTTGTTGAAGGAGCGCTTGAACCTCCTGAACCTGTCCTTGGTCTCGTTTCAGTAATGCAAGGGCGAGTTGAGGACGGCTATTGGTCGGAGATTCAGCGGCGAGCTGTTCATACATTTTTGCCGCTGCCTGGGGCTGCCCCTCTTGGCGTTGCACGTCGGCAACCAATAAGCCCAGCTCCAAGCGGCTTCCGGGTGGTTGGTCGCTGAAGCGCTTTTGTAGGTCTTGAAGGGCCTGTTTTCCATTGCCATTGGTTTGCTCGACCAAAACCAGGAGCTGCAGCACTTGGGCATCGACTGGATGCAAGCGCAGCAGTTGCTTGAGTTCTTTTAATGCCTCATCGGTGTTGCCTGTTAGCCGATGAAGATCGGCACTCAATAAGGCCAGATTGAGGGAGCGAGGTTGCTCTGCAAGCCAAGGCTGGAGCACGATCAAAGCGTCCTCAAAACGGCGTTGTGCGAGGAAGATGTCCAGGAGTGTGCGACGCGTGTGCGGCCCTAACTCACCCTGCTCTTGCAGGCGATCGAGCAGCTGCTCTACCTGGAGATCGTCATCCGTCCGATTGGCGAAGGCCGTGGTTTGGCTGGTGAGCGATGCGGCAATGCTCCACCCCAAAAATGAAGCGCTGACAAGGGACAGTCCCAGCAGCAACAGTCGTTTTGGGCGAGGCATGGTCCTTGATCAGCCCCGCCAGTCTGAGGCGATTGCTGAGAGCTGGCTACAGTCACCACACGGATTTTTTGCACCGCCCGGACCAGCTCAATGCGCGCCCATCCGATTCCCCCGGTCACCGAGCCGTTGCAGTTCCGGGCCATCGGTCTTGTTCGCGGCACATACACCCCGACAGACCCCGATCAGGTCACGCGTGGCGTGCTGACGGATTCCAATGGCCTTGAACTTGAAACAGTTGTGCTTGGCAGGGTTTTGACCCTGATGCGCCGTCATCTCGCCATGGATCAGCCCCATCTGTGGGTGGTGTATCCCCGTTGTCGGGATAACGAACACCTTCACCTCCAAATCGCTGGTGTTTGGGAGCCGAGCACCTTGGCTCCTGATCAAAACGATGGGGATGACACGCTCCCACAAGGTGACGACTACTTTTCCATTCGTGGGGAGTTGATCTACACCAAGCCTGAAACGGGCGACATGGTGGTCAAAGTGCGACAGCTTCCTCGTCCAGATGGCAAACGTCCATTGCCGTTCAAGGTGTCGATTAAAGGAGAGCTTCCCCTCGAGCACCTGCGCCATTTCGTGAGTCTCGATCTTCGTCGTCAGGGTCAAGAACTCCATCTGGAGCAGCATGAGGTGATCGCACCAATGCCGACCCGCGGCGGTAAATCCAAGGGTGGCCGTGGAGCGGCTACCTCCCGCAATCGTCATTAATGGCAGAACAGGGCCAGGGTTCCACCAGCACCTTGCGGGCCGGTTTGGTCGTGGCGGGGATTACTGGTCTTGGTGCCTTCGGCCCTGCGATGGGTTTGTCGTCGGCCTGGATTGTTGTATTCGTTCTTGGCGGCTTAATCGCATTCAGCGTGGATGCGGCGAGCTGGCAAGGGATGGGGGGCCATATTTTGGCGGAAGCCTTGCCTGGAGGGCAGGAGCGTTTGCGCCGGATTGCAGTGCATGAAGCGGGGCATCTTCTGATTGCCGAAACGGAGGCTTTGCCTGTTCAGCGGGTTTTGGTCGGCACGCTTGCTTGTGTTCAAGCAGGTTTGGCGAGTAACGGTGCCACTGAATTCGTTGTTCCTGAAAGTGTGCGAATGACGCTTGAGGACTTGCGTCGCTGGAGTCGAGTCCTTCAGGCGGGTATCGCTGCAGAAAAGTTGGTGTTTGGCAAGGCACGCGGTGGTGCTGATGATCGGGCTCTCCTTGGCCGTCTTTGGGGCATGTCTGGCCATGACGCCGGTACGGCGCAACGGGAGCAACGCCGCGCCCGACGCGAGATCGAGCAGCAGTTACGGGACCAGCGCGAAAACCTCGAGCAGCAGGCGACAGCCCTGTTGGAAATCGCCCCACGCTTGGCGAGATGACCACGCTTTGGGTCGATGCCCCGACCGGCTTGGCGGGAGACATGCTCCTGGCCGGTCTCCTCGACCTTGGCATTCCAATCTCGGCCATTGAGGAGCCGCTGAACAGCTTGGGACTGGCCGGTTGTTATCGCATTGATGTCGCAGAAGCCCGAAGTGGCGGTCTGCGGGGTAAACGCGTCAGTGTGATGGGATTGGAGGACCAACCGCCTCATCGACACTGGGCTGACATTCGACAGCAAATCGTTGAGGCGTCCTTACCAACCTCTCTGAAAGATCGAGTGTTGGCGGTGTTTACGGCTCTTGCTGAAGCTGAATCAACCGTGCATGGCTCGTCTATGGAGTCCGTGCATTTCCATGAGGTGGGTGCGGTTGATGCCCTTGTCGACGTGGTGGGTGTCTGTGCGGCGCTCGATCAGCTCAATCCTGCACGGATCTTTTGTTCTCCTCTGCCCGCCGGCCGGGGCACGGTGCGGACAGCCCATGGTCTTCTTCCTGTGCCCGTGCCAGCTGTATTGGAGCTTGCCCGCCGTCACCAAGTTCCCCTTCAACAGAGTCCCGATGCACCTGAGGGGGAGCTGGTGACTCCGACCGGGTTGGCCTTAATGGCCGTTTGGGCTGATCGCTTTGTGCCACCAGCCAGATTCACCCCAGCACTGGTGGGTGTTGGCTTAGGACATCGTGAGCTGGATCGGCCAAATTTGGTGCGGCTCATCCTTGATACCGCTGATCAAGACAGCACGTATCAAGAGTTAACGGATGCTCCGCGATGGCAGTCGCTTGTTGTCCAGGAGGCATGGCTGGATGACGCCACGCCTGAGGATTTGGCGTTGCTCATGGAACGTCTGCGGGAGGCAGGGGCCGTTGATGTAGCAGCCCATCCCTTGGTGATGAAAAAAGGACGATGTGGCCATGGGGTGATCGCCCTGGTGGAGGAGGATGCGGCGGAACGGGTGCGGCAGGTCTGGTTCAACGCTGGCACCAGCATTGGAGTGCGGGAACGCCGTCAGGGCCGCTGGTTGCTTCCACGCCGAAGCGGATTGCTCGATACTCCTTGGGGCATGCTCCCCGCTAAGCAGGTCAAGCGCCCCGATGGGCGTTTAACGGTGAAGCCTGAGGCCGATGATTTGGAGTTGATGAGTCGCCGCACCGGTTGCTCTGTGGCGGATTTACGAGCGGCGGCGGTGGCGGCTCCATTTATCAGCGAAGCGGACTGGAGTTGGTGATGGGCAAGTGGCGGTCGCCAAAGTTGTGGATCACCCTGGCGAGCCTCACCCTGATTGGTGTGGCTCTCGTTCAGCAGAGTGCGCAATTGCGCCAGCAGAGCCTGGATAGCCAAGGCTGGTGGTGGTTGCTGCTTGGGCTTGGGCTCACCTGGCTGAGCATTCTGATCAATGGCCTCGCTTGGCGCGTGGTGTTGGGGTGGCTTGGTCCTGTGCCTGAGGACCTGGCGGTGGTGCCGTTGTTTGTTCGCAGCAATCTGCTGAAGTATTTGCCAGGGGGCATTTGGCACTTGGTGGAGCGTGTGCGTTTGCTGCGCCCTTCGATGGGAGGAGGTCCCGCTTTGGCCGGGGTCATCCTCGATCCTCTGCTGATTGTTGCGGCATCTGGTCTGATGCTGATGGCCGGTGGATGGCAGAACGGTCTGGTTTTGTTGGCTCCTATCCCGGCGTTGTTGTTGCTGCCCCGCTGGCGAGAGCCAATCCTGCAGCGCTTGGAGCGTTCGAAAGCGGCGCAGCTTCAGATGGCTGGGGATCAGCCTCTCGAGATCGAGGGCAGTGGCCGCTCGGGATATCCGTGGTCGCCATTGGCTGCCGAGCTCACCTTTGTGATGTGTCGCTTTTCGGGTTTCTTGTGTTGCGTTCAGGCCTTTAATTTGGCCCAGCCTGCGCCATCGCAGTGGTTATCGGCCTTTGGTTTGGCCTACGCCGTTGGTTTGGTGGTGCCTGGTGCCCCCGGTGGGTTGGGTGTTTTCGAAGCCACCCTGCTGCTGCGTCTTGGTGGAGGTGTGGCGGAAGCTCCTCTGCTAGCGGTGGTGCTCAGCTATCGACTGATTTCGACGCTGGCTGATGTTTTAGCGGTTGGATCCTTCCGTGCTGATCGCTCAATCGGTGCTTGGCTGGCCCGGCGGAATTAATCCTGGATTGATCTGTTGTTGGAGCTTTGATCAAGGGTGGGGACCAACGCCATGGATGCCATCAATCCCAAGACCAAGATCATCAGCGCCGGGAGTAAGGCTTCGGCCAATCGCTCGTCACTCGCGTATTGGTACACCCGCACGGAAAGGGTGTCGAAGTCAAAGGGACGCAGCGCGAAGGTGAGCGGTAGTTCCTTCACGGTGTCGACAAAAACCAGTAGGAGTCCGACGGTCATGGGTCCGCGTAGAAGTGGCAGATGAATGCGGCGTAGCACCTGCTGCCAATCGAAGCCCATTCCTGTGGCGGCTTCATCAAGGCTGGGACTGATGCGTTCCAAGGCTGCATCGAGACCGCTCTTGGCGACGGCCAAAAAGCGGTCGCTATAGCCCCAAAGCAATAGGGCTAGTGGTGCGATTTGCCAGGGTGCTCCGGTGAGCAGAAGCGCGAGAGCTAACACCGTTCCTGGGATGGCGTAGCCCATGCCCGCCAGAAACGTCAGGCTGCGCAACCAGGGTGCAGTGGTCCAGCGTTTGGCAATCGCTAGCAACACCGCTGCACTGACGGCAAGAAGTGCGGCCGCTAACGCCAGAAGCAGGCTGCGCAGGCTGAGTTGGAGCAGGTCGTTGGTGAAGTTGTTTTGGAGTTGATCCAAATTGGTGAGCGCCCAAAACAAGGGCGTTCCAAGGCTCAGTAGCGGAGGAATGGCAGCGAGTAATTGGGCCGTAAGGGCACGGCCTCCTTGCAAGGGCCAAGCCGTGGCATCGCCACCGGCAACGCCATCACTCCAGCGGCGGCTGCGGTTTCGCAGTCGCCGCTCGCCGATCACCAGACTCAGCACAATCACCAGGGTGATCAGAGCAAGGCTGATCGCACCGGTGGGATTGCCATCGGATTGCCAGGCTTCGAGGATCCCCGCCGACAGACTTGGGATGCCGAGGAGTTGAACAGCACCCAATTCATTCACAATTTCCATGCCCATCAAGGCCACTCCGGCGCCAATCGCGGGTATGGCGATGGGAAGTGCAACCCTGCGGAATGCCGCCCAAGGACCCACCCCCAAACTGCGGCAGGCCTCCAGCTGCCGCCGTCCACTCATGGCAAAGCTTTCCGTGCTGAGGAGAAAGACATAGGGATAAGTTGCTAGTGCCATAACCACGACTCCCCAGCCGAGGCCATGAATGTGCCAACCTTGTCGACTTCCAAGGTCGACCAGGGTGGCCGAGAGGAGATAAGCCGGTGTCGCCAAAGGGATGAGCTGCGCAATACGAAGCCATCGCCGTCCAGGGAAGCGGCAGTTGATCAGGAGCCAGCCGTTGGCTGTACCGATGACGGTGCCAATGAGGGCGCTTCCGAGGAGCAACGAAAGGGTCCCGCGGATTTGACGACCTCCGTCAGGCCCTAAGCTCCCTAATCCATTGAGTAGTCCTCGCAGCCCTTCTCCAATCAGATTGAATAGCGGCCAAATTGCGAGTATGGCCAGAGCGGCGGCTACTCCAGCCAGGACTTTCCGGCTCATGGCTCTGTGAGGTTGTTGTGGGCTCTGAGGGCCGATTCGGCGTCGTTGCTCATCTCATGCGTTTAGACAGACGTTGGTTAGCCCCTGCTCAGGCTTGGCGAGTGCTTTGGCTTACCCCGCTTTGATTCGCCGCGATAGATAAAAAAAAGCCCCACCGGAGTGGGGGTGTCTGAGTTGCTCGGCGTGAGGGCACTAATGCCGGTTACGACGGACTGGAATTGGAACCAAAATGGGCTGTCTTAAGCCGCCACCACTGTTGTCATCGTCTGAGTCGGCCAGAAGCCACAACAGAAAACTGGTGATTAACAGGAGTGAAACAAGGACGAAGGGCTCAGCCATCAAGGTGTCTTGCATGCGCGCACGTTAGTCGGCTTTTTTGACTCCTGCCTGTTCAGGAAAAACCCTTTCCAGCATCTTTGGCGACACAGGCTTGCAATTGTTGGCGCAAGCGAGCGTGGTCGAGGTTTCGGCCGATCAACACGAGTTGGTTTTTGCGATCACCTGTCCATTCGGAGTCGTCAATGGAAAAACGCTTGCCAGCGAGGTGAAAGACGTGTCGCTTCTCGCTCTCGTTGAACCAAAGAATGCCCTTCGCCCTGAACACTTCTTGTGGTAACTGGTTGTCGAGGAAATTTTGAAATTTCCTTAGAGCAAAGGGGCCATCGCTTTTGAAAGACAGGGATGTAAATCCCTCGATTTCCAAATGATCTGCATGGTCGTGCCCATGGCTGTGGTCGTGCCCATGGCTGTGGTCGTGCCCATGGCTGTGGTCGTGCCCATGGCTGTGGTCGTGCTCGGAGTCTTGGCTGGTGGTGTTGGACTCCGTTCCGATGACCTTGTCGGATTCAAATAAGCCAACGCTCAGCATCAGCGGTAGGGGTACGTCTCCTTTGACGGAGCGCAAGATTCGGGCATCATTTTTGACCTCGCGTAGTTGTTGTTCGACGGCTTGCAGTCGATCCTCCGAGACCAAATCGCACTTGTTGAGAAGCAGGATATCTCCATAAATCACCTGAGATCGGCCCACTTCCGTAGCGAGAATTCCATCATCAAAATTTTCAGCATCGATCAGGGTAATGATCGAGTCGAGGCGGGTTTGATCGCGAAGTTCACTCCCCAAAAAGGTCATGGCTACAGGTAGGGGATCCGCCAGCCCTGTGGTTTCCACCACGATGTAATCCATCGGCTCCGGACGATCCATGATTCGCTCGACGGCTTCCATTAATTCACCGTTGATCGAGCAGCAGACGCATCCATTGCTCAGCTCGACCATCTCTTCCCCGGTGGTCACCACTAAATCATTGTCGATGCCGATCTCGCCAAATTCGTTGACGAGCACTGCTGTTTTAACGCCCTGCTGATTGCTCAGGATGTGATTCAGGAGTGTGGTTTTACCTGCACCGAGAAAGCCGCTGAGGATGGTGACGGGCACCCCGGCTGGGGCAGGGGTTGTGGTCATGAATCAAATCGATCTGAACTCATGCTGGCAGTAGATCGTCAATTGCCGCGGCCAGCTCCTCGTCAAGGCTGCTGAGTCCGCCAAGGTCGTGGGTGGTGAGCTCGATCGTCACTCGGTTGTAGACGTTGCTCCAATTGGGATGGTGATTGCGTGCTTCCGCTAACAAAGCCACTTGGGCCATGAATCCGAAGGCTTCAACGAAGTTTTTAAAGATCAATTGACGTTGAAGGCATGCATCGGTCACCGTCCAATGCGGTAGCCGACTTGCCAAGTCCTGGATTTGATCCTGATTCAGTCGTTGTGTTGTCATCGTTGAATCAGTGGAGACTCACATCCTGACTTGGTTCATCCGCGAGGTCATGGAGACGGTCCACGAGAAAGTCCACCTCGGTTTCGACCCCTCCATCGTTTGCCCAGGCTTCGGCGTCATGGCGGGTCTGAATTTCCTCGTTAATGCGAAGGGTTTCTCTGGCAAGAGATTGCTCTTCTCCCATCAAATGACAAGCCACCGTTCGTTGATGCGGGGCACTGCGGTGCTCCCATAGGTAGATGGCCTGCCAGGTTCCCAAAACCAGCCGACCCTCCTGAACACTCAAGCTCAGGGTTTGGCTGGTCAGAGCGGTGCGGATGTGGGCCGGCATGTCATCGACACCCTCGTCGTTATGGACGTAAGAACGACTTTCCGGCACCACGTCTGCCATCCAAGCCTCGAGGTCTTGAAGAACCCGTGGATCCGCATTCTCATTAATGGTGAGGCTGGCGCTTGTGTGGAGACAGGTGAGATGCAACACACCTTGGTGCAAACCAGTGGTACGCAGCCAGGCATTCAATGACCGATCGATCCGGGTGAAGCCTCGTCCTGGGGTTGATAGATCCAGTTGATGTAGAACCTGGCGGAGGGGCATTGGTGTGGCCTGATGAAGACGACATCGTTGAAGTTTGGAATGTGGCTGAACGCGCCGCACCGCATCCACGGTTGACGGTCACGGTTGACAGTCACGGTTGTCCTCATCGTTCGGCCAACGTGGTGAACCGTCGTCGTCTCAGCATGTCCCGTACTGATCAGCCGGACCTCACATTGCTGTTCGACGGTGGATGCCCCTTGTGCGTCCGAGAGGTTCGCTTCCTACGCGGGCGTGACCGCCATCACCGCATCGCCTTTGTCGATATCGACGCGTCGGATTACGACCCCACTGCTTACGCAGGTATCAGTTATCGGATGGCAATGGGTCGAATCCATGCCTTGAAGTCGAATGGGGATGTGCTCCAAGACATTGCGGTGTTTCGAGAGGCCTACCGCCTCATTGGATTGGGCTGGTTGTATGCCCCCACCCGCTGGCCTTTCGTTGCTCCCTTGGCCAACCTTGCCTATGGGTTTTGGGCGTCAAGGCGACTGCAATGGACCGGTCGGTCGGACTTGGACACTCTTTGCGAAGACCGCTGCGTTCTCTGATGAAGAAATGGGGAAAAGAAGCATCAGCAAGTCGTGTTGCTCCTGAGCGATTTCCCCTGTAAATAATCTAGTTATTTATGCCATCTTCGACGGGACATATTGAGCATGATTTTTTGTTATTAGCTGGGTTAAGTCTTTGATTTTGAAGATTGGCCCCATCGGTGGCACGTTGGGTTCGGATCGGCTACCAAACCTTCAGCCCCTAAGTCGTTTCTTTTGAACCGTTCCATCCGTTTTTCGAGGGCTCTTGATCTTCTGGGCCGGATTTGTATTGCTGCGTTGTTCGTGAACGCGTTGCCTGGAAAAATGGGCAACTTTTCTGGGACTGCCTCATTCATTGCCTCGAAAGGAATTCCAGAGCCGCTGGCCAGCGCACTCTTGATTGGCGCCATCGTGGTTTTGATTGTTGGCTCTGTGTTCTTGGTTTTTGGGAGCAACACGATTCTTGGTGCTTCGTTGTTACTGATTTTTCTTGTTCCTACAACCCTGATTTTCCATACCAATCCCCTTGAACTTCCGCAGCTGTTCTCCAATCTTGCGGTGATTGGAGCGTTGATTTTGGCGATTACGCGTTCGACGGGTGGCTCGGTGCCAAGTTTCCGCTCCTTAAGAGCAAGACGCCGCTGAATGGGTTTTCGCCTGTATGTCAGCGCATGCGCTCCAATCGTCATGATGGTCAAAGTTTTTGGGGCCCAGTGGCAGACCTGATCACAGC
>ERZ802827.1877-NODE-1877-length-10030-cov-18.1754_pt1 | contig 10030 bp, 7 predicted proteins | sample MGYA00345652_ERZ802827 | MGnify/ENA primary metagenome ERZ802827 (study PRJEB30503, sample SAMEA104212372) | marine metagenome | biome: Westerlies Biome; feature: [SRF] surface water layer (ENVO:00010504) within the epipelagic zone...; material: water... | reverse complement strand
CCAGCATAGTTTCGCGACTATCCAGGGTTCGAATCCCTGTCTCTCCGCCACTATCTGAAATCCCCTGATTCCCTACTCTTTAGAGCCTTGATTTTATAATTTTACCCCCCAAGATTACCCCCCCCCATAAATATATCGACCCGGGGGAGGAAAAATACCCCGGCTTGTTTTGGTTGTTATAGTGTCTTGATTGTTTTAAGGTTCATTTATGAGGGTGTTTTATATTTGATATTGTTTGAGTTTATAAAAATTAATATTATGAAAATCTATAATCATAATTTTAAATAAGGATAACGAAATAGGTATGACTGAAGATGAATTTGATAATATGAAAAACGCTGCTGTCTCTGATGCTGGAGACGCATACGATAAAGCATTAGAAGACGGAGCACCTAAACCAGAAGCAGCTTCAACTGCAATTGAAGTTGCCGCCTTGTGCGGGTTTGATTTCTGCTCTTGGCATGTTTTTAATCAACATGACGGAAGTACCGTACCAATCGCGCGTTCGAATCCCTGTTTGGGATTCATTGGAAATGCAAAAACAAAAGAATAATTAGAATTAAGATTTGAAGTGGAATGCTAATCATTATATAATCTATGTATGCGTGTATGGATCTTTAAATTAATGCTATTTACATTAGTTATCGGAAATTTTTCCGACAGAGTGTATGCTGCCGCACCTGATCATGCATTTGCTCATCATCAGATGTATCACAGTAATGCTGCAGATAATGAGTCTTGCCATTCTGAGCAGGGTCAAAACCACGATGAGAGTGCGTGCGATGATTGTTGCTGTGTGCATTCGCATTTAATGGTAACTTTGGTAACACCGACTAAAATCTCGCTCAACGTTAATAAGCAAATTATTATAGCGTCAGCGGATCATCACCATTCTATTGATCTTTCCGGTTTAAAACGCCCACCCCGTCTTTAATGTTCGCAGGTGAAGTGCGCCTGCATTTTGCGTAAGCTCCTAAAAGGACTGCGTTTTTCTATGAACATTTAAAGACAGAATTAACAATGAAATATTTTTATATACTCTTGCTTTTTGCCTTGGTCATGCCCTTTCAAGCTGCCAAAGCCAAAACGCTCTCACTGGAAACAGTGATTGAGCAAGCCTTACAAAACAGTCCTGAAACGGCACGTATCCTGAATAACCTTGAGGATGCCAAGGCCAGTGCCTTTGACATTGAAACGCTGGACAATCCGAGTGCTGAAATTAACGTCACAGCGATTAAGGATGATGATGAAAACCGCACGGCAAAAATTGAGCTAGAGCAACCTTTAAGGCTTTCAAACTTTGGCTCACGCGGATCATATGCTGATGCTTTGCGCAGAACAGCCAGCATTGAACAGAAAGCACAAATGCTGGAGTTGATCCATTCCATCACCCGAGGTTATGCGTCCTATTGGGCATTACAGGAACAGGAAAAACTCCTCTCTCAAAATGCAAGCTATGCCCGTAAAAAACAAAAGCTGGTCGAACGTGCCGCTAAAGAAGGCCGCGTTGATGCCGCAGATGCTAAAATCTTTAAGGCCGAGGCTCTAAGGCTGGAAGAGCAGCTTCGCGTGATCCGCGTCAGAAAAACAAGTGGTGCGGCTAATCTTCTACGAATGGCAGGCATGGATCAAACGGTATTTGATGCAAAAAGCCCCAAAAGCCCCGAAATTCCAGACCTTGCTTTCTTAACAAGCGTAGCAGGACATGAAGGCTCTATCCGTAGCCTTTTGGAAAGCCGCAAAGCGTTGGCCGAACGCCGTTATCAGGTGGCGCGGCAGGATGCGGGATTTCCTGAATTTGCGCCTCGCGCTGTGATCGTGCGAGACTTTGATGAGAACAATACAACGGTGTTGCTGGGTGTCAGTCTGGCTATTCCGGTCGGGGGTCGGAATAATGCCGAGCTGTCACGCGCCACTGCCGAACGCCGTTTGGCGCAAAGCAATTTGAATGCGCTGAATGAACAAAGCTTTGCGAATGTGCTGGCAGCATCTTTTGAACAAGCCAAGGCTACTCAAATATCGGCTTCGACCTATCGCAATAAAATTGTTCCGTCATGGGATGAGGTGCAATCCATCACCGACAAGAAATTTGAAAACGGGCAGGCTTCTATCCTCGATCTCTTTCAGATGCGCGAGCGGATTACGGATGTGCAGAGCGAAGCCTTACAAACATATCTAAATTCTATTGAGGCGCGGATCGAGCTTGAAAGCCTGATCGGGCAAAGCCTTGCAGACATAAAGGAATAAAATCATGAAGAAACTTTTATTAACCCTCTCATTTTTAACACTCGTAAATCCAGCATTTGCAGGGCCAGGCCATGATCACGCGGAAAGCGCCTTTGCAGGCGGCGCAGGGCCAGCCACGCATTTTGATCTCAACGATCAACAAATGAGCAATCTTGATATTCAATCGGCAAAGACTGAATTTCTGCCTATCACGGACACCTTTGAAATGCTGGCTTTTACTGAATTGTTGCCGGAAAAGCAGGCCTCAATCTCTCCGCGCTTTGGCGGCAAAATATTGGATATTGCTGTGAAAGTCGGACAAGAGGTTAAAAAAGGACAACGCCTTGTCACCCTTGAACCTATCAGTGTGGGGAATAGCAATGTGGTGCTCTCTGCGCCGATGGATGGATTTGTCTTAAATCTTCATGCGGGTGTCGGTGAAATCGTTGATGCAGGCGGCAATATTCTTGAAATCGGTGATGCAACGCAAATGTTGGTGCACGGCGTGGCCTATGAAACGCCGGATATTACAGCAATCACAGTCGGCCAAAAAACTGAAATCCATCTAGATATTGACCCCGACCGTCATATCCATGGAACAATTCAGCGCATTAACCGTGTGATTGATCCTGAAAGCCGTACATTCTCTGTTTATGCTCTAATTGAAACGCCCGAAGCTGATATTCAGCCCGGTTTGCAAGGAACAATGGAAATTTTTACTGGTGATGATACGCCTGTTCTGGCTGTGCCTAAACGCTCTGTTCTTGGTGAGTTAGGCGCACATTTCGTGTATGTGATCAAAGGCCAAGAGGTTGAAAAACGCGATGTAACAATTGGCGCAAAGACAGGCCATCACATCGAAATCAAAAGCGGCCTCTTTCCCAATGATCGTGTTGTGACCAACGGAAACTATCAGCTTCAATATATTTCTATTGGCGGCGTTCAAGACCATGACCACGATCATGGCGAAGAACCGCACGATGAACAAGAAGGTCATGCGCATGATGATGGGCATGATCATGAAGATGAGGGCGAAGAAGATAGCCACGCAGGTCATGACCATGAAAATGAGCCTCACGACGATCATAAAGATAATGATGCTCACAGTGATCACGATCATTAAGGGGGAGATGAAATATGTTTGATGCAATTATTCGTTTTGCCCTGAATTACCGCCTCTTAGTGGTGACTATCGGGGCACTCATGCTGGCATACGGTTTTCAGGTTGTGCGAACACTTCCTGTTGACGTGTTCCCCGATCTAAACCGTCCAACGGTTACGATTATCAGTGAAGCAGAAGGGCTTGCCCCCGAAGAAGTAGAGACACTTGTTACATTCCCGATAGAGGCCGCTATGAACGGTGCTAGCGGCGTGGTCAGGGTGCGTTCTTCATCCTCGATTGGTTTTTCGATTGTCTATGTTGAGTTTGATTGGGATATGGAGATTTACCTTGCCCGTCAAATCGTCACGGAAAAGCTTAATCAAGTGGGTGGTTTGCCCAATAGCGTGAAATCTATCATGGGGCCAGTCTCTTCAATTATGGGTGAAGTGATGTTTATTGGTGTGACATCCGAAAACCCTGATATTACGCCTCTTGATCTGCGCACGATTGCTGATTGGGATGTGAAGCAAAGGCTTTTAGGTATAAGTGGTGTGTCCAAGATCACAGCGATTGGCGGAGATTTAAAGCAATATCATGTGCTGGTTGATCCGCAGAAAATGCTTAATCATGGCATTACACTGCATCAGGTTCGTGAGGCATTGGAGAACGCCAATGTGAACACCACGGGCGGTTTTTTACTTGAATCCTACAAAGAGCATTCTATTCGCAATATAGGTCGCATCCGTTCGCTTGATGATTTGGAAAAAACAGTTATTGCCAAAGAAGTCTCACCCGATAGACCCGCTTTAACCTTGGCGGATATAGCGGATGTTGAATTGGCAGGGCCGATTGCAAAACGCGGTGATGCGTCCATTAACGGTAAGCCCGGTGTCTTGCTGGCAATCTCTAAACAGCCCGGAACAGACACGATTGATCTAACCGAACGTATTGAAACAGAGCTTCTTGCAATTGAGAAATCCTTGCCAGATGGCGTGATCCTCAACCCTGAAATCTTTAAACAAGCCGATTTCATTGAAAATGCCATTCATAACATCATAGAAGCCTTGCGGGATGGTTCTATTCTGGTGGCGATTATCCTCTTTCTGTTCTTACTGAATTTCAGGACAACCGCCATTACGCTGGTGGCTATTCCTTTATCGTTTGTCGTGACATTTATCATCTTCAAATGGTTTGGCATGAGCATTAACACCATGACACTTGGCGGCCTCGCTGTAGCGATTGGTGAGTTGGTTGATGATGCGATTGTGGATGTTGAAAACGTATTCAGGCGACTACGTGAAAACAGGCACAAGGAAAAACCACGCCCAACGCTTCAAGTTGTATTTGAAGCCTCAAAGGAAATTAGAAACTCGATTGTTTTTGCGTCCATGATTGTGGTGCTGGTGTTCTTACCATTGTTCTCGATGAGTGGCTTGGAAGGCAAAGTCTTCATCCCGCTTGGCATAGCTTACATTACAGCGATTGTATCGTCTTTGTTTGTCTCACTCACGGTTACACCCGCCTTGTGTTCCTATCTCTTGCCAAAGATGAAACGCATGGAAGATGAGAAAGATGGTTGGTTGGTGCGGCAATTAAAGGCCGGACATGCCAAGATTTTAAATCTGGCTTTGCCGCGCCCTAAACCCGTTCTTGCGATTGTAGCCGTGCTGTTTTTAGGCGCGTTGATGCTTGTCCCAACATTTGGGCGAGAGTTCTTGCCGGAGTTTAATGAGGGCAGCTTTACAATCAATGTAACACTGCCGCCGGGTACATCTTTAGAAGAGAGTAACCGCCTTGGTATTTTGGCAGAAAACCTTATGCACGAAATCCCTGAAGTCACAGAAACAGGGCGCAGGACAGGCCGCGCCGAAGAGGATGAACATGCGCTTGGTGTGAATACAACAGAGTTAGAGGTATCTCTTCAATCCTCTGAACGACATAAAGAAGAAATTGTTGCAGATATTCGAGAAAAGCTCGGTTCAATCCCAGGTGTGATTATTAATATCGGTCAGCCGATTTCTCACCGTATTGATTTCATTACCTCCGGTATTCGGGCGCAGATTGCGGTAAAAATCTTTGGTGATGATTTGAATGTGCTAAGAGCCAAAGCCGCCGAAGTCCAAGAACTGGTTAAAGGTGTTGAAGGCATTGCCGATTTACAGATGGAACAACAGCTTTTAATCCCGCAAATTCATGTGAACTTTGATCGTGATAAAGCAAAACAACATGGCGTGATGATCGGTGAAGCCGCTGAACATGCCGAACTTGCCATGCAAGGGCAAACAGTGACCAGTATCATTGATGGCAACCGCCTGTTTGATGTGGTGCTGCGTTTGAATGATGAAGCAAGGGAAGACAAAGAAGCTATTGGTAAAATTCCCTTTGAAACCTTGCGCGGTAATGTTGTGCCGTTGCAGCTTTTTGCTGATATTGAAGAGGCAAAAGGCCCAAACCTGATTAACCGTGAAGGTGTAAATCGCCGCATGGTCGTGCAGGCCAACACGCAAGACCGTGATGTGGTGAGCGTGGTCGAAGATATTCAAACGATATTAGATGAAAAGCTCGAACTACCGCCCGGTTATTACATTAACTATGACGGACAATTTGAAAGCCAAGCCTCGGCGCAGCGTAATATCCTGATTTTGAGTATCTTCTCATTGCTCGGTATGTTCCTTGCGCTCCACACGCATTTCCGATCTGTGAGCCTATCGCTACAAGTCATGCTGGCTATCCCGCTGTCCTTCATTGGCGCGGTCATCGGCATTTACCTGACAAGTGGTGTGTTATCAATTGCGACTATGGTCGGGTTTATCACGCTGACAGGCATTGCTTCACGTAACGGCATTATGATGATCTCGCATTATCTCCATCTCATGAAATATGAAGGTGAGAATTTTGATCCCAAAATGCTGAAACGTGGAACGCAAGAAAGGCTTGTACCTGTGCTTATGACCGCATTAACGGCGTTATTGGCCTTAACGCCTTTGGTGATGGCCGCAGGAGAAACAGGAAAAGAAATTCTTAGCCCTGTCGCCACAGTCATATTCTCAGGATTATTTACCTCCACGCTTTTAAATCTCATTGTCACGCCTTTGGTGTTTTGGAAGTTTGGTAAAAAAGCTTCGCAAGGCGGTATTGTTGAATTAGAATAGTTATCATGTTATTCTCATGATTTTTAGGAGGAGTAACATATGTATTGCTGTCAATGCGGGGCCAAAATTATCTAAAGAAAAAAGTGATCTACTAGAGCAAACCTTTCCTGATTGGTCCTGGAAAATAAGATAATTCATCACTAAGTCACAAATCATTGATTTAACTACATTCTTTTTAACCTCATAAATTTGGATAGCTACTAGGCTGTGATGTAAAATGTAATATGGGCTCTATATGCCCTTTTCTATATCATGCCTTATGGAGCTATGAGATCATACAAGGTTGGGAACATGACCGACTGGCAAAACCTCCAAGTGAGTAGGCTCTGTGACAAAACACCACAACCTACATCCTCTCTTTAGGCGGTTCTTGAAGCCTTTAGAAGTATGAGGACGCGTTTGAATACGGCTGCATGTAATTGGTGATCGCCAAACCTACCAACCCTGAATAAAGACAGGTTATGCATCAAGAATAATGGAAACCTCACGGTCGACTGAAGACTATGATTAATACCTACCTTGCCCTCGGATAGGCAAGGTATGTGTTCCTACAGTCTCCTGAACACCCCAATTTGAAAATCTATAGTTATTCATATGAGTCTATAGTTATCTAGAGACATCTACCGACTAAGCATAAGTTACAAGAATGATGAAAAGAACAGATGCTAGTTATTTAGAGATGGAGGATAACGATCACCCTCCTCCTTCTCTTTTAAATATCTTAATGACAGTTAGATATCCTTATTGTCAATACCCGACAATGATCTGATTTAAATAGTATTGTTATTAATTCATATTAAATAACTAACCTAGGGGTTGTCTAGTGTTAGTCTAATGCTAGTTATTAATAGTCGTAGCTGCTGGTGTTCCTTCTCCTTCTCCTCCTTCTACTTTAAACATCTTAATGATTGTCAAATACCCTTACTGTCAATACCCGACAATGATGTATAACTTATTGAAATTACTGCTACAATTATACTAATATATTAGTTTAGCTATATCTATATAAGTAATTGATTCTATTTATAATTTACCTTCTCTATTGCCTCAATCATTTGTGCCATACTACTACCTCCGCTATAAAGACCATAGGTCATTGTTTCCTTTTCATGACCCACAATATCGGCAGCTATTGATTCTTGCACTCCTGCTTGATCTAACAGGGTTGAAAAGGTCTTTCTGATAGAATGAAACACATGAACTCCCTTTTTGAACCCTAACTTAGTCTTCAATCGTCCAAATTTCTTTCCTATAGAAGCAGATCTTTGTCCTAGTCTATTTATCTTTAAATTTCCAATAAGATAAGTATCTGTACTCCTGTGTTTTAAAGTTTTGATAAGACCCGATATTTGACTGTGAATTGGAATTTCTCTAATACCAGCTTCAGTCTTTGATTCCATGATCCTTATTGTGTTTTCAGAAACATCCTTAGTTCTTATTAGACAGATTTCTTCAATTCTAGCTCCTGTGTAGATTCCTATTTGGAACAAATGAAATAGTTCTGGCTCTTGATTTGATTTCTTTTGCAGTTCATTATGAAGAAAATTAATTTCATTTCTAGTAAATGCTTGTCTAGGATTTCTTTCAGTTCTGAAATTAGATTTATTAAGATTGATACCTATAAATGGATTGTCTTTGACATGACCATTTATCTCAAGATACTCCCAGTATACTTTACATGGAGACAGAATACATCTTACTGTCTTTCTGCATAGCCCTTGCTCATTAATAAGATAGTCACACCATTGTAATAATTTAGTTTTACTGACCTGATCAGTTGTTTCAAACTTATCACAAAACCTTTTTACATATCTATATCCTTGTTCCCTTCCCTTTAGTTTTACATTCCATATAGAAATCCATTTATCTAACAAGATATCTATGGGTATCTTCTTTCCGGTTAAAATAGAATATTTATGAAAGGCCTTTTCGTTTTCCTCTGTTGTTAATTGAGAGATGTGTGTTTTACCTTGCTCATCAACAACAATATCCTGAAACATTTCTTCTAATTCAAATTGTGCTTCTTCACTTGCTCCTAAATACATCTTTCTAAGTTCAGCAACATCCCCTCCCTTTCCTCTAGCAATAGCTATTTGTTCTTTCCAAGCAGAAACAACTATTGGTTCTTTTCTTCTAGCTTCATGGATGTCTGATGTGTTTAATGTCTTTCTGAAACGGCGTCGTCCTATAACATGACGAACATCTTTTGGAACAGATAACTCGGCATGATAGATATGTCGGTGTAAAAATATTGTCATTACCCCCCGAGTTTACCCCGCATTTAAATGGATGTCCGCAAGAAAATCAGCATTTCTGCGGGTTTCCGGGTTTTTAAATGATAATCCCTGTCTCTCCGCCACTAACTCTAACCCTATCATTTCATTGATTCCAGTGGCTTTAAATTGGCTTTTTATACCTAAAGTTTATACCTAAAACAATTTAGATAACCCTGTTTTATCAATTTATTTTCAAAATACCCATTCAAAACCCAAACAAACATTTTCTCTATTATTAAAGTGTTCGTAAAATCCATCTGATTGGTCATAAAAAATATTGGTTCCAAACCAGAAATTAAGATCATCTAAATATTCATATTTTATGAATTTAGTAATAAGTTCAAATTGAGTTGAGCTGAGTTTTTCAATTTTTTAATTTAAGATTATTAAAGTTTTTTGGCAGATAATCACTGAAATATCTTTTTAACGCTGGAAGGTTAGAGGCCATTAGCTTAAAACTTTCTAAATCAATTTTTAGTACCTCTGAGTCTTCTAATGCAGTTATGGTTCCAGTTCTTCTGCCCCCTTGAAGGATCACTCTTTATCCAAAATCATCACCTTTATTTTAGATTTTATTTAAAACTTTTCCTTTTTCTGTTTTTTTATAGGTATTTATAAATTTTCCATTCTGAACAATATAAAATCCGTCTGCAATCATACCTTCAGTAAAAACAACGTCGTTTTTCTTATAATTCTTATATTCAAAAGAATTTTTCTTTACAGTATCTGTTAACACTGCATTTCTTGGAATAAAAAATTCTAATATCCACCCAACTAGAACTCTTATTTTAGTCGGTATTGAAGGTAAAAATGAGAGATAAAAAGTTCTCCAAATAATCCATGCTAATAACCCTTTGACTCTAATAGAATAGATTTTTCCAATACCGATTTTTGAGCCAAGTGAAGCCAGTGATCCTTTTGACTTATAATTAAATTTTCTAAGATTTCTATTTAAAGTTTTTAATACAATATTTTTTGCTACTATTTTTGCTTGTTTAACAGCAAACTGTGCTGTTGGAGGAGATTTTTTAGATTTATCTTTTAGATTATATGGTACAAGCGCACAATCACCTAATGCCCAGACATTACTATTATTTATTACTTCTAAAAATTCATTGGTAACTATTTTTTGATTTTTAAGTGGAAGATTACTTTTTCTGATTAAATCTGAAACTGTTGACCCAATTGTTGAGATAACGGTATTTGTTGCTATAGATTCTTTATTTGATAGATAAACTTTTAAAGATGTAACTTCTTTTAAGCTAGTATTTAAA
>ERZ802827.1874-NODE-1874-length-10041-cov-12.8286_pt1 | contig 10041 bp, 10 predicted proteins | sample MGYA00345652_ERZ802827 | MGnify/ENA primary metagenome ERZ802827 (study PRJEB30503, sample SAMEA104212372) | marine metagenome | biome: Westerlies Biome; feature: [SRF] surface water layer (ENVO:00010504) within the epipelagic zone...; material: water... | reverse complement strand
AAGGCAGATAAAACTGCTGCAGAGAAGCAAAACATTAATGATAGATATATTTTTGAATCAACTTTTAGCAGTAGTTTGGTAAATATTGCTAGCATTAAATTTTTCATAAAATAGATACCAGCAACCATAAATACCAACAATAAAATTACTTCAAGGTTATGCTCTATTTCATAATATATTGCTTTAGTAGAAGTAAGACCTAATACAATAGCTTGAATTGCTAATAGACCTCCTGGTTGAAGAGGATAGCATTTTAGAGCCAAAGCTAGAGTAAATATAAATTCAAGTAAGAACATCCAGCCAACAATAAAATTACCATTCATTCCTAATGAATTTAATACCAATAAAGCTATTGGATTAATTACTAAGAAAGTTACAATGGTTTTCTTGTACCATATTGGTGAATTACCTAGAAATAGATTTTGTATTACGCTGATCATAAATAAGTTTAATTAATAAGTTATATGCATTTTAAAAGATTTTTTAACATTAAACCCGAAAATACTAATCTATTTATTATCTTTAATAATAACAAAGTTATTTTTGATTTAAATGATAAAACATTCCTTCTAAATTCATCTTTTTTAAATTTTACCAATTATAACTTCAAAAAAATTGGTATTGCAGAAGATGGTGGTGTAAATATTTATGCTGCTGATATCTCTGATCAATTATTTAACCTGGCAGAACAGGGCTATAAGTCTCTTATTGAATATGATCAGAGACATTTGATGTCAACCTTGGGTGAAAATGAGATGAATCTTCTTGGAAGAGCTTATCAGTTATTACATTGGATTAAGAGCAATAAGCATTGTGGTTATTGTGGGTTAGAAAAAAAGTTTGATGAAAAAGAGGAAGCTATGTTTTGCTCATGCAACAGTATAATGACTTACCCAACTATTTCTCCGTGTGTTCTTGCTTTAATAAAAAAAGATAATCAGATTCTTCTTGCAAGAAATGCACTTTTTCCTCAAGGTTTGTATAGCGCTTTGGCAGGTTTTATTGAAGTGTCTGAGACTGCTGAAGAGACAGTTGAGCGAGAGGTATATGAAGAGGTTAGTTTAAAGGTTAAAAATATTAAATATTTTGGAAGTCAATCATGGCCATTTCCAAGCCAGCTTATGCTTGCTTATACCTGCGAATATGATTCAGGTGCTATAGAAGTAGATGGTCAAGAAATAGTTGAAGCTCATTGGTTTGACTTGGACAACCTTCCAAATACACCACCAAACTCAACCTTATCAGGAAGATTAATTAACTCTTGTACCTTGGATCATTAGCAGCCCTTGTTGGTATTTCTTTCTTAACCTTTGGCTCTTTTACAATTTCTTTAATAGCAGGCTCTTTTTTCATAGGCGGAACTTTCTTTTCAACTTTTTTTGAATCATATTTAGGCTTAGTATTTTTTGAAATTTCCTTTTTAGGACTTTGATTCTTTACTTCACTTTTATTAGCATTTTTGTTTGCATTATCATGCGTGCTACTTGTTTTTGTTTCCAATGATTGTTTTTTATTATCCTGAAGTGGTTTTTTATTTTGTACAGGTTTTTTATTCTGAGCAGGTTTTTTATTCTGAGCAGGTTTTTTATTCTGAGCAGGTTTTTTATTTTGGTTTGTATTTTTTTTAGCAGTATTTCTATTTTGATTTTGCTGAGGGTTGTTGTTTCTAGGCTTCCTTTTTCTGTTTTGGTTATTTTTTCTAGGTTTTGCCTTAGGCTTCTCCTCTTTGTCTATGCCAGCAATGCTTTTAATCCAGCCGACTAATCCTTCTTTCTTCTTTTTAGGCATTTTAGGAGGCTTGATTCCATCAACCAGTGGCTTCATAGCCTTGGATTGGTTTTTATCATCTCTCCAGCTAGTATCTGGCTCTGGGCTATTAGGTGTTAGGTTGTATGAATCAACAGGTTTAATATCTGAAGCCTTAACTCTAACAACTTTATAATATGGCCTTGATTTATAAGGGTCTGCAATAACAAGAACTCTAATGTTATTTGTTTTTTCTATATTAATGATATCGTTTCTTTTTTCATTTAAAAGATAACTTGCAACATCTGCAGGGACGTAGACCTGTATTTCACCAGTATTATCTTTAGCCGAATCCTCACCAATAATTCTTAGAATTGACTGACCCAATGATCTTGGTCCTCGAACAAGCACATGTTCGATATCATATGATTCATTTAGTGAAGGTCTTAATCTTTGTCTTGAAACCTCAAGTAAACCGAACTTTGATATGCCTGAAATTTGAACTCTTGCTCTATCTGAATACACAGCTTTCCTGAATGCAGCTTCGACCTTTTCTTGATGTCCCGTATCTAACATATCAATAAAGTCAATTACAACTAATCCACCAACATCTCTGAGCCTAAGCTGTCTTGCAACCTCTTTAGCAGCCTCAAGATTTGTTTTATAAGCAGTATCTTCTATATCTTTGCCTTTAGTAGAACGAGCAGAGTTAACGTCAACAGCAGTCATGGCCTCAGTAGGATCTATAACAATAGAACCACCAGAAGTCAGTGATATTTCTCGTTGAAAGGCTAGCTCAATCTGTGACTCTATTTGATATCTATTAAAGAGCGGTATCTCTTCTTGATAAAGCATGACTTTATCCGAATGATCAGGTAAAACTGCATCTATAAATTCTTTAGCTTCCTCGTAAGTGTCCTTATCATCAATAAGAATTTCTTCGATATCATCTTTAAAGTAATCTTTTACAACTCTAACAATTAACTTGTCATCTCTATAAATGAGGGCTGGACTTTTAGCGTTTGGTATATTGTTATTAATTTCGTCCCATAGTGCTAATAAATATGCTAAATCTAGGCTAAGTTCTTCAGAAGTTCTTCCAAGACCATTAGTTCTAACTATCGCACTCATATTGTCTGGAATATTTAGAGAGTCTAATGCTTCTTTGATTTGGTCTCTTTCTTCTCCACTAATTCTCCTGGATATACCACCAGATCTAGATGAATTAGGAATTAAAACAATAAAACGTCCCGCAAGTCCAATTTGTGTCGTCAGAGCCGCTCCTTTAGTTCCTCTTTCTTCTTTTGTAACCTGAACGATTATTTCTTGACCTTCTTTTAGTGTGCATTCGCTTTTGCCATTTGAATTTTTCTTATAAAAATCACTAGATAGATCTTTTAATGGCAAGAAACCATGTCTTTCTGAACCAAAATTTACAAATGCTGCATCAAGACTTGATTCAACCCTAGATACTGTAGCTTTAAAAATACTACCTTTTAGAAGTACTTTGTCTGGTGATTCGGTATCAAAATCATAAAGCTTTGCACCATCAACTAGAGCAACGCGCAATTCATCACCAAATGATGAATTAATTAATATTCTCTTCATATTATTCTCCCTAAATATAGGAAGATAATGCAGCAGTGTGCTTGATTAAGCTTCTATCAGTAAGTCTTACTATCTGTTGCTTACGTGATTAACTCGGTTAGGAGTTGTATTTAAACTGTTGTATATATCTTTCTTTTAATTAAAAATTGACTAATTTAAGTAGTCATTTACTCGTATATCCTATAGATTTGTCCCATGCCTGTCAAAATATTAGAAGTTAACGATGATAATGATGGAAGAAGATTAGACAATTACTTGATGTCTATCTATAAAGAAATTCCTAAATCTAAAATATATAGCATTATTAGAAAGGGTGAAGTTAGGGTTAATTCCGGAAGAGTTAAGCCTAACACTAAGATCTCTTCTGGTGATTTAGTAAGAATCCCCCCATACCTAAATGAAGATAGAAATGACCCTAAACATAAAGTTAACATAAGCTTAAAAACTTTAATAACTGACAATATTATATTCGAAGATAATAATTTTATTATCATCAACAAACCTTATGGCATAGCTGTTCATGGGGGTACAAAGAACAATATCGGAATTATAGACGTTGTAAGATCAATATATGATGATTCTATTGATTTATGCCATCGAATAGATAAGGAAACATCTGGATGTCTTGTGCTATCTAAAAATAAGAAATCAAATAAATGGTTTAATAAATTACTTCTGGATAAAAAAATAAAGAAAAAATATATAGCAATTCTTAAGGGCCATTTAAATAGCAATAAAGAAGTTAAATCTTTAATTAATAAGTCTGAGACATCTAGTAAAAAATCTTTTATTTCAGATGATGGCAAAGAGTCTGTATCTATATTTATACCAAAATTAAAATTAAACTCTTCTTGTTTAGTAGAAATTGAAATTTTTACCGGCAGAACACATCAGATTAGAGTTCAAAGCAATCATATTGGCCATCCAGTGTTAAACGATAATAAGTATGGGGATATAGAGTTTAATAATCAAATATCTCCTAAAAATATAAAAAGAATGGCACTTCACTCAATGCTAATAGAATTTTATGATATGGAAAATAAACTAATATCAATTAAAGCAGAATTAGATGATTCATTTCTAAATCTCATAGAGGGATTAAAGTAAGTTTTTCTACCATTCATAGTATAATTTTGATAGGATACATTTTTTTTAAGGGTAAGTATGGCAGTTCAAAAAAGTAAAGTAACACGATCAAGAAGAGGTCAAAGAAGATCTCATGATTCACTAAATGCATCAACACTATCAATTGATCCTGTATCTGGTGAAAAACATGCTCGTCATCAAATGACTAAGGATGGATTCTACAAAGGCAGACTTGTAAAAGATTTAAGAAAAGTTGAGAAAGAAGAGGCTGAAGATACAACAGTCTAACTAATGCCTAGGCATATAAGTTTAATTTTTCCAGGTCAGGGATCCCAGTCATTGGGGATGCTTAATCCATTTAACGATGAATTAAATAACATTTTAGATATAACCAGTAATATCCTTGATATTAATATCGTAGATTGCATCACTAATGGTCCAGAAGAGGTTTTAAATAAAACATCAATCACCCAACCCGCTATTCTAATAACTTCTTATCTTTACTATCAAAAATTTATTACTGATACTGGATTAGTCCCTGATTTATTTGCCGGGCATTCACTTGGAGAGTATTCAGCATTATTGGCATCTAATTCCATAGATCTATCGACAGCTGTATCTTTAGTTCATAAAAGGGGTGTTTTTATGGAGAATGCAAAGCCTGGATCTATGTTTGCCATATTAAATCTAGACCTTATTTCAATTCAAAATATTTGCAAAGAAGTTGAAGAAGCAACTGGAAAAATAGTTAGCGCCGCAAATATCAACTCTCAAAACCAGATCGTGGTAGCAGGGGATAGCGATTCTACAATACTGGTGGCTGAAAAGTGTAAAGAGGCAGGTGCAAAAAGATGTATTCAACTTAAAGTAAGCGTTGCCTCTCATTGCGCCTTGATGAAAGATGCAGCTGATCAATTAGAGGGGGAACTAAACAATATTTCAATTACTGAGCCAGATATTCCAATCCTTCATAATTTTGATGCTTCACCTTCAATTGATTCATTAGAAATTAAATCAAAATTAAAGAACCAGCTATTTAAACCAGTCCAATGGGTCGATACTATGAATCATATTAAGAATTATGATGGAATTGTGATTGAATGTGGACCAGGTAAAGTACTCACAGGTCTTGCAAAAACAAATGGATTAAATAATATATTATCAATGGTGTCTCCAACATTTAATGATGAGTTACAACAATTATTATGAGTGAAGAAGTAGTATTTATATCTGGAGCCTCTCGTGGAATAGGGACTGCTATTGCAGAACATTTTGCAAATAAAGGTCATAAAGTTATTGGAACATCAAGAAGTAATTTTACATTTGATTCAGATAACTCAAATTTAATTCCGTTGTCCTTAGATATCACAAACAGGGACTCTGTTAATGAGTGTATGAATTATCTAAAAGAAAATAATTTAACACCATCAATTTTAATAAATAATGCTGGCATTACTTCTGATCAATTATTTTTAAGAATGAAAGACGAAGATTGGGATAATGTTATCGCTACTAATTTAACTGGCACCTTCAATCTAACAAAAGCTCTAATTAAAGGTATGATTAAAAATAGATATGGAAGGATTATAAATATCTCATCAGTTTCAGGTTTAATGGGAAACCCAGGTCAGGTTAATTATTCATCAGCCAAAGCAGGGCTTAGCGGCTTTACTAAATCTTTAGCAAAAGAGGTTGGCTCCAGAGGAATCACTGTAAATTCAATAGCTCCAGGTTTTATTGAGACGGATATGACATCATATCTCGATGAAAATGCTAAGGAAAAATTAACACAAGATATTCCTTTAAAAAGACTCGGTTCTGTTAATGATATAGCTGAACTTGCTATCTTTTTAGCAAGTGATGAATCTTCATACATTACAGGTCAGACCATTTCTGTTGATGGCGGCTTATTCATGTATTAAAAACCTTCGTTTAAATAAATGTGCATCTTTTTATGAATAGATGTAAAATGCTGTTTTTTACTTTGGAGTAAGTATGAGTATTGAAGATAGAGTTAAAAAAATCGTTAGTGATCAGCTTGGAAAATCTGTTGATGAAATTCAGAGTGATTCATCATTTGTAGATGATCTTGGAGCTGATTCTCTAGATACGGTTGAATTAGTTATGGCTTTAGAAGAAGAATTTGATCTAGAAATTGCAGACGAAGATGCTGAAAAAATTTCAACTGTTAATGAAGCAGTGGATTATATTAATTCAAATTCATAAAAAGTATATTTAATATAGATACTCTTAAACTGTATTCAATAACAGTTTTTATTCAGAATTATTTTAACGAGATTCCGTAGTAATATGGAATCTCGTTTTTTTATGATAAACACATAAATGTTATTACTTAGAAACATATTTATAATATTAATTTTTATTGTCTCATTTGTAGGCCCCTACAAAGCTTTCTTTAATTCAGAACACTCTGAATCTTTTATAGAAATTATGCCAGGCGATAGCATGTATGCTGTAATTTCAAAATTAGCTTCTGACAGTTTGCTTAATAAATTATTTTTTAAAATTTATGTAAATAAAAATAATATCAATTCTTTTCAAGTCGGTGAATACAATATCTCAAAAATGAACATTGCAACTGCAATAAATGCTTTCAATAAAGGTAAGACCTTCACTCGCTTCATTACAATCAATGAGGGAATGAATATATTCGATCTTAATAAAATTATAGATAAGAGTTATCTCATAAATGATTGTTTAAATTTAAGTTGCTTAACAAATAGTTATCCTTTTAATGAAGGCATTCTATATCCGGATACTTATTTTTATAAAAAGGGCATGAAAGCATCCAATATTCTTAAAGCTAGTCATAAAAGCCTTGATTTAAAGCTAACAGAATTATGGAACAAAAAGTCTGAATCAAATTTATTAAAAAATAAATATGAGGCATTAATATTAGCTTCTATTATTGAAAAAGAAGCTGGTAATCATTTTGAAAAAAAAGACATAGCAAGTGTTTTTTTAAAAAGAATTACTCTTGGTATGAAACTTCAAGCAGACCCAACCATTATTTATGGTTTATTACCAGATTTTGATGGAGATATTAAAAAATCTGATATTCTTGATAAAAATAATAGATACAATACCTATATGATTAAAGGCTTGCCCCCAACACCAATTTCTATAGTTTCAATCTCATCACTTGAAGCAGCTATCACAAGCTTTCCTGGAGATTATTTATTTTTTGTAGCTGATTCACCAACCTCTCATTATTTTTCTAAAACATATAAAGAACATAAGCAAATGATTAGTAAGATAGGTCTAGATAAATGAAGATAATTAGTTTTGAAGGTATAGAGGGTGTTGGCAAATCAACTCAAATAAAAATGCTTGATGAACATCTAAAATCAAAAGGTCTTTCAACTGAAATATTAAGAGAACCTGGATCAACAGTTACTGGTGAAAAAATACGTGATATTCTTTTAAATTCTAGTGAAGATCTTTCATCTGAAACCGAACTTCTTTTAATGTTTTCAGCAAGAGCTCAACTGATTAAAGAAAAAATTATAAATTCCAGTAATGATTTTATCTTATTTGATAGATTTTTTGATGCATCTTCTGCATATCAGGGATATGGAAGAGGCCTCTCATTAAAATTAATTAATAATCTTATTGAATTCACTAAATGCCCAATTCCTGATATTACATTTTTACTCGATATTTCTGTTGATGAGGGTTTTAAAAGAAAAACTAACGATACTAAGGATAGAATTGAATCATCTGGCAATACTTTTTTTGAAAATGTCAGACAAGGTTATTTAGATTTAAGTAAAAATAATAATAGAATTAAAGTTCTTGATGCTCAAAAGCCAATAAACGATTTGCATCAAGAAATTGTAACTATCACAAATCAATATATATGATTTTTGATAAGTGTGACTGGCTAGTTAATCCATATAATTCAATAAATTTTAACAATCTTCCACATGGTATTATCATTAATGGCCCAAGGGGTGTTGGCAAGAAATTGCTTGCAAAAAAAATATCTGAGAAAATCATTTCTAATTTCAAAGAAAGTTTGAATAATGATCATCAAAATTTATTTGATAAAAATAATCATCCCGATCTATACCTTTTAGATAAAGATAAATACTTACTAAAAGATATAAGGCGACAGAAGAAAGACTCTAAAAACTGGGATGAAGAAAAAGGTTTTAATGATGTAGTATCTTTTTTAACTCTCACTCCATCCATATCAAAAAATAAAGTAGTTTGCATGATTAATGCAGACACAATGAATAATATAGCTCAAAATGCATTACTAAAATCACTGGAAGAGCCTGCACCTTTTTCTTATATTATTATGACTACCAGTAGATCCAAGGCTTTAAATCAAAGAATCTATAGCAGATGCCAAGTCATCAATATACCATTCCTTTCTTCAAATAAAGTTAATGATTGGCTTCAGGATAACGGCATTAATGATTTCTCATCAATTGACTTTCCAAGCTTTGCTACACCTTTTTCAATATTAGATGATATTCAAAGCGATAGACAAAATTGTTATAAAGAATTTATTTCAATATTAGTTGATTTTATTTCACAAAAAATAGATCAAAATCAAGCAATAAAATTATTAAATGACATTGATATTAACTTTATCTCGAAAATAAATTATTTTGTAGAATTTTACAAAATCATACTTAAAGCAAGAATAACAGAAGAAGAGTTAAGTGGTACTTATAAAATCTTTAATTCTACCAAGTTTAATAAACTAAAAATTTCAAATTTAATAAATGATATAAATGATTTGAGAGATGACCTGTACGATGTTACATCTATAAACGAAACCCATGTTTTAAACTACTTTTTTAGTGAGCTAAAATTGTCTGTTAGACAATAGTTGTTCCTCCATCTATAACTATCGTTTGTCCATTAATATAGCTTCCAGCATTTGACGATAGCATAATTGCTGCACCTGCAATCTCATCTGGCTCGCCAATTCTTTTCATTGGATTTGATTGAAGTACTGTATTTAATATATCAGGATTTTCCCACAAGCCTTTTGCAAAATCAGTTTTTATCAACCCCGGTGCAATAGAATTTGCTCTAATATTTTTATTACCAAATTCTGCAGCAATATTTTTTACAATCATAACGTCAGCAGCTTTACTTATATTGTATGCACCAAGAAAGGCACTTCCCTTAATTGCAGCAATACTCGATATGATAATTATTGAACCATCTCCTTTTTTAATCATATTTGGTAAGCAAAGATTGCATAAAAGTTGGTTAGATCTAATATTGTTATGCATTACTTTATCAAATTGCTCTATATCCATATCAAGCATTGAACCCATAAATGTGTTGGTAGCAGCATTACAAATTAGAGAATCTATTCCACCCAAAGTTTGTATTGTCTTATCTACTAAATTCTTGAGTTGATCATCATCTGCAATATTACAAGCAATAGGAAATGCAACCTCTTTACCAACATCATCATTTATCTCTTTTGCTGTATCTTCGCAGGCTTCAATTTTTCTTGATGATATAATGACATTAGCACCCATAAGTGCAGACTGATGAGCTATTGATTTACCAATACCTTTAGAACTACCTGTAATTAGAATTGATTTATTT
>ERZ802827.1871-NODE-1871-length-10059-cov-51.6212_pt1 | contig 10059 bp, 10 predicted proteins | sample MGYA00345652_ERZ802827 | MGnify/ENA primary metagenome ERZ802827 (study PRJEB30503, sample SAMEA104212372) | marine metagenome | biome: Westerlies Biome; feature: [SRF] surface water layer (ENVO:00010504) within the epipelagic zone...; material: water... | reverse complement strand
GCATGCAGCCAATCCCGTTGACATCCGGGATGCATCATCAGCAGATCACCGCTTGTCAGCTCAAGGGTGTGACGGTGCTGCCGTTGATGGCGATGGCGCAACTGGAAGTCCCGGTTCGATCCCAGAGACAGAGAGGCGATCGGTTGGCTCTGGTCGATCTCCGCTTCGTCATCGGCATGCCACCCCATCCGGTCTTCCCCATGGCGGTAGAGATTGAGCAGGCAGCCATTGAATCGACAGCCGCAGGCTGTGTTGACCTGTTCCAGCAGCGGCATGAACCAGGTGGGCCAGCCTTCTCCGCAGTGTCGGGTCCCGCTGTAGCGATAGGACACGTCCTGTTCTGCCAGAAACATCGTCAGACGCGGCACCGGATGGTGGCGGCCATAGACCTGAACGATCGGTTGCTGCCACTCAACCCTTCTCATCAAGGTTGAGGACCAATCGCTGGCTGTGAGCGGCGGCAGCCAGCTGCGATGGAGGGTCCAAGGCAGGGTTATCGATTCAAACTGGATCTGTAAGACGTCGTCTCCCATGACATCAACGTTGTTGATTCTTGGCGCAAGCCTGATGGATGCCGGCAATGTGTCGCGGGCTTCGGATGATCTGGTGCTCGGGGAGCAGATTGCAATTGCCATGGGGGGTGATCCCCAGGATGTTCAGTTGTTCCCTCTGCCGGATCCTCCCCGCCCCCAGTCGGCTCGGTTGCACAACTACGCCCATGGGGGAGCGCAATCCGGGAGTGGGCCCAGTCTTGAGGAGGAAGCGGGCAATGTCCGCATCGGGTTCAAGCGACAGGTGCGGGCCGTTCGTCGACATGCTGCTTTTTATCAGTCACTGAGCGACGTGGATGTGCTGATCTCTGCTGGGGCCAATGACCTTCTCGATCAGCTGGAGGACGGCTCGGCGTTCGCCGCAGTGCTCAACACGGAAAGTCCCCGTGATGATCGCCAACTCATCCGCAGGAATGCCAAAGAAGTGGCTCGCAATCTTCGGCGTGGGGTTGATCGCTTGACCGGTCTGGTGGATGAGGTGGTGGTGGCCGGAGCCTTCCCGGTATCTGCAACTCCTGAGGTTCAGGCGATGGCGGAGGAGCTTGATTCCGCAACGTTCGATCGCCTCATCGAGATCCTGGATGGCATCGGCGCCAAGGTTCAACGCAAGCTTGAACGCCACTTTGCTGATGATGGTTCTGTTGCGGTTCTGAATCTCCAAGCGGCGTGGGACAGGGTTGATGACCCTTCATTTGTTGATGCGGTGCACCCCAGCAGCGACACGAGTCGTCAGCTGGCGGAACTGATCGTTCCTGAACTGATGCAGCAGCTCAACAGTTTCGGCTTTTCGGAAGGGTGACGTCCCATGAAGGGACCGCAGATGATCGGGATCCTTCCCATACATTCCTGGGTATGGGAGCCCGCATCACTCAGGACGAATTTCTCAAGCGTGCTCGGCAGCGCTTCGGGGATCAGTTTGATTACAGCCAGATCCGCTGGAGAAGCTTCAAGAGCCCAGTGAAGATCCGCTGTACGCACCATCCGGTTCAGGAGATCACGATCACCCCTGAGAAACATCTGCAGACCCTGGGAGGCTGCAGGCACTGTTTGCGGGAGCGGCGGATCGCCGCCTTGGAACGGGAGCTCAATCGCCGGTCAGCACCCGAGCGGACCCTTGCGCTGGAATCTGAAACTCAGGCGGTCAAGCTCACCCGCTGATAGCAGAACCACAGCCACTGCTGGAACAGCAGGTTGCGATGGGACCGCCAGGAGGTCTGGGGTTGGTCGGCATCGAAGTTCTCCGGCGGCGGCACATCACCGCGGGCCCGATCCCGTTCCATTTCACCGAGGATCCGTCCCACGTTGTATTCCGGATGGCCGAGGTGCATCAGCTGGCGCTGATCCGGTGTTTCAAAGATCGTGTAGCCGACGTCTTCTCCATAGGCCAGCAGCCTCAGTCGGCCCTGGCGCTGGGCTGACTCCATGGCGCTGTCGGGCAACCCGGCGTGGCGGCTCTGCGGACAGAGAAATCGGTCGTCCTGGGTCCCCATCAATGGATGTCCTGGAATCAGGCTGCGCAACGGGTAGATGCCGAACAACTTTCGTTCGAACGGAATCTTGTCCACACCGGCCAGATAAGCGAGTGCAAAGCCGGCCCAGCACAGCCCCAGGGTGCTGGCGCAGCTGTGGCGCGCCTCCTCGATCAGTTCCACCAGTTCCTTCCAGTAGTTGACCTGCTCGAAGGGCAGGTGTTCCACCGGTGCGCCAGTGATGATCAATCCGTCCAGTGGTCCCTGGTCAAGGGCTTCCTCCCAACTGACGTACAGATCCTTGAGGTGCTCCTGGTCCCAGCTTTTGTAGGCATGGGAGGCGAGCCGGATCCACACCGGTTCGATCTGGAGGACGGACAGACCCAGGGGGTGCAGCAGGTTGAATTCGTACTGCTTGCCCAGGGGCATGATGTTGAGAATGCCGATCCGCAGGGGCCGGATGTCCTGGAGTTCCGCCTGAGCGGGTTCGATCCAGGAGATCCGGTTGCGCTCAACGGCACCGATCTTGTGGTAGTCGCGGGGGAGGATCAGTGCCATGGGCTGGTCGGCGTCGTCAATCAGGCGAGGGCCTGTTCAAAGTCGGCTTTGATGTCGTCGATGTGCTCAAGTCCCACGGAGACGCGAACCATGGTGGGGGTCACGCCCGCCGATGCCTGTTCCTCGTCACTGAGCTGCTGGTGGGTTGTTGATGCCGGATGGATCACCAGGGTCTTGGCATCCCCCACATTGGCGAGGTGACTGGCCAGTTGAAGGCTGTTGATGAAACGGACTGCATCGTCGTAACCGCCCTTGAGCGAGAACATCAGCATGCATCCCATGCCCCGGCCCGTCAGGTATTTCTTGGCAGCAGCGTGATACGGATCGCTGCTCAGGCCTGGGTAGCTCACATGCTCCACCTTGGGGTGTGCTGCCAGCCAGGTGGCCAGCGCCATGGCGTTCTCCGTGTGGCGCTCCACCCGCAGGCTGAGGGTTTCCAGACCTTGCAGCAGCAGGAAGCTGTTGAAGGGGCTGACCGCCGGACCCCAGTCCCGCAGACCCTCGACCCGGGCTCGCAGGGCAAAGGCGACGTTGCGGTTGTCCGGCACTCCCAGCATCTTGCAGATGTCGCTGCCGAAGCCGAAGGCATCCCAGTGCACGAGGCCGTGATAGGCCGCACTGGGTTGGCTCATCAGCGGGAATTTGCCATTGCCCCAATCGAAGGTGCCGGCATCAACAATCACGCCTCCGAGGCTGGTGCCGTGGCCACCGATCCACTTGGTGGCGCTTTCCACCACCACATCCGCGCCGTGATCGATCGGACGCATCAGGGCACCGCAAGCGCCCAGGGTGTTGTCCACGATCAATGGGATGCCGCGCTCTTTGGCCAGGGCTGAGAGGCCCTCGAAATCGGGGATGTTGAAGCGGGGATTGCCCATCGCTTCGACGTAGAGGCCTTTGGTTTTGTCGTCGATCTGCGCAGCAAAGCTATCCACGTCGTCGCCATCGGCGAAGCGCACGTCGATGCCCAGCCGGGGAAACTGCACCTTGAACTGGTTGTAGGTGCCGCCGTAAAGGAACGACGTGGACACAAAGTTGTCTCCCGCCTGCATGCAGTTCGTGATCGCCAGGAACTGAGCCGACTGACCGGAGGCTGTGGCCAGCGCCGCCATACCCCCTTCCAGGGCCGCCACCCGCTTCTCGAACACATCCGTCGTCGGGTTCATCAGACGGGTGTAGATGTTGCCGAATTCCTTCAGCCCAAACAGGTTGGCGCCGTGCTCGGCGTCGTTGAAGACGTAGGAGCTGGTCTGATAGATCGGCACCGCTCTGGCATTGGTGGCCGAGTCCGGAGACTGGCCGGCATGCAGCTGGAGGGTTTCGAAACGCTGAGACATCGGGCCGGAAGTGAGCGGCTGAACCTCTGTTCTAGTCGTGCTTTTCGTCGTGGGACAGCTCAGGTTTGTCGGTTTCCGCCAGTGAGGGGAAGGTGCTGCGGATCAGGGAGTGAATGGCGTTATGGGCTTCGGCTCGGAATCCTCCTCGACCCTCGGCGCTGAGGATGGGATAGGTGCGGTCGCTGCCATCCCCATCGCGCAGGTGTTTCCAGCGGTTGTTCTCCTTCTCCTTGAGGGCATTCAGAGGTGCCTCGAAATGAAAGGCTTGAACGTTGCCCAATGCCGCCACCTGGCTGGCCAGGGTTTCGCGAACCGGAGCCAGAGCTTTGGCTTTCAAGGTGTCGGGTAACCCCAGGACCGGTTGGTAATGATCCAGGATTCTGAGTTCAGCCTCCAGCATCACCGGCCAGGCACCGGCTTCTCCTTCGGCCAGCCCCATCTCGGCTTCCGCCTGCTGCATGGCCTCCAAGTGGAAGCGCAGCCAGCGGTAATAGGTCTTGTCCTTGATCGGTTTCTTGGCTGCTGCCCGTCCAGACAGGATCGCAGGCAGGGCGTTTTCAGCCTTGCGCAGAAACAGCCGATCCTCCCGCTCCAGGTTCATCGCCCCCCAGCGCTGGCGGTATTCCCAGAGTTCGACGTACCGGGCCACATCTGGCCCGTTCCAACCAAGACCTTTCAGCTCATCACCGCGGTGGGAGAGTTCCTGCGCCACGCCCTGCTTCGTTTGACGGATTCCTGCAGCGTAGTGGGCAGGCTTCAGGATGCCGGTGGGCGACTTTCAGGGTGCATGCGCAGGTAGTCCTTCACTGCGATCGGGCGTGGCTGGTTGTAGCCGACGGGCAACCAGAGGTCGCCCGCATCGGCATTGAAATGAATTTCCCAGTGATACAGACCGGTGTAGGCACGGGGGTCGTCCTTCATCAGCGAGGCATACAGAAGAACGGCGCGTCCGTAGTAGTCACTGTTGTTGTACCCCCAGAGACCACGTCGGATGTCTTTGAGACCTCCTCGGCGAACCAGATAACGCGCGGCAGCCTGGATGGCGTCGTGGGGATCACGGATGTCGCCGGCGCCGATGCCGGGCTCCGTCCAGGTGGTGGGCAGGAACTGCATCGGGCCCTGGGCATTGGCAACGGACACGCCATCGATGCGACCCATGCCGGTTTCCACCAGGTTCACCGCCGCCAGCACCTCCCATTCGATGCCGGTTGCGGCCTCGGCTTTCTTGTAGTGGCTGATCAGCTGGTCGGCAGGCTCCGGCGGAATGATGCGCCAGGCCGGCAGGGTGGAGGGGCCCCGACCGCGGCTCATGCGCAGGAATTCCCGGCGTGCCGCCAGGTGCCGTTCGGCCACGCTCCGCCATCGCAATGGCAGTGCGGCCACCACCGCCGCCGAGCGAACGGCGTCCTTGGAGAGCACCCGGTAGATCACCTGTTGCTGATGCCCCAGATCCGGCAGATCAGCCTTGGCCGTGGAAGGGTCCCGCAACGCTGCTTCCACTGATGCCAGGAGGGCGGCGGCTGCCTTGGGCTGGGCGGGAACGCTGGGATAGCGCCGTTGAACGGCCGCAACGGCGGACAGCCCCGATCGGTTGTCGCTTGTGCCGCTGCCCTGATGGACCAGGGCGAGGGTGATGGGCGATGCCACAGCGACCAGTGCAGCGGTGATCAGGACGGAACGACGTCCCATGGCGGAGCTGTGCCTCTTGGCCGAAGCTACCGGTTCTGTTCAGGCCTGCAGAAAGGTGCTGCGGTCGTGGAAGTCTGCCCGGCTGTCGCCGTGGCGCAGGGCCCAGTGGCTGATGCCGTTGGCCCCTCGATCCAGCACGGTGGTGAGAGCCAGCTCCGGACAGCGTTCATCCGGCCACCAGCTGGACAGATCCAGCCGGGCATCAAGACGAAGCTGATGGTGCCAGCGGCGCAGGGTGATCTCGGGTGCGCTGTCGAGGGGCTGCTGAGACTGGCCCGAGCGGTAGCCCTCGAACCGGTACAGCGCCCAGTCCCCGTTAGGGGCCAGGTTGATCTCCCAGTAGCCCGGTTGATCCGGAATGGCGAGAAATGCCTCGAAGCAGGTGGTGGTCCAGAGCTCATCTCGGCGCTGCCCAGCCACCTGAGGACCATCGATCAGACCGCCCGGCACCACGAGCTCATTGAGACCGGAGGCCGCGGCAGCCAGCACACCGAAGCTGAGCTCCAGCTGACCGTCTCGATTCCAGATCAGTTCACCACTCACCTGAAGTCCCTGGGGGACAGAACGCTCAAACGGCACCAGACGGGAAGCCTGAAGCAGCATCACGGCGGGGCGTGCCATCTCAGCGACTCGCCAGGCGACGCACCATGGCCTTGATCTGGGGCAACTGCTGTTCCACCGATTCGGTGAGGCGGAACTGCACGGCAGCCCGCTGCAGATTGTGGCCGTGATGGTCTGTGCGGAAGTAGAGGTCCCCTTCCAGATGATCCGTCAGGAAGCGCAGGCCGAGTTCCAAGGGGATCAGGCGGATGCAGTCCGGAAGGTAGTGCAGATCCCAGTCGCTGAGGAACTGGTGAGCCACAGAGAGGTAGCCATCGAGGATCGCTTCACACAGTTCGAGGTCGAAGACCACCGTGTTGAGATCGTCGGTTTCTTCACCGGCCCTGTTGCAGCAGGAGCGCAGGCAATCGCCGATGTCGTAATGGACCAATCCAGGCTTCACGGTGTCGAGATCGATCAGTCCAACGGCATGGCCGCTGGCGTCATCGATCATCACGTTGTTGATCTTGGGGTCGCCGTGGATCGGGCGCTGTTTCAGGTCTCCGCGCTGCAGGGCGGCTTCCAGAACGTCGATGCCCTGCCGTCTTGCCTCGATGAAGGCGCAGGCGGAATCGACAGCATCGTCCCTCGTGGAGCACGATTTGCTGACGCTGTCGTAACGCTTTAGATACGCCGGGGTGACGTGAAAGTTCTCAAGCGTGTCGGCCAGATCTTCCGTGGGCAGGTCGCTGATCAGGCTGTGGAACATGCCCAGCCCGTAGCCCACTTCACGGGCATGGTCGCGGTTGTGAATCACATCCGTGGTGGTGGCGGCACCGATGTAAGTGATCGAGCGCCAGAACTCTCCGTCCTGCTCCACCCAGTGGCCGTCCTGCCGGCAGCGCACCACCTGGGGCACTTCCCAGCGGCGGCCACGGAGTTCCTCTGGCGGGGAGGCCAGTCGACGCTGAACGTGGTCCCCCAGGGCCACCAGGTTGCGCATCACCAGTTCGGGGCGTTCAAACACCCGGGTGTTCAGTCTCTGAAGCACGAAGGAGCCGGCAGGGCTACTGGGGCGATGGCCCTGGTGGGTCACCAGAAAGGTGTCGTTGACGTTGCCGGAGCCCAGGGAGCGGATGGCCGTGATCCGTTCGCGGGGATGGAAGCGACCCGCAATGGCTTCAACGGCCTTGCTCAAGGTGATCTCAATGGTCTCAGGCTGCAAATGTCGCGCTGATCCCCGATGGCGCCAGGCTCTGGTGTGCAGAAAACCAGGCGACTAACCGTCCAGTTGGCTCTCGATGGCCTCCATCAACTGCAGGTAGGCCGGTCCTGAACTGCTCGCGCTGTCGTCGAGGCTCATCTCGCCTCGCATGGCTCTCCGGGCGTTATCGGCAATCACTGCGTTCACCACCAGATCCAGCGCCTCGGGTACGTCGAGGTTCTGCAGGGCATCGGCGTAGCGCCGGCTGTGGCTCGGACGCACCGATTCCTGGCAGTAACTGGACAGCTCACGGCTGTCGGTCATCACCCGATAGGCCGTTTCCTTCACCGCAGGCCGCCCATACAGGGCCATGTACAACAGGTTCACCATCGAGGCGTCGTGGAGGGGGATGGCGTACTTGCGTGCGATCTGAGGCCAGTAGCGCAGAGCCTTCAGTCCCTCCAGACCGCCTTTGGGCAGCCCGGCGTCCTCACAGCTCTGCTCCAGCTCCTCCATGGACAGGGGACAGCGCTCTTCCCGGCGCATCAGGGATGCCATCACCTGGCCCGCTTGAAAGTTGCGGGTGGGCTTGCCGGAACTGGGCTGCATCATGCTGCCTCTCACATCCGCCACCATTGCCGTGAGCTGGGTGAAGGTGTGATCCCTCACCTTTTCAAAGTCGCCATCCCGCACCAGCGTGGCCTCGATCCGTGGCACCGCGTAGCCGAGTTCGGTGAGAGGGATGGGTTGGCGGTGATACAGCTTCTGCCGGTCAGGGCGAGCCATCGACACGGTGGCGGCCTGATCAAGGCATTGATCCAGCAGCAGCGTCAGCAGCGTCGGCAGCACACCTGGGTTCTCCTGGTGATAGGCGTAGCCGAAGCCGGCGAACACCGATGACATGTTCTTGGCGGCCTTGATGTATTGACCTTCCACGTTGTGGACTCCAGCCGCCACCTGGATGTTGGGTGAGAGATGGTCCAGCAGCTGAGCCCCCAGCATCGCGATGAGGGCATTGGGGTGACAGAAGTTGGCCGTGAAGCTGTCGAAGGGATTGCGCAGGGCTCCGTGGCGGTGGAATCCAGAGAAGAACGCCAGGTTCGGCTGCTTCTCGCAGAGCACGTAAGCGGTGTTGCTGATCGGGTCATGGTTGAAGGACCCGGCCAGGCACGCCAGAACCACCTGTTCGCGCCCCAGTTCGTCCCGCAGGCGACAGGCCTCCAGCAGATCCTCTTCAACGTGGTTGCTGTTCGCGCTCAGCACGACCACCTCACAGCGGAGGATCAGGTCCTGCAGCGTGTTGGGGATCCGCTCACCGGAGACGCGGTGGGTGCCCATGTCGAGCACTCGCTCGACATGGTCGCTGTCCATGCTGTCAACGACTTCCGGGGAGAAGGCTCCCAGCAGGTCCCGTCCCGGACGCGCGGCCAGCAGCAGCCGCCCCGCCTCGTTCTGCATGGCGCAGTTGTAGGCCAACGACGCGGGATAGAGCCCAACGCTGTAGAAGCCCACCTTGCCGGCCATGACCTCACGAACTCTCAAGCGGATCGAGGCCGCATCCAGGCTGTGATCGAAAAAGGAGTTGCGCATGGGTTCAGCCTATGAACTCCGCTGTTGAGGAGACTGAGTCCAAGCAGCTGCTGGGCCATGAGCCTCACCTTGTATGGAGGTCCAAAAACGCGAGCCTCGATGCCGCGTTGGTACCTCGAGGAAAAGGGGATTCCCTACGAGCTCAAGGAGCTGGATCTGCGGGGAAACCAGCACCGACAGCCCGACTACCTGGCGATCAATCCGTTCGGAAAGTTGCCGGCTCTGGTGGACACGTCCCAGCAGGGAATGGACGGACAACCGCTGAAACTGTTTGAGTCCGGGGCCATCCTGCTGCATCTGGCGGAGCACCATGCCGGCGAGATCACATCAGCCTCGCAACGCTCGCTGATCGCGCAGTGGCTGTTGTTTGCCAACGCGACTCTGGCCATCGCTCTGTTTGTGCCCAGCAACCGTGAGCGGGAGTTCCCGAGGTTGATGGAGGAATTGAACCGCCAGCTCACGCCTGGTCGGCCCCTGGTGGGGGATCAGTGGGGTGCAGCCGACTGTGCCGTCACGGCGTATCTCGCTTATCTACCGATCTTCTTCCCCCAGGAGGATCTTTCCCCCTATCCGGCGATTCAAAGCCTGATCACCAGCACGCAGCAGCGACCGGCCTACCGAAAGGTGATGGGCATGGCTTGAGCAAACGCGGTGTAATGCGGAAAAGGTTCCGTTGTGATGCCGTCGTCCCGTCAGGAGTTGCTGCTCGCTTATCGCTGGCCGATCGCCCTGGTGGGGTCAAGCCTGATCCTCGGCGGGGCTGTTCTCGTTCTGACGCAAACGGCAGTGCGACTGTTGAGCCAACCGATTCCGATCGCGATCGAAGGCGGTCTGCAGGTGGACAAGCTGGTGCTGCCGCCGACGGTGAACATCAGCAGCACAACACCGCTACCCGTTGTGGTGAATGACTCGGTGTCCGTCGCTAACAAGCAGCCGCTGACGATCAGAGGTCCGCTGACGGTGAAGGCGCTTCAGGGAACGGTGCTGGTGAAAGGGGATGTGCAGGCCAAAGCTCAGGTGTCCTCGATTGATACGCCAGTGACCGTCCAGGGCAAGGTATCCGTTCAGGACAAGGTCACCATCGATGGCAAGGTGCATGTGGATGGAAATGTGGGCGCCAA
>ERZ802827.1869-NODE-1869-length-10067-cov-8.57181_pt1 | contig 10067 bp, 8 predicted proteins | sample MGYA00345652_ERZ802827 | MGnify/ENA primary metagenome ERZ802827 (study PRJEB30503, sample SAMEA104212372) | marine metagenome | biome: Westerlies Biome; feature: [SRF] surface water layer (ENVO:00010504) within the epipelagic zone...; material: water... | reverse complement strand
TTGACCCCACAGATTAAATAAAGTACTGATCAGTAGATTAAACTGGACTAATCTGCCAAATGATACATTAATAACGTTGTAACGAGTATTTTTTTAAACGGTGCGAATTGTCATACCCAGTATGGTTAGCGTTGCTGAGAGCAAGGTCTTGGTAAAAAAACAGAACGTCATGGGTCTGCAGCGACTTATCGATTGATCCTATTCAAATATTCCAAAAACCAGAAAAACAATTAAGGCATTTCGAAAATTTATACTTGGAGATGGCTCCAAAGTACCTTCAATCTCTGAACCCCCGCAGGAGATCGTTCACGAGTTGATTAAGTTAGATAAGAGCAATCAATTTTTGTGAGTATTGGCCAAAATAGACCCAATGCTGTAGCTTTTCCCAAAAGCAATGATTTCGCTGAAGGTGCAAGCTAAATCGCGCTAGATAAAGGTGAATTTCCTATGCATTCATAAAAATCTCTTACAATTGATCCAAAAAATTTGGTGGCTAATATTAACCCTAAAAATGCATCTCAAATTAAAGGGGATTTATCTGCTGCACACGACATCTTTAAAAAATATTTACCAAATACTAAACATTTTGAAGCACATATTCATATGGGACTTGTTCTACATAAAAAATGCAACTTGAACGCTGCAATAATGAGTCACCAAAAAGGTGTCAGCATCAAGCCTGACTATTTTGAAGCTTTCAACAATATGAAAAATGTTTTCGAAGACAACGACAACTTGGACCTTGCGATAGAGGCCTATAAAAAGGCATTGAACATCTGACCAGACCGTCTTCAAGCCTGCCAGAATATAGCCAAACGGCCAACAGGTTTGTTAAAGGCAAAAACAATTGGCGTTATCCAGAATAAACTGCATGAACCCCCAAAAAGCTGCCGAATTTAAGGGTTTGAAGTTTTTAGAAGCAAATTTTCTTCGCCATAGAAGAAAAGGGAAGGACCTCTCTTGTTTTGCTCAGCAAACAAGATCAAAGCAAAAAGTGTTGGAAAAAACTAGGAACTGGACGTTTGTTTGCGGAAAGGTCTTTTGGAACAACTGCAACACTGGAAGCCAAGCAAACAGCAATTTGCCTTGCACCGTTCCGGATGAAACAACCCATTGTCGGTTTCGCAATGCACGGGTTAAGGCGGATACCTATGAGGGGTTACTTGCTGAGATCTGTCGCCAGACAGAGGGTCACGGGTTGAAGATGAAAGAGGCCGCTGCCGCCATTATTGACGCCACTTTGATTGGAAGTGCCGCTCAGCCACTTACACATATTGAGGCTCCGCCTGAGGATTGTTCCAAAAATGAGGCTTCGGCCGAGGCTGCAACTGGTATCTTTAGTGCCGAAGGCACAATGTCTGTTAGGTCAAGAAGGGCCGCAAGGGCACGCTAGGCCACAAGGGTTTTGCTCGGTGCGATGCAGACAGGTTCGTGGATAAAATCCATACCACCCCTGCCAATGTTGGCCAGAACCCAAGGTTTGGAACCATGATAAAAGGGAGCAAAGCACAGCGCATTCTGCTGGACAAAGCTTGCGCCAGCACAGCAAATCATACCGTTTTGAAACGGAAGCGTCGTGATAGTATCTCGCATAAGGCGGTGCCCGGTCGACCACTATGCCCAGCGCAAAAGCGCATTCAAAAGCTGATCGGCAAGCAGCGCTTTCGCGTCGAAGGGTGCTTGGTACAGTAAAGCGAAAGTTTGGATTGCATCGGCACAATACTTCGGGGTTGCCAAAACCCACAAGCAGATGGTCATAGCCGCCAACTCGCAGACCTTACTCAAGGTCACAAACCTGATCACCTTAAACAAACCTCAGCAATCGCATAACGCAAACCGACGACGACTAATCCGCCCATCGAAATCGCAGCGGATTGAAAAACGCCTCTGTTCAAATCGTGAGGCCCCAGACGCCAGTACGCAGACTTCTTGGGTAAAAACAATCATTCCGCCGTCTATTACAGTTCAATAATCAATTGAATCTTCAGTCGCCTGCTAAAACGGCTTATACTGTTGCAGTTACATTTCACAAAGGACAGAGCCGAGCACTGCAATCTGCCTAAAACTCCGAAACGGAGCGCTGGCCTTGCAAGCGTCTTAGCTGTTTAGTGAATTGCTGAACAAAAACAACAAAAAGGCCAAGCTATGACGCTGACAGATGCCCAAAAAACTGCGATGTCCCATGTTGAGTCTCGTGCGCAAGATTTATCAAACTGGTGCAGCACCATTTTTGATTTTGCCGAACCAGCTTGGCGCGAATATGAGTCAGCCGCCTGGTATGTGAACCGACTGCGCGCCGAAGGCTTCACGGTAGAACAAGGCTCGGGCGGGATGCCAACGGCGTTTGCCGCCGACTGGTCCAACGGTGACGGCCCAATCGTCGGGATGTACGCAGAATATGATGCCGTGCCGGGCAATTGTCAGGCCGCCAGCACCCAATGCGCGCCACGAGAAGGTTTAACGCTTCAGGCCGCCGGACACACGGACCCGCATTCGGGGTTGGGCATCGGTGCCTTAGGCGGATTACTGGCAACCAAAGCCGCGATGCAGACCCATAATATCAAGGGTGGCTTGCGGTTTATGGGCGAGCCGGCCGAAAAAACACGGGGGTCAAAACCTATTCATGCCGCACAGGGGTATTATGACGGCCTGGCTGCTATGCTGTCATTTCATCCTTTCTATATGTTGCCATTGTGCAATACGGTCCGCTGGGACACCCATTGTGGCGCAGCCTATTCCCTGATTTTTCGATTCATCTGTGACGCACCAGAGACCTGGGGCCACAGCGATGGCGCACCGATTCCACAGTCCCACAGTGCGATCCGTGCGCCAGGTGCCAATGATGCCTTGATGATGATGTATCAAGCCTCGAAAATCCTGCGCGATTCGATGCTGCCGCATGCCGGGGGCTGGTCGATCTCAGAAGCTATTTTATCAACCGGACAAGCGACCGCCGATAATTTACCAGCACAGTTAAGCGACCTTCAATATATGATCCGCGTACCCACAGTAGAGATGGCCAAACAAGTCACAGCGGCACTTGAGCGCAACGCCGAGGCCGCTGCGGCAATGACGGGATGCCGGTGGGAAAAACACTGGGTGTGCAAATCCCGCCCCGGCCTAGCCAACCATGCGATGTCAGATATTGTCTGGGCGGCGATGCAAAATGTTGGCGCACCAGAATGGGGCCAAGAGGCGGTCAATGTGGCGCGTGACATCCAAAGCTCGCTTGGTATGGAGCCTATGACAGCACCATTTTTGGAAGACTGCAGCCAATTGCGTTCGCCGCAAGAAGCTGAGGCAATGTTACGCCAGGATCTGCCACCAAGCCAGACCAACTCAACGTCAGATGATTATACCGATATGACGTGGCATACGCCCACAGCCAGATTCTATGTCGCCCGGCCCGCCCTAAAACCAGCCCCGAAAGGCCCCTACCCGTCCTGGGTCATGAACGCGCTTGGTGGCATCCCAGCCACCATTGATCCGATGGTGACCACGGCCGCCAAAATTCTTTCGGTTTCGGCCTTGAGGTTACTGCAGGATAAAGTCGCAAGAGACAGGGTCATGGCAGAGTTTAAAACACGCACCGGCGGTGGCATTGGCGGCAAGACTTGGATGGCTCCGCTGTGCGATTATGCCCCGCCGCTCGACTTCAAGTGGCCCGAATACGTGGAAACGCCACGCGGCAGGCAGTTTTAAGGGGGCCACTGTTAAATCAAAACTTCTCAAAATAAGGCCTTAAAATCTGATATTTTTTTGTTAGTCTCACCACAATGCCGCGTCAAAGGAGGATTAAATGTCCCTCGATATCCCATCCAGCAAAGACCCTTTTTGCCTGCAACGCAGAAATTTATCAGGGGGCACTGCGGCCCTCTCCGATTGGGGCTTTCAAAACGAAACCGATCCATTGACCGATGTTTTACTCGGATCCCCTGCTCATTTGCAGCACTTGTCGACCTCGTCGCTGTCACGCAAACACCTGCGCGACGCACCCTGCAACATTCAGGTTGCTCAGGCGCAACACGCTGAAATGGTCTCTGCCTACACGCATTTTAATGTGACTGTTCATTTACACGAGCCAACGATCGAGCTGCCCATGCAGGTCTATGCCCGCGACAGCTCAGTCATGACACCTTACGGTGCCGTCATCACCGCAATGGCAAACTGGTGGCGCCGTGGCGAAAACTATGCCGCGATCCGCACCTATGAAAAACTTGGCATCCCGATTTATGACATGGTGACGGCAGGCACATTCGAAGGCGGTGATTTTAATGTAATCGAAGAGGGCTGTGTGCTGATCGGATGCGGTGGCGCGCGCACCCAAGAGGAAGGGGCCAGACAGGTCCAGAGCTGGTTTGACGCCGAAGGTTGGGAGACCCGCCTGGCGTTTATCGACGAATACTATGTACATATTGATTTAATGGTGGTGCCGATTGCCCCAAAATTGACAGCCGTTTGTCTTGACTGTACCGATCCCGAAATTGTGGACTGGCTGAAGGCCAAAGGCCACGAGATTATTGATGTACCGTTTCAAGAAACCATGGCACTGGGTTGTAACTTTATGTCGTTGGGCAAGGACCGAGTGATCGCACCAACCCTGTCCACATCCTTAATTGGCAAATTGCGCGCCCGTGGCTTCGAGGTGGCCGCAATCGATATGTCCGAGATTTCTAAAACCGGCGGCGGCATTCACTGCATGGCGCAAGCCCTGTGCCGCGGATCATAGAAAGCTATCGAAATCAGGCGCTTGTCTCGGTGCGTTTCTGGATAAGGTTGGTTAACCAATCGGGATCCATCTCGGGCACAGACGACAGCAACAACGCGGTATAGTCTGGATATGGCGGTTGAAAAACTTCCGTTTTCAAACCCTGCTCCACCACCTCTCCTTGATTCATGACCACCACCTGATCGGCGATGGCGTTAACGGTAGAGATGTCGTGGGTGATGAACAGATAGGTCAGTCCCAGTTCCTTTTGTAACCGCAATAACAACTTGAGAATGCCCTCTTGCACAATCTGGTCCAGCGCAGAAGTAACCTCATCACAAATGATAAAGTCGGGCTCGGCTGCCAGCGCACGAGCGATACAAATGCGCTGCTTTTGACCACCAGACAATTCTCCGGGCAGACGCTCCATAAAGACAGCATCCAATTCAATCATCTCAAGAAGTTCCACGATGCGTTTGGTTTTCTCAGCCCCCCGCATGCCAAGATAAAACTCAAGTGGCCGGCCAATGATCTCGCGCACGGTCTGGCGCGGGTTCATCGCGGTATCGGCCATTTGATAAATCATCTGGATCCGGCGTTTTTGATCTTTGCTGCGGTCCGCCAACACAGCCGGCAAATCCTCGCCGTTGAACTTCACGCTTCCCGATGTTTGTGGCAGCAGGCCGGTGATGACCCGCGCAGTGGTCGACTTGCCAGAACCAGATTCGCCTACAACCGCAACTGTTGATCCTTTGGGGACTTCAATATTGACGTTGTGCAATACCTTTTGCACCCCGTAACTGGCATCAATACCCTGCAGCGACAATACAGAAGCCTGAACCGCTTGCTGTGGCTTTTCCAGCGCCCGCACCGACCAAAGCGATTTGGTATAGGGCTGCTCAGGCGCACTGAGCATCTGGCGTGTTGGCGCCTCTTCAACTTCGTGTCCATGGCGCAGAACCTTAATCGTATCTGCCATTTGAGCGACCACCGCCAGATCATGGGTGATGTAGATTGCAGCTGTATTGAACTCTTCCACTATAGACCGCATCGAGGCCAAAACCTCGACCTGTGTCGTCACATCAAGCGCGGTTGTCGGCTCGTCAAACACCAAAAGGTCTGGTCTGGGCGACATTGCCATTGCCGTCATGACCCGCTGTAACTGCCCACCCGAAACCTGATGCGGATAGCGGTCGCCAATATGGTCCGGGTCCGGCAGATTCAGGGCATTGTATAATTGTCTGGCATCATCGTAGGCCGACTGGTGATCTTTGATGCCTGCACGTATGGTTGAGGCGGTGGTCTGGGCAATCAACCGGTGTGCGGGATTGAACGAAGCCGCCGCTGATTGCGCGACATATGTCATCCGGTTGCCCCAGAATTTACGCTTTTCTTCCTCTGACAATTTGGCCAAGTCGACACCGTCAAAGATGATTTCGCCCTCAGTAATTCGGCAACCCGGTTGGGTATAGCCCATTGCGGCCAGTCCAAGCGTTGACTTGCCTGCTCCGGACTCGCCGATCAACCCCAGCACCTCGCCCGCGCGCAGGGTCAGATCGACACCCTTGACGATATCATGCCATTTTTCATCAGAAAATCCTTGGATTTTCAGGCCTCTAATCGACAGCAGGATATCGCCTTTTTTTGTACGTTCACTCATCGCGCAACCCACTTGTTTTATGCAGGAACCAATCCACTACAAAATTGACCGCCACCGTCAGCAGCGCAATCGCCGCCGCAGGCAGCAAGGGGGTCAAACCAGCTTTCAGATCATATTGGGCAAATTGAATCAGAGACGCGTTATCGCGCACCATAGATCCCCAATCGGCGGTCGGGGGCTGAATGCCAACACCGAGAAACGACAGCGCCGCTATCGACAAAAACACAAAGCAGAACCTTAAACCAAATTCCGCAATCAGTGGCGGCAGGATATTGGGAAGAATTTCGCACCGCATAATCCAGCTAAGGCCCTCGCCGCGCAGACGCGCTGCTTCGACGTAATCCATCACCACCACGTTCAGCGCAACGGCGCGGGTCAGGCGGAATACGCGAGTTGAGTCCAGCACCGCGATGATCATGATCAGATTTGTTACGGTAGAGCCAAAAATAGACAGCAAGACCAGCGCAAAAATCAGGCTTGGGATCGCCATCAAAACGTCGACCGTGCGGCTTAAAAACTGATCCAGCCAGCCGCGGTCAATGGCCGCCGCTAAACCAAGGCTGCCGCCGATGAAAAAGGCCAGCAAAGTGGTGGCTACTGCGATCCCAACTGTATTCCGTGCGCCAAAAATCATCCTTGAAAAAATGTCGCGGCCAATTTGATCGGTGCCAAATATAAACTTGGAACTCCAAGGAGCATAGGGCTCTGCAAACACCTCAGCCTCACCGTGGGGTGCCAGAGCTGGGGCAAAAATGCCCACCATGGCATAGGTTAAAATCACGAGCATCCCAAAGCGGGCACTCCAGGGGGATTTTTTGAGATCTAGTACCAACTTATCCCAAAAGCTTCTGCGCTCTTGTGGTGCGCCAACTTCGGCCAGAGCGGAATAGGTGTCAGGCTCTTGTGTCATTTTGGATGCAGCAATCTTGGATTGGTGATAATGCCGATAATATCGGCGATCAGGTTGAGAAGGATATAGGTCATTGCAAAGATCAGCGCGCAGCCCTGCACAACAGGAATATCACGCGCCGTGACAGCATCGACCATCAATTGCCCGATACCCGGATAAACAAAGACAACTTCGACCACCACTACCCCGACGACCAGATAAGCCAGATTAAACGCAATCACTGTAGCAATTGGCGCCCAGGCATTTGGCAGAGCGTGCTTTAGGATCACCTCAGACCGCGACGCCCCGGACAGCCGTGCCATCTGGATATAGGGACTGGCGAGAAGATTGATAATTGCCGCTCGCGTCATCCGCATCATATGCGCCACAATAACCAGCGTCAGCGTAAGGGCAGGAAGAACTGTTCTAAACAGGCGTTCCCCAAGTGGGGTTGATTCATTCACATTCGCCAAGGACGGAAATATCGGCCATAATGACCCAAAGAGCAAAATCAGAATATAAGCTACAAAAAATTCAGGAAATGAAATTGTGGTCAACGTTGCTGTATTAACCGTGCGATCATAGGTGGAATTTCGATAAAGCGCCGTGGTAATACCCAGGAGCAAAGAGATCGGCACCGCGATCGTTGCTGTGACTGAGGCCAGAAAAAGCGTGTTCCAAAACCGCGGGGCGATCAAGTCAACAACCGACCGCGTGCCAGCACCGGAACTTCCGGAATTTCTGCCTGAGAACGATGTGCCAAAATCGCCTTGGACGACATTGCCCACCCAGTGTAAATACCTTTGATAGGCAGGTTGATCCAAGCCCAATTCGCGTCGGAAGGCAGCGATGGTTTCTTCGGTCGCCGACTGTCCAAGCACGGCTTGACCAAAATCACCGGGCAACAATTCTATGGCCGAAAATATAATGATCGACACAACAAAAAGTGTCGCAAGGCCCAAGCCCAAGCGCTCAAGCACGGTCTTTAATACAGGATGCAAAAACAATTACCTCTATGGTTCAACATGAGCAGCGTGCAGACCGAAATACAAAAGACGATGCACCATCTATTTATTCTTGCGAATCCAAAAAGCTTAACACCGCAACGTTACCCATTTTGTGTGGAAGGCCGGCACCGCAGGCCGGCCTTCCTGTTTTAACCCAAGCCGAGCGGTTTAAGCAAACCACCAGCGATCACAGTTCAGGCACCCATCAAGAACCAAATTATTTGCGATCTGATCCGGCACATGCAACGATGTGTTATGCGCCATCACGTCACTTTGGAACAAGGGCAGACATAGACCGCCATCATTGTGAAGAAGTTGCTGCATTTCCACATACATGTCTCTGCGCTTAGTGGTATCAAGCTCGGCACGCGCCTGCAAAAGCAGTTCATTGAAGCGATCATTGCTCCAATACGTGTCATTCCAGCTGGCCCCTTCGGCATAGATTTGTGAGAACAAAATATCCTCAGTGGGTCGTCCACTCCAATAGCACGCAGAGAACGCTTTCTTCATCCAGACGTTACTCCAATAACCATCGTTTGGCTCTCTTACCACCTCGACATCGATCCCGGCGGCGCGCGCAGATTCAGCCATCAAAGACCCGGCATCCACCGCGCCCGAGAACCCGGTATCGGCGGCGTGGAACTGGATGGCCAGCTTATCGAGCCCCGCCTGTTTAAGATGGTACTTGGCTTTTTCAGGGTCATAGGCGCGCTGCGGCAACTCGTCAGTTGTTGCACGGTAAATATTGGCCGGACCGACGGGGTTGTCGTTGCCCAATTCACCATAACCAAGGATAACCTTCTCCAACCAATCTTCCCGGTCAATGACATGTTTTACCGCGTTTCTCACGTCAGCATTGTCAAACGGAGCCATGGTGGTGATCATTGGTAGGGTGATCTGCTTGTTACCTGTGGTGGACCGTACCGCCATTTCCGGATTCCGTTTGAGCAGATTGATCGTTTTCAAATCCGCATTGGCGATGGCATCAACAGCGCCAGTCATAAGCGCGCTTGTCCGTGCCGACGTATCGCCAATCTGGATGGTTTCGCACTCATCGAAATGCGCGGCTCCATCTTTCCAATAATTCGGGTTGCTCTTGGTCAAGGTCCGAACGCCTGGATCGTGTTCGGCAATCATATAGCCTCCGGTGCCCACACCCGATTGCCAATCAATTGTCCCGTCACCGTTGGAGGGGCACATATTGATATGATAATCACTCAGCATAAACGGGAAGTCCGCATTGCCGCCTTTGAGAGCAACAGCCACGTGATTCTTGCCGTCAGCTTTTACAGAATCGATACCTGACAAAATGCCTTTTGCCGCTGACTTGGAATCTTCGCCCAAATGGTGGTTCAAAGAATCAACCACATCCTCAACACTCAGTGTTTTACCATTGTGGAACTCAACACCACTGCGGATTTTAAAAGTCCAAACGCTGGCATCCGCAGATGCGCCCCACTCTTCGGCGAGCTCAGGTTGAAGCAATCCATCCGATCCCACCACGGTCAGGTTATTGCGTGTCTGACCAAACTGAACGTTGATCATATACATATCGAGTATTTGACCTGGATCCAATGTGTCAGTGGTTGCCCCACCGGTCACACCAATCCGCAGACGCCCACCTTTTTTCGGTGTGGCTGCCGCTGCCATATCCGCCATGCCCAAAGCCGACGGCAGTGCAACGCCCGCTGCCAAGGCTGACATTACAAATTGACGACGGTCGATTTGACCATCTGTCAGTTTGTAAGATAAATTGCTGAGATAATTTTTGAACTTCATCCACTTTTCTCCCGTTAGATTATA
>ERZ802827.1866-NODE-1866-length-10090-cov-12.9494_pt1 | contig 10090 bp, 10 predicted proteins | sample MGYA00345652_ERZ802827 | MGnify/ENA primary metagenome ERZ802827 (study PRJEB30503, sample SAMEA104212372) | marine metagenome | biome: Westerlies Biome; feature: [SRF] surface water layer (ENVO:00010504) within the epipelagic zone...; material: water... | reverse complement strand
GCGACGGAGCTTTTTGTCTGCAGCGGATTGCTTGGTTTTGCTGGTTGTTTTCTTGGTTTTAGACGACGGCATACCGCTCTCCGCGTTCGATGGGAGCGCGAGCTTAGCAAAAGTGCCGTGCCGAGGGTATTAGCGCTTGGCTACTTCCTCGGCCTGCAAGCCTTTTGGGCCTTCAACCAGGTTGAACTCGACTTCCTGTCCCTCGTTCAGGCTACGATAACCATCCCCCTCGATCGCTCTGAAGTGAACAAAGATATCGTCTGGCCGGTCGGCCATTGTGATGAAGCCAAAGCCCTTGGCATTGTTGAACCATTTAACGGTTCCTGTCTGTCTTTCTGACATGACTGAATCCACCGCATTAGAATTATTATGGGGCGTAGTCTTATCAGGGCTTCATGCAGAACGCAACTCCTCAATTTGCGTGCGCTGACGCCCGAGAGTCGCTAAGGCCGTTTCCGCCATCGTTTTCTTGTGCTTTTCTGCTTCGACAATGTCTGTAGGTGCTCGCTCGGTAAACGCTTTATTGGAGAGTTTGCCGTCGAGCTTCGCCACTTCTTTCTCCTGGCGTTCGATCTCCTTGTCGAGACGCTTGAGCTCGGCCTCAATATCGATGACACCGGCCATGGGCACCCTGATCTCGAGGTCACCGCATAAAGCCATCAGGCTTGCCGGCGGGGGCTCTTCTCCGGACAGCACCGTGATACCGCTGACCTTGGCCAGTCGTCCCAGGTATGCCTCACTGCGGCTGAATCGCTCACGGTCGAGCTCCGTGGCATTGACGATAAACACAGGGAGCTCGGTAGCAGGGGGGATATTGGATTCTGAGCGAATGGTGCGGATGCCGACAATGATCTCTTTGAGCCATTCTATTTCTGCTTCGGACTCTGCATCCACTCGATCCTTCTGCCTTCCGGGCCAAGGCGCCAGCATGATGCTTTCGCCCTCTTGATCCGCCAGCGGGCTGACGGTTTGCCAGATTTCCTCTGTCAAGAACGGCATGAAGGGATGGAGCATACGCAGTGACTTCTCCAGTACCGTAATTAAAGTGCGACGCGCCCCCAATTGTTCGGATGTGGCGGTGGCGTCATCCCATAGAACTGGCTTGGACAGCTCAAGGTACCAGTCACAGAACTCATTCCATACGAAGTCGTAAAGCGCTTGAGATGCCAGATCGAAACGATAGTTTCCATAGGCGTCCTCGACGGCAATCAGTGTTGTCTCGAGGCGGCTCTGAATCCAGCGGTCAGCCAGCGACAGCGTCGCGTCCCCCTCGCTCAGGTTGTGTGAGTCCGTATGGCTCAGCACGTAGCGCGAGGCGTTCCAAATTTTGTTACCGAAGTTGCGGTATCCCTCCATCCGGCCGATATCGAAATTGATATCCCGCCCGGTGGATGCGAGTGAATAAAAGGTGTATCTGAGCGCGTCGGTGCCATAACCGGTGATCCCCTCGGGGAACTGCTTGCGGGTCGCTTTCTCAATTTTCGCAGCGAGTTGAGGTTGCATCAGATTGCTGGTTCGTTTTTGAATTAGCGCCTCCAGTTCGATACCGTCAATCAGGTCGATGGGGTCCAGCACGTTGCCTTTCGACTTCGACATTTTCTGGCCTTCGCCGTCGCGTACCAGGCCGTGGACGTAGACGGCATGGAAGGGGACCTCTTCCATGAAGTGCAGTGACATCATGATCATTCTGGCCACCCAGAAGAAAATAATGTCGAAACCAGTCACCAACACGGAGGCGGGATGAAACGCCGATAGGTCGTCATTTTTCTCCGGCCAGCCAAGCGTGGAGAAGGTCCACAGGGCCGAGGAAAACCAGGTATCCAAGACGTCATCATCCTGTCGCAATGGCGTGTCATCAGGGATCGAGTGCGCCTCGCGCACGGCAGCCTCAGATTCTCCAACGTAGACATTGCCTGCCTCGTCGTACCAGGCCGGTATGCGATGCCCCCACCACAGCTGTCGGCTGATGCACCAATCCTGAATGTCGCGCATCCAGGCGAAGTAGGTGTTTTCCCACTGCTTGGGCACAAACTCGATGGCGCCGGTCTCGACGGCCTTAATGGCTGGCTCCGCGAGCTTTTTCGCGTCGACATACCATTGCGGTGTCAGCCACGGCTCAATTACCGCGCCAGAGCGGTCCCCTCTGGGTACCTTGAGCGTGTGCGGTTCAATTTTATCGAGCAACCCGGCAGCCTCGAGCTCAGCGATGATCTGTGCTCTGGCATCAAAACGGTCCAGTCCCCGGAAGCGCTCCGGTGCCTCATCGTTTATTTTGGCCTCGGCGGTCAGCACATTGATCATGGGCAAATGGTGACGCTCGCCCATGGCGTAGTCATTAAAGTCATGCGCAGGGGTGATCTTCACGCAGCCGGAACCGAACTCGGGATCCACGTAATCATCGGCAATGATCGGGATGGTCCGCCCAGCGAGGGGCAGGTCGATGGTCTCTCCCGCCAGATGGCGATAGCGCTCATCATCGGGGTGGACCGCAACCGCCGTATCGCCCAGCATAGTCTCGGGACGGGTCGTCGCGACGATCAAATGACCCTTGCCGCTGCTCAGCGGGTAGCGGAGATGCCAGAGTGAGCCAGTCTCTTCCTCCTGCCCCACCTCGAGATCAGAGATCGCAGTGAGAAATTTCGGATCCCAATTGACCAGCCGGTAGCCGCGATAAATCAAACCCTGTTCGTGCAGCGCGATAAACACCCGTTGGACGGCTTCTGACAGTCCCGGGTCCATAGTGAAGCGCTCCCGGGCCCAATCGGGGGAAGTGCCCAGCCGCCTGAGCTGCTGAGTGATGGCGCCACCGGATTCCGCTTTCCAATCCCACACCCGATCGATAAAGGCCTCTCTGCCAAGGGCCTCCCGCGTTGTGCCCTCGGCCTCAAGCTGGCGCTCGACAACCATCTGTGTAGCGATGCCGGCGTGGTCTGTGCCGACTTGCCAGAGGGTGTTGTGACCGCGCATGCGGTGGTAGCGAATCAGCGCGTCCATGATGGCCTGCTGAAAGCCGTGCCCCATGTGCAAGGTGCCGGTGACGTTGGGTGGCGGGATCGGGATGCAATAAGCGGGGCCTTGCCCGGACGGTGCAAAATAGCCACGGGATTCCCACTGCTCGTACCAGCGCGCTTCGATGTCTGCAGGTGAAAAATTTTTGTCCATGGTCACGATATTGATGTGCCCTGTAGGCGGTATTCAGTGCTACGACAGATCATGCTTGGCAAGGGGGTAGCCCCGGTCCCGATAAAATCGCCACGCTTCGCGCGAGGCCTCAATTGTAGCGGCATCCGGCGCTACGATCTGTGCCAAGCGGCCAAAACGCGCAAAATGACCGGGCACGGCGCCGGTTGTGTTGATTAATACGTCGTCATGCTCAAGCGACGGGTCGTCCCAACCTATGACCAGTGGTTCGCCGTCATCTTTTCCCACGATGGCGTGGGGTAGAAAACTCTCAGTGCGGAATGTCCACAAGTTGTCGTGCAGTGCCGTGGCGGTGGCTTCGTCTGCGACCTGAACAAAAATCTGGTGGCCGCGGCTCAACGCTTTCTCGGCAATGCGCCCCACAGCCGCATAGGCCGTCAGACTGCCATTCTCTGGCAGAACATAGAAATCGACTTGTGTCACAGGACTCCAGCACGCTCACGCAGATACTGAACCAGCATGGGTACGGGTCGACCCGTAGCGCCCTTGGGGGCGCTTCTGAATGCGGTGCCCGCGATGTCTAGGTGTGCCCATTTATAGTCTTCTGCAAATTGAGAAAGGAAGCAGGCCGCTGTAATACTCCCCGCGCCACCGGTGCCAATATTGGCCAGATCCGCAAAATGACTGTCGAGCTGTCGATGGTATTCCTCCCAAATCGGGAATCGCCATCCGCGGTCATGACTGCGCTCTCCAGCACTGAGCAGGCTGTTGGCAAGGTGGTCGTCATTGGAGAAGATGCCTGTCGCCTCCTGCCCCAGAGACACAATGATGGCCCCAGTTAAAGTGGCGATATCAACGACCTCGACGGGAGAGAATCGCGCTACGTAGGTGAGTGCGTCGCAAAGCACTAGGCGACCCTCGGCATCAGTGTTGAGAATTTCGATGGTTTTGCCCGACATGCTCGTGACCACATCGCCGGGCTTGGTCGCCCGTCCACTCGGCATGTTCTCTGCAGCCGCGATCACCCCCACAATGTTGATGGGTAGTTTCATCATGGCGGCCGCCTTGAGCGCACCGAATACGGATCCCGCACCGCCCATATCGAACTTCATCTCGTCCATTTTGGCGCCTGGCTTCAGGCTGATGCCGCCGGTGTCGAATGTGATGCCTTTGCCCACCAAGCAGTAGGGGCGGGCGCTGCTCGCGGCACCCTGATATTTAATGATAATGAGTTGAGACGGTTGCTCTGATCCATTCCCTACCGACAGTAGAGAGTGCATGCCCAGTTCCGCCATTTTTCGTTCATCGACGATGGTGGTGGTCAGGTTTTTATCCGAGCGGGCGAGCCGCCTCGCTTCGCTGGCAAGGAATTTGGGAGTGCAAATGTTGCCGGGTAAATTGACCAGTTGGCGGGTTAAGTTGCTGCCTTGGCCTGTTGCGACACCTGCGAGCACGGCGCGACGGGCCGCCGCCATGTCGCACAGGGCGCCCGGCAGAATGGCAACTTTTTTCAGCGCTCGCTCGGCTTTCTTGCGTTTATTCAAGGTTTGGCCGTATTGATAGTGTGCCAACGAGAGGGACAGGCTCATTTGCTCCATCAGCGCAGCGGGGTTTTTCGTTTTTTGCGTCAGGCACTCCATCAGGATCTGCCCGTCCTTGGCGGGGCTGGCCACAAGTGCGCGCGATAGTGCTTCACTGATTTTTTTGGATTGTGCGACGTTGAGCTTGCTCGGATCGCCGCAGCCGATTAGCAGCACCCTCTCGACGCCGTCTGCGCCGGGCAGCCAGATGTGACTCCCGGTGGCTCCTGTGAAATCACCGTTGTGCAGCGATCTCGCCACTGTGCCACCCAGGCGCTTATCCAGCGCTTTCAGTAAGGGAGACGGCTTTTTTTTCTCGGGCATCAGAATGGCCAGTGCCTGGGTTTTGATCAGCTCAGCTGATCCTGTAGTCCTTGCGGTAATGCTCAATGTAGCCATTGGTGGTCCTGTAGGTTGTTGAGTTTTGAAGTGGGCCGCTAGTGTATGATGGCGACGCCGTTAACGAAATAACCCTTTATGATTTTGGCGCGGTTTATCTGACCTCATGCGGATCCTTCGATACCTGACGCGAGACATTCTGGTGCACACGGTCGCGGTCAGCTTTGTGCTGTTTCTGGTCGTCTTTGCTGGGCGCTTCATTCGCTACCTCGCGGAGGCGGCAGTCGGGTCATTAACCGGCGATGTCCTACTTCCCATCATGTTATTCAAGCTCCCGGGGTTCTTTGAAATGATCCTCCCGCTGGGTCTTTTTATTGGAATTTTGCTCAGCCTGGGGCGGCTCTACGCTGAAAGCGAGATGGTGGTTTTGCGCGCTTGTGGCGTGGGTCCTGGCAAGCTCGCTGTCTTTGTGATGGTGCCGGCTATGGTGGTAACCCTTGCTGTGGCAGCACTCTCCCTCTTTATAGCGCCCGAAGGCTCCGCCAGAGCGCAAGTGCTACTGGACAATCCCCGCTCTGCCGAGGGCCTGCACATGCTGAACGAGGGTCGGTTTCGCAAACAACGCAGAGGCGATTACGTCACCTACGCGGAGCGCATCGATGACGACGGATTGATGCACAACATCTTCGTTTTTGAGCGCACGCCGGGCTCGACAGAGGACCTTTTCACCGCAACGTTTGCCCGTGAGGGGGCGATCGTTCTCGCTGAGGAGAGTGGTCGCCGATACCTGGAATTAAGGGGCGGCAGTCGTTATCGTGGTGAACCGGGCGAGCGGGCCTTGGAGGAGATTACATTCAATCTTTACGGGGAGTTGATTCCCGAGTCGCAGAATAGTCTTCGCCGCAGCGGTAAAGTTGAATCGGTGGCTTCCGCTGACCTTTGGGTTAGTGAGGACCCTCGACTCAGGGGGGCCCTTTGGTGGCGCCTGTCGTTGCCGGTCATGGTGCCTGCCATTGCCGTGATCGCGCTCGCGCTAAGCCGCACGAACGCGAGGCGTGGGCGCTACGCAAAGATAGGCCCCGCCATGGTTGTATTGCTTCTGTATTTCCTCGGTATGACGCAGGGCCGCAGTGCCATTGAGTCGGGCCAGGGCCCCAGTCTAATGCTGGCTGTCCATGTTGGTTTTGCACTGTTGGCCCTGGTGTTGTTGCAGTGGGAGCGCATTAGCAAACGCTGGAGGGTGGCCCGTGGGTAAGTTCGATTTGTATGTCGGGCGCTCCGTCCTTCTGGCCACCTTGGGAGTGTTGCTGCTTCTCGTGGGTCTGGATGCGCTGACATCGATTGTCGATGAAACCGATGACATGCGAGACGGCTACAGTTTTCTCGATATCCTGATCTATGTGGGTTATACCCTGCCCAGGCGAGTGCATGAGTTCGTGCCGTTTGCCGCGCTGATCGGCGCTCTTATCGGGCTTGGCAGGCTTGCCGCTTCGAGTGAGTTGGTGGTGATACGCGCCGCGGGCGTATCGATGTTCGCCATGGCGACAATGGTGCTAAAGCCGGCATTGCTCATGGCGGCAGTGGGGTTCGCGGTAGGGGAGTTTATTGCACCTCACACCGAGCAGTTGGCCATGAGTCATCGGGCTTTGGCTCAACGCTCTGAGTCAGCGGTGGCGGGACGATTTGGTGCCTGGAACCGAGACGGTAATACGTTTGTGCATGTTGACGCTGTGCAGCGTGGCGGCGTCGCTTACGGCGTGACGCTGCTGAGTTTTGATGACAGCCGCCGGCTACAAAGCACGTTGATGGCTGAGCGGGCCACCCACGCTGGAGACCACTGGGTGCTCGAGCAGGTGAAGCTGACACGACTTGAGTCAGATCGCACTGCTACCGAGGAGGCGACTCTGTGGCGTTGGGACACCGCCATCACACCACAGTTGTTGACATTGGACGTCGTTGAACCTGAGACGCTACCCGTACTGGAGCTATGGCCCTACGCGCAGTATCTGAAGCAACAAGGTATGGTGTTTGTTGATATCGAGTTGGCTTTTTGGCGCAAGTTGCTACAGCCCCTTGCCACACTCGGATTGGTGTTGGTGGCGATGTCATTTATTTTTGGCCCGCTTCGAGAGGGCACCATGGGCGCCAGAATATTCGTTGGCGTTATCGTCGGGGTAGTGTTTCGGATCAGTCAGGATTTCTTCGGTCCGGCCAGCCTCATTTTCGGTTACGACCCCCTAGTGGCCGCACTGGTTCCCATAGCGGTGTGTTGGTTAGGCGGCACATGGCTCTTGTGGCGTCGCGCCTGACCCGACTTTGTTGGCGGGATGGGGCTAGCGATCTTTCGGTATCAGCACTAAATAGGTTTGAGACAGGCGATCGTGCCAGTACCGGCGATGCGGCGGAACGAAACGCCACCAATAGCCGGCCCCTAGACTCAAAGCCGAGAGCAGCGCACCCAGCAGGCGCACCGCCACTTGCCGCCAGGTTGGTGAGCCTCCCGAATCGGTGACCAACTTGATTCGCCAGGCTTGCATGCCCAGGGTTTGCCCGGCGCGTCGCCAGAAAATCCCGAAAAACAGGAGCAGGATCAGCAGCCAGCTCAGTCGCTGCAGGCCGGCGGGCACAGCGGGATCGTTAAGGGAATCCGTTGGCCCGAGGATGGCCACCCAGACCCCCGCTGCGGCCATGAATAGCGGTACGACCAGCAATGTGTCATAGAGCATGGCCATCCCATGTCGCCAGAGAGGGGGTGGCGGGAGGTCTTGATCGAGGGAAGGGGAGACGTTCATGGGGTGTTATTGATCCAAAACATTCGGGCGCTATTTCAAAGTAAAATAGCACGCCCTGATAAGCGGACATGCGTATGACAGTCCAGTCTGAAATCACGGCAGCGCTCGAGGCTGCGTTCCAGCCGCGTGAGCTCTCTGTGGAAAATGAGAGCTTCCGGCATAGCGTCCCGCCTGACTCCGAAACGCATTTTAAAGTAGTACTGGTGACAGAGCAGTTCTCTGGTGAGCGCAGCGTCAAGCGTCACCAGCGGGTCTACGGAGTACTCGCCGAGTGGCTTGCGGGGCCGATCCACGCGCTGGCGCTGCACACCTATACCCCGGAAGAGTGGGCAGAGACGTTAGCTGCACCTGATTCACCCGACTGTCGTGGCGGTACCGGCAAGTAATGTCGCAGGAATCAGAGTCTGATCAGGTCGTTGCGGCGCTCTACCGATTTGTGGCGCTCGACGACTTCGCCGATCTGAAGCCACCTCTGCTGGCAGTGTGTGCAGAGGCGGGGATCAAGGGCACGCTATTGCTCGCACGAGAAGGCATCAATGGCACCATTGCCGGAAGCCGCGCGGGGGTCGACACCGTGATTACTTGGTTACGTCAAGATCCCCGCCTTCATGCGCTCGACTGGAAGGAGTCCTATCACGCCGCGGCACCTTTTCATCGCATGAAAGTGAAGCTGAAGCGGGAGATCGTCACGATGGGCGTGGAGGACGTTGACCCGACGGCCTGCGTCGGCCGTTATGCCACGCCCTCCGAATGGAATGCGCTGATCGATGACCCGGAGTGTTTGGTGATCGATACACGGAATGATTATGAAGTGGCTATCGGCAGCTTCCGGGGTGCAGTCAACCCCAGCACACAGAGCTTTCGCGATTTTCCTGAGTGGGTCCAAAACAATCTCGACCCGGTTCGTCACACTAAGGTGGCTATGTTTTGCACCGGAGGTATCCGTTGCGAAAAGTCGACCTCTTATTTGGTATCCCAAGGATTTGCAGATGTCTGGCATTTGCAGGGCGGTATTTTGAAGTACCTCGAAGACATCCCCGAATCAGAATCACGGTGGGAGGGCGAGTGCTTCGTTTTTGATTCTCGCGTTGCGGTGAATCACCGGCTTGAAAGAGGCAGTTTTGACCAATGTTATGCGTGTCGCCATCCCATCACTGAGGCGGATAAGGCATCCGTGCACTATGAGAAAGGCGTTTCCTGCCCCCGTTGCTACGGTGACCTCACAGCGACCAGGCAGGCGCGCTTTCAGGAACGTCAGAAGCAGGTGGAGCTGGCTGCCGCGCGAGGAGAGCAGCATATTGGCGGACCGCCACCTGCGCGACAGACGCGCGGTGAGTCAACGCTGCCTGCCCAGTCGACGGATGAGTGACGGAGCGGGATAAAAGTAGCTCACCGCCTCGCCGTCTCCCGCCGAGATAATGCCCTGAAGCCTCGCGCTGCCACTGTCGGTTAAGGCAATCATGGCGCCACCAGAGGCGCCTTTTTTCGCCACGCAATCAGAAGCGGGTGGATGAGTGCTGGCGTCGATCACTGAGCAGGTGATATCGGCCAGAAGATAGCGGTCGGCAGTGTCATCAGTGCTTTGATTTTGGTGCGGGGTGAAGCCCGCGGCAATCAACGGCTGCCCGATGTGATGGGGGGTAGTCGAAATTGGGATCCAGGTGTCGACGGTGAGGGATGAAACCGGCGTCAGTAATGCCCAGTCCTCCTGCATGGAGCCCCCGGTCTCGAGTAGCTTCATGGGCACCGGCGTTACGCTGTGAGGATTGAGTAGCTGTATTGGCATGATGGTGGAGCGGTAGTCCTCAAAGCAGTGCCAGGCGCTTACGAAAATACTGTTGGGGCCGGGTGTGACGGCGACTGCCGTGCAGTGCTCGGTGAATTGGCGCATTCGCCCCTCAGTCAGTCGAGTGACGGGAATGCTGAGTGGGAAAAGTGCGCGCTGCCATCCACCAACATGCTCGAGCAGGGGTTTTCGTGGATCAGCAGAGGGCGCGGTCACGGTGGCCGAGAGGGGGGCCGCAGCAAAGGCTATGGTGACGAGTAAACGCAGGGCGAGGTGCATGTGATGCCGAATAGGGTCGCGGTCGGGCAACATAGCATCCCCAAATGCCCGGAGAATAGGTTATGCAATCGGTCTGTTGGCAGGTTTGCTTGGTGTAACCTCCTGGGGCAGGTGCCCACAGTGCAACGCCAACCGGTGTGAGATAAAGCATTTATGACAACGCAGTACACAGC
>ERZ802827.1861-NODE-1861-length-10101-cov-11.4082_pt1 | contig 10101 bp, 8 predicted proteins | sample MGYA00345652_ERZ802827 | MGnify/ENA primary metagenome ERZ802827 (study PRJEB30503, sample SAMEA104212372) | marine metagenome | biome: Westerlies Biome; feature: [SRF] surface water layer (ENVO:00010504) within the epipelagic zone...; material: water... | reverse complement strand
GTCAGTGCGGTTTTTCGCGGCATGGGCAACATGCGTTTTCCTGCTGCGATGATGGCGCTCAGCGCCATACTGCAAATTCCGTTATCGGGTGCCATGATTCTTGGCGCATTTGGCTTTCCCGGTCTGGGTATCCGCGGTGCCGCCATATCTGCCATCGTATCGGCGCTGCTGCTCAGCGCAGTCATGTTGTTGCATCTGGCCTGCGGCAGTGGCGCCATCCGCCTACGTTTATCCGCCCTGCGTTTTCGCAAAGAACTGTTTGACGACATTTTAGGCGTCGCCCTGCCCGGCTCGATCTCACCGATACTCACTGTGCTGACCATCGTGCTGCTCACCGCCTTTGTCGGGCGGTTCGGCGAAGAGGCACTGGCGGGCTATGGCATCGGCTCGCGCATCGAGTTTTTGATGATTCCCCTAGTCTTTGGCATTGGCGCTGCCATGACCTCCTTAGTGGGCATTGGGGTTGGCGCGGGGGATTTGCAGCGTGCAGAAACCATCGGCTGGATCGGCGGCTTTGGCGCAGCACTGATGGCCGGCATCATCGGCTTAGTATTGGCCTTATTCCCCAACGCGTGGATTCCCTACTTCACCTCAGATCCTGTGGTTTATGACACCGCGCGAAGTTACATGCAAATTGTTGGGCCGTGTTTTTCTTTCTACGGCATAGGTTTAGTGCTGTACTTCGGCTCGCAGGGCGCGAGCGCCATGCGCTGGCCGGTGATCACCCTATGCCTGCGCTTTGTTGTCGCCATCGGTGGCACGCTAGCCCTGATGAGCTATACCGATCTTGCGGTGCAAAGTGTGTTCTATGCAGCGGCCGCCTCCATGCTGGTCTATGGCGTTACCATGATGGGTGCGCTTAAACTGGGAGCGTGGCGCGTTTCAGGAGTAGCTAATGGCAACTGATTCCCAATCCAAGCCTGTCGAGTACCGATCGAACTGTCCTGTGTCGAGATCACTGGATTTGCTCGGTGACAAATGGACGTTGTTGATCATGCGTGACGCGCTGTTCTTCGAGCGCAAAACCTTTGCCGACTTCACAGCCAGTTCAGAGCACATACCCACCAACTTGCTTTCCGCTCGGCTAAAAAAGTTGGTGGCTTGCGGACTGCTTGAGCGCCATCAATACCATGACAAGCCTGCTCGCTATGAATACCTGCCAACGGCCATGGGCGAAAAACTCAGGCCAGTACTCAACGTGATCAAACAGTTCGGACAGGAAAACCTCAGCGCCTAGGGCTACAGCGTAGCAATGTCCAACGATCTGTACGCCTTCTTAGAGGCGAGCGATAACCGCATCAGCAAATTCAGACGTACCCAACTCGCCGCCTAAGTCCTTGGTTTTTTCCCCGCCGATCAAGCAGGCGTCGTAGGACTTGCGAATTAACTCAGCGCTGGCAGCCAGCGCTGGCACCTGCCGAGTTTCCGCCAAGAAGTTCAGCATCATCACCGAAGACATCAACAGTGCCAGCGGATTGGCAACGTTTTTACCGGCAATATCCGGCGCACTGCCATGCACGGCCTCAAAGATGGAGAGGTCATGACCAATGTTCGCACCCGGCACCACACCTAGGCCGCCAACCAGCCCAGCGCACAAATCGCTGATGACATCGCCATACAAATTCTCCAGCAGCAGCACATCGAACTGCGAAGGGTCTTGCACCAGCTTCATACAGCCCGCGTCGATGATGGTGGATTCAAAGGCAAGATTTGGATAATCGTTAGCGTGCACGTCCGCCGCGCACTTGAGGAACAGGCCATCTGTGAGCTTCATGATGTTGGCTTTGTGCAGCACGGTCACTTTCTTGCGTTCGCGTCGATTGGCAAAGCGGAAAGCCCACGTCGCGATGCGCTGGCAGGCTTCTTTCGAGGCCACCTTCATGCTCATCACCACACCCGGCGTGACTTCATTCTCTACACCGCTGTAAAGACCTTCAGTGTTCTCGCGAATGATAATGAGGTCGACATCCTGATAGCGCGTTTCTACCCCGGGCATGCTGCGCACCGGTCGCACCGCCGCATACAAATTAAACGTCTTGCGCAGCTTCACATTGATGGAAGTGAAACCCTCGCCCACCGGTGTCGTACACGGCCCCTTCAGCGCAACCCCGCAGCGGGAAATCTCATCCAGCGTGCGTTGAGGAATCAACTCACTGCCTTCTTCGAGCGCGCTGAGTCCAGCGGTCACCGGCACCCAGCTTAGGCTTTCCCCATTTTGCTCCACAGCAGCATCGACAACCTTTAGCACCGCAGCGGTAATCTCAGGACCAATACCGTCTCCGGCAATCACAGGAATCTCGATAGAACTCATAGTGCTTTCTCACTGGGTAAGGCTTGTACGACAGATCAGGACTAGACCATCACCGCCCTGAGGACTGGGCGTGACGGCTTCCGACTACGTTACGCAACACCCCGCGGGTTGCAAGCGCCGAGGCGGCATATCTCGGTAAAGCAGGCAATTTATCGAGGGAAAAGCGAGACATCGAGTGACGATGGAAGTGAGGATATTTGTTCGGGGGGTTCGCCTAAGCGAGTTCACCTGAGCGTGTTGGCCACTGCGGTTGCAAATTGCTTGGGTGGGTGTTTTCCTCAACCTTCCTGCACTGCAGGAAAACAAGAAAAACAACGAAAAGAAAAAGAGAGGAAAAACATGAAAAAAGTACTTATCAGCATGCTTGCTGTGGTCGGTCTTTGGTCAAATGCGGCGCTGGCTGCAGAACCACCGTCGGCACAGTTCGGCACCGTCTTCCAATTTTCGACGAACCAAGAACCCGCTGTCGTGGCGGCATTTGCTGAGTTCGCTCAATCAGATTGCCGCAAGCAAATGCCAACTGCGATCCGTGCCATGCGCGAATCCTTCAATGGCACAGAGGAAGCAACCCACACGGTCATCTGGAGTTTCGCCGAGGCTGCGGACATCACCACCACCTTCGGCATGGCTAGCCAATGCAAAGAGTGGGCTGCCTTCATGGCGAAGTTGAACGACACGATCGATCCCTACTCGCAGATACTCACCCGCACCTTGGTGTCCGGTGGCGATCCATCGAAGGATACGACCTACATCGTCTGGCAAATGAATATCTCCGATGAGGCGACCTATGTTGCCGAGTACAACAAGCTCATGGACAAGCAGATTGCCGATGGCTTGATCAACGGCGCCTACGGGCTGATTCGTTTGCAGGGCGGCGCAGATACCGAGATTACCCACTACGCCTATGCTGGCGCACCGGATCTGGCGACCATGATGTCCAATGCGAATCCGTCACAAGCGTTCCTGACGTTCCAAAAGAATGTTGCGTCTATTCGCACGGTGCAGCGTCAAAACGTCAATACGGTCATCGCCGACCTGTAATTGACAAACCCTTGGCGGCTTGGGCACCAAGCCGCCAATTGGGTCTCACGGGTGCCTGTAAACGATTGATCAGGCTTTCTTTGGTGGCCCTTGGTATTCGGGCAGCAAACGCAAGTTGTCAGGAAATGCTGACCCTTGTGCCCAGGCGGGAAACGGCATCTTTGGCTGACCCTCACCGCCGTTCGCTGCAGCGGCCGATCCCTCTGGAGTCGCTAACACGCAGGCTGCGGCAATCGCCGCATCACTGGGCATCACAATTGCCGCATCATCATGCCCCGCCGCAATACGCTTCGGTTCGGGCAGGCCAAGCCGTTCATACTGTTCCGACGGGCACTCGTTGCGAGCCATCTCCAACAGCATGAGCCGAATCATTCGGGCCTCAATCTCGGTAGACATGATGGGCTCAAGCTGACCTGGGTCTGCCTGTACATCGAACAGCAATGTCGACCTGCGACCACGACCCATGGGGGTATCGGCGCTGATCAGCGCCTTGGGCGTGCGCGTGGGTATGCGCATCACTTTGCAATCCTTAGTAAAGGCAAATCCGTCCGAGCGCTGCCAGTCTCGTAGCTCTGCTGGCGCGAAGCGTGAGCGCATATGCGTGGGCATCAGGGTGTATTCAAATAGCGGCCCGTTATCGTCGGTGGCGCTACCGCGCATGTACACATAGCGCCCGTCGGTAACGTTGACCTGCCCACCCATGACACCGTAGAGACTCGCCTTGCGCATGGCCTTGCCATCGTCATTGTCATTGTCACCGCGCAACGCATCCAACAGCCGCTGACCCTGCATGTCTTGCGGCGTGGCAATGTCAAAGTAATCCAAAATCGTCGGTGCCAAATCAATGGTCTGCGCCAGCGCCTGACTTTTACTGTTCGCGCACTCGGGCGCACGCGGGTCGTGGATCCAAAAGGGAATGTGAGCGACCTCTTGGAAAAATGGCGTCACCACCTTGGCCCACCAATCATGCTCACCCATCAAGAAGCCGTGGTCGGTGTTGACCAGCAGCAAGGTGTCCTGCCACAAATCATGCTCATCAAAGACATCGAGCACGCGACCTAGCTGCTGATCACAGAACGACACTAAAGACGCATACAGGTAACGAATATGTTCGACCGTTTGCTGGTCTTCGCGCAGTTCTCGATAGGGCGGCCAATCGAAGGGCGGGCCGTCATATTCGTGGGGATACAGGCGCTGAAATTCTGCTTGGGAGAAAAACGGCTCGTGGGGATCAAAGGTTTCGATCTGCAAAAACCAGCGATCTGCGTCTTTGTTGCGCGCGAGAAACTCCAGCCCAAGATCAAAGGTAATGTGCTGGGGCTGTAGCTCCGAGCGGGTCATATGCTCGCGGTTGATCATGTCTTGCTTGAGCATCGCGAAACGCTGAATTTCTGGCCAGCGGTCTGCGCCAAAACTCGGGTCGCGGAGCTTTTCAACATCGCCAACCCACTTGTCCCCCTCTTGCCCGCGCACCAAATCAAACGTGGTGTAGCGCTGATGGTAGGTAGCGCCGCCATCCTCCCAGTAGTGATGGTGGTCCGTCACCTTATGCGCATGCACGCCGTGTTGATCAAGCAGCTCGGGCATCGAATCATCAAAAGGCTCCAGTGGCCCCCAAGAGCGATGCAGAAAATTGTAGCGGCCGGTATGCATTTCGCGCCGCGCTGGCATGCACGGCATAGAGCCCACATAGAAATTGTCGAACTGCACTGTTCGCTGGGCCAAGCGCTGAAAGTTCGGCGCCTTGACCCATTCGTTACCGTAGGACGGCATGAAGTGTCGACACAGAGTGTCGTACATCACCATCACGCAACGTTTCTTGGTAGGGCCCTTGCTCATGCGCGATGCCGTTCGCTAGGCCGCGGCGATTGGCTCAATGCGCGCGGGTACGTGCTTATGTAGTGGCGTGCCTAAAAACTTGTCGCGCAGCCCAGTGGTGGTGAGTTCGTTGGGTGCGACGCCCAGCATCGCCTCCTTGCCCTCGCCGTCGGGGTAGAGCAAACCCAGCCCATTGGGCAACGACAGGGTGCCGCGCATCATACGATCATCGACGGTGATCAACACATTCGCGGCACCAGCCTGTGTCACCAGCCGCACCTGCTCGCCATCGCCCACACCGCACTGCGCCGCGTCATGCGGATTCACCGCCAGCGCCGCTGCGCTTGGCTTTTTGACCCAACCCGGATCGCGAACGATGGTGTTGGCGGTATAGGCTCGACGCTCTCCTGCCGCCAGCAGCAGTGGAAAATCCGGATCTTTCGGCACCAAGTCTTCGAGACTCGCTAGGCTTGCCACTTCATCGAGCATCTCGCCTACCGCTAAACGTATCTTGTTATCGGCAAAGCCAAGCTCCGCGAAGCTGTTGGCAATATCGCTCTTGGAGAAAACGACCCCCGACCGGCCCTGCAAAATACCTTCAAATAGCGCATTGCCAAGCTCAAGGCCTTGGCCACTGAAGCCTGCTCGCACCACCGCCTCGGCATGCTCGGTGGCAAAGCGCTGTGCCAACAGCCAGTAGGCTGCCGCGGCCTCAGCACCTTCAGGCAGTGCAGGACCCAGCGTGCGATACAGGACATAGGGCAAATACGGTCCCCAGTGGGGATGCTTGGTGATGGCCTCGAACATGGCGGGGCTGAACGTTTCAAGGCCTTCTTTGGCAATGGCCTTAAGCGGCTCAATCTCTGCCAGTTCGAAAGGCTGCAGCGCTTCGATCATGCGCGCGTGTATTTCTGGCTCAGATAGAGTCCCCGGCATGGGCGGACAAACCGGCGCACGTAAGTGATGATGGTTTTCCGGGTACTCGAAATTGAAGAACGTCGATTCCCACTTTTCGTATTGGCTGGAAGCAGGCAGCACATAGTCCGCCTGCCGAGCGGTTTCCGTCATCGACACATCAATAACGACGGATAGGTCCAGCTTGCGCATGGCCTCGCGCCAGCGATGCGAATCTGCCAAGGAGTGGCAAGGATTACCGCTTTCTACCCAAAGCGCGCGATAACGATTGGGGTGCTCGGTGAGGATCTCTTCTGGTATCACATTACAGGGCACCAAGCCGCCGACGATGCGCGCGCCGACGACTGGCGAAAGACGACCCTGAGGTTCATAGCCTGCATCGTCGGCCTCGGCCACATCGTGCAGGGCGAAGAACTGACCAATGAGAGACTTCAACGGTGCCAAGGTATCTGGTCGTCCGAAGTGGCCGGTAATCGTCATCATCAGCAAGTTGAGATAACTCAGCAGGGTCGAATGCGGTGCCATCTGCACACCCAGGTCTTCGTAGTAAGCGCTGGTTTTAGCCTTCGCAATGGCCTCGGCTGCGGCGCGCACATCCGCAGGGTTCAATCCAGCAAAGGTTGCATAGCCCTCCACATCAATAGCCGAAAACTTCTCGAGCACGCGATCAAGCCCAATGACATTGTCGTTGAGCCAGTTGGTTGGAATCAGACTCTGCTGAATCACATGGGCAATCATGGCGCTCAGCGCCCAGGCGTCCCTGCCGGGTTTCACGGCGAGATGAATGTCTGCCAGTTCGGCGCTCTCAGTGCGCCGAGGATCCACCACAATGAGGGTTCTCTCAGGATCTTGGGAAACTTCCTTTAGCAGCACGCGAGCACGCTGAATGCTGTTCGACTGCCATGGGTTTTTGCCAACAATAAACAAGCACTGAGTGTGCTCCATTTCCCCGTGCACATTGGTGCCGAACATGCGGCCCATCATCCAGGCGTAGCCGGTCTTCTCTTGGGCGAGTGCGTTGCTTTGAAAGCGCATGCCCAGGGCTTTCGACACTGAGCTGAAATAGCTGCCGCCCAGATGATTGCCCTGTCCGCCGCCGCCGTAGCGGAAAATCTTGTCACCGCCATGGGTTTCTTTTATGGCAGCCATTTTCTGTGCGATCTCTTGAATCGCTACATCCCAAGAAATGGCCTCATAACCGCCATCAGCGCGGCGGCGCTGGGGCTGGGCTATGCGATCTTTGGCGCTTTGATAAAAATTGATTTGCGCGGCCTTGTTGCAGATGTAGCCGCGAGAAGCAGGATGGTCGCGATCACCCTTGACCTTGATGATCGAGCGGCCGTCCGGGCCACCGGTTTTCACCAAGATGCCGCAGTTGGCGTAGCACAGGTTACAGGCCGTAGGCTGCCAATCGCTGGTTTGCTGGGTTGTCACTTCGCTCATTTTTCCCTCCGCGTTTAACGCTTGCTTTTCTTCTTATTCTTGTCGAGTACCGCTAGCAGCCTCCGTCTGAAGGAATACTGCCCCGATCATCAGGACTGGGAAACCATCAAGCTTCCCTGTTTTCAAACGGCGTCGAAGCACGGTTGCACCAACCCTGCGCTAAATCAAGTCAGCACGACACGCGCGCCACCTTAACCTTCGATGAGGCATAATCAGCGCACGAATAACAATAAGGAAAAGACCTATGACCACGTTGCTGAAACATTTTTGCATCGCACTGACTGTGCTGCTTAGCGTGCTGGCTGCGCCTGTGCATGCTTTTGAGGTGAGCGGCGAGTCGTTTGCGGCGGAATTCAACATCACCAGCTGGACGAGCAGTGCCAACGGCAGCGCCATGACCGCCGAAGGCATCGTTGGCGAGGGCTATGGCAAGGTTTACTTAAGCTACGACTTTGTCAGCAGCAGTGCGGACAAAAACCAGGGCGACTTCTCTGGCGACGCGCGCACCATCAACAACGACGGCGATATGGTCGCGGGCACCCTGCAGGGTATTTGGAAACGCGACGGCAAAATCGTCACCATGTGGACCCTAGACCAGTTCTCCAACGGTGACATGATCTACGCCAAGGGCAAAGTGGATCTCGTGCAGGGCACCATGTCATTTACCGCCTACCCCATTCCATAACCTAGGCGCAAAGCGCCAATTGAGCGCGTCAAATTCGGGAGAGAGAGATGTTACGACTACGACAAATTGCCTTAGTGGCCTCAGAGCTACGCAGCGTGGAGCAAGACATTTGCGACCAGCTGGGCTTGGAGGTGTGCTATCGGGATCCTGGACTGTCGCACTTTGGCTTGCGCCATGGGCTTTATGCCATCGGCGATCAAATACTCGAAGTCGTCGCTCCCAAACAACCGGGCACCACCGCTGGGCGCTTTGTCGAGCGCCGCGGCGACGGTGGCTACATGGTGCTGCTACAGACCGATGATCTGCTGCAGCGCAAAGCGCAGGTGGAAGATGCTGGGCTGCGCATCGTGCATGACGGCCGGGTTGATCAACACGGTGCGTCAATCCACGGCATTCATCTGCACCCCAAGGATGTCGGTGGCGCGATCCTATCGCTGGATCAGGCAGAACCACCTGAAAGCTGGCTATGGGCAGGCCACGACTGGGCCTATCACTCCCTCAGCGATGTGGTCACCCGCATCGTCGCCATCGATATTCAAGCCGAGGATCCAGAGGCCATGGCCGCACGTTGGGCTACGGCCACGGACACTCCGGTGCGCAATGGGGTGATTGAGCTGGATGATGCGCAGATGCGTTTCGTCGAAGCCGTTGACGGCCGCGGCGACGGCATGGCCGCAGCAGACCTGCATGCTGCTGACCGCAGCCGCGCTGGCGAAACCCTGACCATATGCGGTTTTGAATTTCGGCTGGTATGACCATGACCAGGCGCGGGGAGAGAACGCAGTAGGGCGATAGTCGCGAGCGTTGCCGTCTGCTAAACCAGCCTAGCGTTGGTTCTTCACTTAAATGAGTGCCCGAGGAAGGCGACGCTGCGTGTCGATGCTCTGTCGAACCAAACTGCACCACTCAAGCTAGACAAAAATTCGATTCCACACAATTTCCACGCCGCATGCTATGGACGCCGACAGCCCGCCCGGCAAGTTAATGACCTCACATCAATAACTAAAAAGGCTCCCTCATGCGTATTTCGTTCGTTTCTCCCTTTCTCGGAGCCATCGTCGCCACGCTTGCCGCTTGCGGTGGTGGTGGTGGCGGCGGTTCAGACAGCTCTTACGGCGGTGCTTCAACAGGCAGTACGGGCACCAGCGGTTCGAGCACTACGACAACCAGCAGCAATGCTGCGCCGGCGTTTGCTGATCTTGCATCGACTATCTCGGTGAATGAGAACCAAACGAGTATTACCACGGTGGAGGCCACCGACGCCGATGCAGACGCCCTGACCTTTTCTCTTGACGGCGGCGATGCGCAGGAGCTGTCAATCGACAGCCAAACCGGTGTGCTGGTTTTTCTAAACGCGCCAGATTACGAGACCAAGGCCACCTACCAAACTGACGTCGTGGTGAGCGATGGCACCACATCGACGACCCAAGCGATCACTATCGAGATCGTCGACATTGCCGAGACCTCGGGCGAGGCACCGCTGGAGATCAATGTCATCGTCGACAGCGGCTCAAACGGCTACGGCGGCGGCAATAAGTACTACATCAATGGCAGCGCCAGTCCTGACATTACGCTGGAAGCGGGCAAGACCTACCGTTTTCTGCAGAGTGATTCATCCAACTCGACCCACCCCATGCGACTGTCTGCACAGGCCAACGGTACTCACGGCGGCGGCTCTGAGTACACGAGCAACGTTGACTATGTTGGCAGCGCGGGAAGCAGCGGCGCCTATCTGCAATTTACTGTGCCAGCGGATATCGATACCGAAACCCTGTACTACTACTGCCAAACCCATTCCGGCATGGGCGGACGCATTTTCATCACTGCCGCAACCGGTACCGGGTATGAGATCGTGGGTATGAATTGAGCGGTTTCTAGATTTCGTCTT
>ERZ802827.1858-NODE-1858-length-10105-cov-11.7348_pt1 | contig 10105 bp, 10 predicted proteins | sample MGYA00345652_ERZ802827 | MGnify/ENA primary metagenome ERZ802827 (study PRJEB30503, sample SAMEA104212372) | marine metagenome | biome: Westerlies Biome; feature: [SRF] surface water layer (ENVO:00010504) within the epipelagic zone...; material: water... | reverse complement strand
ATGTGCCGCCTGCAAGGCAACTTTATACCAGATGACCGGGGCTTATACCAGCCTTACCCCAGCAATTCTGCCCCAGCAATTTCGCCAGCGCCAATTCAGGCGGGAGACAGGTCACCCCCGGCGCGCAGCGGCGCGACTGTTTGTGCCAGTCCATTTGCATCTGCCTCGACCAGCAAGCCGCATAATGTCACCGCCCCCATTGCCACCGACAAACGGCTATTGCCGCGGCCGGTAAACCGGTCAGTCGCGGCCACCTTGTCCATGCCGATGACGCTGTCATAATCGCCGCACATACCCGCATCTGTCTGATAGGCCGTGCCGCCGGCCAAAATCCGGTGATCAGCTGTCGGCACATGCGTATGCGTGCCAACCAGCATCGAGGCGCGACCATCAACCATATGCCCCAGCGCCATTTTTTCTGAGGTCGCCTCACCATGCGCATCAACCAGAATAAAATCCGCATCACGCTGCAATTTATGCCGCACCAGCGCACCGTCTAACGCGGCAAAAACCGGGTCATTCGCCGCCATGAATAAATTGGTCATGACATTCACCACGGTAAGGCGCTTGCCAGCCGCATTGGTATGCGTAACCACGCCATTGCCGGGGGTTGCCTCGGGCATATTCAGCGGCCGCAACAACCGGCTCTGCGTCTCAATATAGGGGATGATTTCAGGCTTGTCCCAGACATGATTGCCAGTCGTCAAAACATCAACGCCAGCCTCAAACAGCGCCTCACAAATTGCCGGGGTTACGCCAAATCCACCAGCCGCATTTTCGCAATTCACCACGATGAAATCGAGATTATGCTCGGCCCGTAAAAGCGGCACATGGCTGATCACTTCGTGACGCGCCGCGCGGCCAACAATATCCCCTAAAAACAATACACGAGTCATCGCAGGCTCCTCGCCATGATATCCGCCATAGACGCTTACCGTTTCGTGCGGTGCAGCCCCGAAGGGGTCAATACCGCGTCCAAAGGCATGTCATAGGGGCCAATTGGCACCTTGTCCAGCTTTTGACCGTCAAAGCCAAGGCCGATCACCGCGCATGGGTGGCGGCGCGTCGCTAAATCGGCAATGGTGCGGTCATAAAATCCACCACCATAGCCAAGCCGCCAGCCAGCCGCGTCAAACGCCAGCAATGGTGCCAGAATAATATCGGGCAGCACCGGTTGACCAGCGGTCAAAGGCTGCGATGTGCCATACGGCCCCGCTTCCAGATCATCGCCCACCGCCCACAGACGGAAACTCAACGCTTGCCCCTCGGCCGGGGTGATCGGCATGGCGGTTTGCTGGCCAGCTTGATGCAGTGCCGCGACCAGTGGCAATGGCGAAATTTCGCTGCGGATCGGCAAATAGGCGGCATAGATGCCGTGGCCAAAGGTTTGCATCAGCTCTGCACAATATGCAGCCAGTTGCTCGGCCGCCTGCGGATGCATATCTGCCTGTTGCTGGCGGATTTTAGCGGCCTGTTTCCGCATCTGCGCTTTTGCCGAAACCAGATCATCTGAAGATGTTGCCAAATCATCTGTCGATGTTGAGGGTGGGGAAGTTTTTGGCACTGAACACAAACCTGTCAGACAAAAGCGCCGGGCCAACGATGCGACCCGTTGAAATATGACGGCGACGACCAGATGAACCGTCAGTATAGATATCCTCTGTGACCTGCTTTGCAGGTGGGCGCCGCAATAACCAGACCACGGCCCAGCCAGAGGCAGCTCCCGAGAGAAAATTTATGGCCCCAGGGATTAAACAACCAAACGCGAAAGCCCAGTCGTCGCCTTATCTATAGTTAGGGTTTTGTCAGGCGGGATGCAAGTGCCGCGATACGCTCTGCCGCCATTTCGAGTGCCTCGGCTGCCGCGTCATGGTCGGCCGCGGACGCACGCGCAGCCCCACTCGTAGCCCCATCCGCCGCCCCATTCAACGGCGGCTCATCTGCATTTCCGGCGGCGCGATCGGCCAGAATAAGCGCAACCATCGCCAATAATCGAGCCTCGCCAATCTGCCCCACCGACGCAATCAATGATTGCATAATCGATTCAACTTCTTCGCCAAGTTTGCTGACATGCGCCTCTTCGCCCGCACCACAGCCAATTTGATATGGATTGCCATTTAACCGGATGGTGACGACAGATTGGCTCATGCGCCATCTCCTGTGGGATGTTGTGCTGTCAACTCGGCAAGCATCTGGATCGCTTTGTCCAGATCGGCCTCGATGGCTGTGACGTCTTGCGACAACTGCCCAAGATCCATGCTTGGCGTGGTGGCTAAACCATCATTGCCATCATCGTTACCAACCGGGCTGGTTGATAGCTGGGTTTGTGCAACCGCCGATTCCAACGCAGCGAGCGAATCGCCCAGTAATTTTTGCGCATTTTCCAATCGGTTCATGTCTTGGTTATTCCACTTTCAACAACAGTCTAAAACCGTTTTCCCACAGCGATTTCTCACCTGAATGCGGGGTCGTGCGACACGATTTTTTCTGTTGATCATAGAGCTTTACAAAGCGAAGCTTGCCTCAAATCAGAATCGAAATAAACCCCAAAAAAAAATCACCGCTCCGGCGGCGCTGGAAACCACATGCCGGCAACACCGCTATGGTGCATTGACGAAACAGTCGAACACGGGCAAATTGCGGCGCATCACACCACCGTTACATCATGTGACGCTTTTAATTGTGCCGCGGCCACCGGAGACACACATGCCAAACCCATCTGACAAACAACGCATGTCAAATGCCATTCGGGCGTTGACAATGGACGCGGTGCAAGCGGCAAATTCAGGGCATCCGGGCATGCCGATGGGCATGGCCGACGCCGCCACCGCATTATTTTGCGATCATTTGAAATTTTGCGCCGACACGCCAAACTGGCCTGACCGCGACCGATTTGTGCTGTCCGCCGGGCATGGGTCAATGCTGCTCTATGCGCTGTTGTATCTGACCGGCTATGCCGATATGACGCTGGATGAAATCCGCAATTTCAGACAGCTTGGCGCGCGCACCGCCGGGCATCCCGAATTTGGCCATGCCAGCGGCATTGAAACAACCACCGGCCCGCTTGGTCAGGGCATTGCCAATGCGGTTGGCATGGCCATGGCCGAACGGCATTTGGCGGCCAAATTTGGCGATGATCTGGTTGACCATCACACTTATGTGATTGCTGGTGACGGCTGTCTGATGGAAGGCATCAGCCACGAGGCCGCGTCGATGGCCGGCCATATGCAGCTTGGCCGGTTGATTGTGCTGTTTGACGATAATGGCATCTCCATTGATGGCACCACCGATTTAACTGTTTCCGACGATATTTCCGCGCGGTTTGCTGCCTATAACTGGCAGGTGCTGGCATGCGACGGGCATGATATGGATGCGGTGTCTGCGGTCATTACCGCGGCAAAGGCGGATGATCGCCCCAGCCTGATTCGCTGTAAAACAGTGATCGGCTTTGGCGCGCCAGCCAAGCAAGGCACCTCTGGCGTGCATGGCGCCCCACTTGGCGACACCGAAATTGCCGCTGCCCGTGCGGCGCTTGACTGGCCGTTTGATGCCTTTGACATTCCGGCTGATCTGTTGGACAGCTGGCGTGCTGTCGGCAGCCAGGGCAACAGCGCACGCAGCAGCTGGCAAAAACGGCATGCTGCGCGGGCTGATGCAGACGCGTTTGATGCGGCGATGCGCGGCGATCTGCCATCTGCATTTGCACCGGCGGTTCTGGCGTGGAAAACAAAACTGGCGGCGGAACCGCAAAATCTGGCGACCCGCGTTGCCAGCCAGAAAACCCTTGAAGCCATCCTGCCAGCCTGCCCAACGCTGTTTGGCGGCTCGGCTGATTTACCCGGATCAAACAATACCCGGGTCGGTGATCACAGTATTTTTGACCGCAATAATTATGCCGGCACCTATATCCATTATGGTGTGCGTGAGCATGGTATGGCGGCGGCGATGAATGGTATCGCATTGCATGGTGGTGCGATCCCTTATGGTGGCACCTTTATGGTATTTACCGATTATTGCCGACCATCAATCCGCTTATCCGCCTTGATGCAGCAGCGCGCCATTTATGTGATGACACATGACTCAATCGGCTTGGGTGAAGATGGCCCTACGCACCAACCGGTTGAACATCTGGCAGCTTTGCGGGTGATTCCGAATTTGCTGGTGTTTCGGCCGGGCGATGCGGTGGAAACCGCCGAAGCCTGGCAATGTGCGATTGAAGCCAAGACATCCCCCTCGATTCTGGCGTTAAGCCGGCAAGGCATGGCACAGTTCCGGCATGGTGATATGGGCGAAAACAAAACCGCCAAAGGCGGCTATATCATCGCCGGGGACGAAGCGTCGCGGCAGGTGACGCTTGTTGCTACCGGATCGGAAGTTGGCATTGCGCTGGCCGCACGTGATACACTTGCGAAAGACAATATTGCGGCAAGCGTTGTGTCGATGCCTTGTATGGAATTGTTCCGCGCCCAGGACCCGACCTATCAACAGGCTGTTCTGGGCAGCACCCCGCGCGTTGTCATTGAGGCCGCGATGCAGCAATCATGGGACTGGATGCTTGCGCCAAGTGACAGCTTTATCGGCATGGACGGCTTTGGTGCGTCGGCGCCGATCAAAGATTTATATGCGCATTTTGGCATCACCGAAGATGCGGTCGTCGCAGCCGTGCGCCAACGTCTGGCCTGAACAGCACGCGCAATTTGCAAAACTGCAGACAAGCAAAAGGAGCAAATTAAATGACTTTGAGATTGGCAATTAGCGGATTTGGCCGGATCGGGCGCATGACCCTGCGGGCGCTTCAGGAAATGAATCGTGATGATATGGAAGTGGTGCTGATCAACAGCCCGGGGCCGGTTGAAACATCCGCCCACCTCTATGAATTCGACTCGGTTCATGGCCGTGCTGGCGGACAGATAAGTATCGGCGAAGACTGGATGGATATCGGCCGTGGCAAGATCAAGATGAGCCGTGAACGCGACCCGGCACAGATCCCGCATGCCGCGCACAAGATCGATATTGTGCTGGAATGTTCCGGCAAATTTAACAGCCGTGACCAATCTGCCGCGCATCTGACGGCGGGTGCAAAAAAAGTGCTGGTGTCAGCGCCCTGCAAAAATGCCGATATGACAGTTGTGTATGGGGTCAATCATGACCAGTTGAATGCTGGCGTCGATATTGTTTCCAACGCCTCTTGCACGACAAATTGTCTGGCACCTGTTGCCAAAGTGCTGGCCGATACCGTCGGTATTGAAGCGGGATATATGACCACAATCCATGCCTATACCGGAGACCAGCCAACACTTGATTCCAGCCATAAGGATTTGCGCCGGGCACGCGCTGCGGCCATGTCAATGATCCCGACATCAACCGGCGCCACATCCGCGGTTGGCGAGGTTTTGCCGGCACTTATTGGCAAGATGAACGGTTCCGCGATACGTGTCCCGACGGCAAATGTGTCGGTGGTTGACCTTGTCGTGACGACAAGCCGTGACACCAGCCTTGACGAGATAAATCAGGCATTTCGTGACGCTGCAAACGGCCCGATGCGCGGCGTTTTGGGCATTAATGAACGCCCGCTGGTGTCGATCGATTTTAACCATGACCCGCATTCATCTGTTGCCGACCTGACGCAGACCAATGTCGCCAACAAGCGGTTTGTGCGGGTGCTGGCCTGGTATGATAACGAGTGGGGATTTTCCTGCCGCATGCTGGATACAGCCACGGCCATGGCCAAATATTTATAGAAATGACGGGCCTGTTAGCGGCATCAACAGCCGCTACCGGTCAATGATAAACGAGGAGTTGTGCAATGAAACTCAATGGTAATGCTGTCAAACCCGGCAATGTGATTGAACATAATGGGCGGTTATGGACGGCGGTAAAAGTATCACATGTAAAACCTGGCAAAGGCGGCGCTTTTGCGCAGATTGAACTGCGTGATATCCGTGATGGCACCAAGCTCAATGAACGCTTCCGCTCATCCGAAACCGTTGAACGCGTCATTCTGGATGAAAATGAATGCACATTTTTATATGAAGATGGTGACCAGCTGGTGTTCATGCATGCCGAAAGTTTTGAACAAATCACCATCAATGTGGATATGGTCGGCGATCGTGCGGCCTTTTTGCAAGATGGCATGATCATCACCCTGTCAAGCTATGAGGGTGATCCTATTTCGATTGCGCTTCCCGATACCGTGGTGATGGAAGTGGTCGAGGCTGACGCTGTGGTCAAAGGCCAGACAGCATCTTCATCATACAAGCCAGCGGTGCTGGAAAATGGCATCCGTGTTATGGTGCCGCCGCATATCGAAACCGGCACCCGTATCGTTGTACGGCCGGAAGATGCAAGCTATGTCGAGCGTGCAAAAAATTAATTTTACCCCCGTTATTTAGGACTTCTCATGGCCAGCCGTTCCGCCCTTATAAATGTGATGCATAAAGCCGCCACCGCTGCCAGCCGTGGCATGCTGCGCGATTTTGGCGAAGTCGAAAATTTGCAGGTGAGCCGGAAAGGCCCGGCAGATTTTGTATCACGCGCCGACACCAATGCCGAACGTGTGATAAAGGCCGAATTGCAAAAGGCACGGCCCGACTGGGGCTTTGTTATGGAAGAAGGCGGCGTTATTGCCGGCGCCGATGCGGATGCGCCTGTATGGATTATTGACCCGCTTGATGGCACCTCAAATTTTTTGCATGGGATTCCGCATTTTGCCATATCGATTGCGGTCAAAGATAAAGGCAAAATCACCGCCGCTTTGGTATTTGACCCGCTGCGTCATGAATATTTCTTTGCCGAGGCTGGTCAGGGCGCCTTTATCAATGACCGCCGTCTGCGCGTTTCCGGACGCCGGCGCATGGCCGAATCATTATTCGCCACCGGCATTCCGTTTCTTGGCCGCGGCGACGCTGCGGCGCATGAAAAATTTGGCAAAGAATTACAAAAAGTGATGGCTATCAGTGCGGGTGTCCGCCGATTTGGTTCGGCGGCGCTTGATCTGGCCTATGTTGCGGCTGGCCGTTATGATGGGTTTTGGGAACGCGGCCTCAGTTCATGGGATATCGCCGCCGGCATTTTGCTGGTGCGCGAGGCTGGCGGCTTTGTGTCCGACTTCGCCTCACGTGACCGCGCCCTCGATAGCGGCGATGTTGTCGCCGCCAACCCAGCGATCCATGCCGAATTACTAAAAACCCTCAACGCGGCAAATAACGACACCGCCTGATCAGCCCGCTTTTGCATTTGGCGGCGCGGCAAATGCTGTGATCCGGCGCCGCAAGGGCTTGTCAATCGCCATAATCCTGCCATTGTTATACATAAGAACTGACGCAACGAGGCCGCCAGATAGCCGCGCTGGGCTATCAGGCGCAGAATCCGGAGAGTCGATAATGCGCACTGATCCAAAACGTTTCCTGTTCCGTATGATGCTGTTTTTGGCGGTCGTTGGCGTTATTTGCGCGGCTTTATTCGGCCCTTTAAAAACTGCCTTTCTTGGCAATCCGGCGCTCAATAGTGTGATTCTGGCAACGCTTGGTCTTGGTATCCTCTATGTGATCAGGCAAACCCTGCGCCTGACCCCCGAGCGCAAATGGCTGCTATCGGTTCAAAAGACCGGATCACTGGACACGCCGGAAAAGCGGCCTGTCTTGCTGGCGACTGTCTATGCCATGCTGGCGGATTCACGGCATGATGCGCAATTATCCGCATTGTCACTGCGCTCGGTGCTAGATGGCGTTGCTGGGCGGCTTGATGAAGGGCGTGAAATTTCGCGCTATATGATCGGGCTGCTGGTGTTTTTAGGCCTTTTGGGAACGTTTTGGGGGTTGTTACAGACGATTGGTGCGGTCAGTCTGGTGATCAATTCACTGGATGCTGACAGCGCCAATTTTCAGGCGATGATGACGCAATTGCGATCCGGTCTGGACGCGCCGCTATCTGGCATGGCGACGGCCTTCTCATCATCGCTTTTTGGCCTTGGCGGATCGCTCATTCTGGGCTTTCTGGATCTGCAACTGGGTCAGGCGATGGGCCGCTTCTTTAACGAGTTGGAAGATTGGCTATCCGCCTTTGCCCGGTTTAACGACAGCAGCACCGCCGGCGGAACACATGGCGCCCTTGCAGGCGGCATGAGTGAGGAAGCCGCGCGGGCCTTGTTATCCTTGTCACAATCAATCGCAGAAGGCGAGACCAACCGCACAAAAATTGTCGAACAAATGGCCAGCTTGAACGGCACACTGGCCGCCTTGAACGAAGCAACCGCAGATGACCGCCGGATTCGTGAACAGCTGGCACAGCTCAACGCCAATTTGCAACAGCTTGCCGATACCATGCGCACCGACCGACAGCATCAGACTGAAATTTTAACATCTGAACTGCGTGGGTTATCGGCATCTGTCGCGGCATTAATTGGCAACGCCTCTATCGCCAAACGAGGTAAATAACGATGGCGCTTTCGCGGCTTGGCAATACCCGCCGTAGCGAGAATTTTACCTGGCCTGGCTTTGTCGATGCGCTGGCCAGCTTGCTGATGGTGATCATTTTTGTGCTGATGGTTTTTGTGCTGATTCAGGCGAATCTGGTCTATCGAGTCTCGGGTCAGGATGCGACCCTTGGTGAGATGCGCCAGCAATTGGCCTCGTTGAGCGAATTACTGAACATTGAACGGCGCGCCAGTGCCGATCTGGCGGCGGATCTGGCACAGCTTCAAATCCAGCTCGACAGCAGCGAAACAGAACGCGGCGCACTTACCGAGCAATTGGCACTGGTACAGGCGGCGCTCGGCACCCGCACCAGCGAATTAACCGCCCTCACCACGAAACAAGCCGAAACCGAAGCCGCGCTGAACGCCGCCCGCGACGCGCTTGATGAGCGTTTGCGGGCGTTGCAAATGGTTGAAGGGCAATTAGCTCTCACCGAAGCACGCAACCTTACCCAGAAGCAAAAAATGCAAGATCTGGAGGCGCAGACAACCGCATCAAAGGCCGAAGTCGCCCAGATGACGCTGGTTCTGGCTGGTTTGCGGCAGCGTATTGAAGAATTGTCGGCGTTGCTGGCTGAAAAAGACCAGCAAGCCAAAGATGATCAGATCGCCATTGCCAATCTTGGCAAGTCGCTGAACAATGCGCTGGCAAGCCGGGTTCAGGAATTGCAACAGTTCCGGTCGGAATTTTTTGGCAGGCTGCGTGATGTCTTAAAAGGCCGCGATGATGTGCAGATTGTCGGCGACCGGTTTGTGTTTCAGTCCGAGGTTCTGTTTGCCCCGGGTCAAGCCGATATTGCTGCCACCGGTCAACAGCAGCTTTCGCAATTGGCCGTCGCACTTGCCGATATCGCGGCAAAAATTCCAGATGATATCAATTGGGTACTGCAAGTTGATGGCCATACCGATAATCTGCCGGTACGGGCGGGCCGCTACGCTGATAACTGGGATTTATCGACCGAACGCGCCCTTTCGGTTGTGCGGTTTTTGGTATCGCAAGGCGTGCCGGCAGCACGTCTGGCGGCAACCGGCTATGGCGAATTTCAACCGCTTACCAGCGGCGACACCGCCGAAGACAGGCGCCTGAACCGTCGTATCGAGCTGAAAATCACCCAGCGTGTTGCTGCCAAATAAATTCATACCAGATAAACATATAATAGATAAAATCATATAGCTGCCAGCTCGTTACCAGCGGCTTGCGCATGCGCCGTTGCCAGCGGCTGATCTCCAACATACACTAAATGATACTTTTGCATCATTCAAAAGGATCAGAGGCTGTCATGGGTTCTGACGGGTTCGCGCAAAGCATGTGCCAGATGTATCGCTGCTCAGTGGTGATCATCGCCCTGACAGCTTGCGTTCCCCTCCATGAAACAATGGATTACCGGCGCGCATCGTTGCAGACAGAATATGAAAGCCTGTTCGCCGCTATGCAAAATTTTCCATGGGCAGAAGCGCATAATCCGGGGCCGGTAACTGCGGTTCAATTCGCGCCGACCACACCCCCGGCACATCTGCCCGAGCGCAGCATGTTAGATAAGAGTAACGGATTAATTCGCATGCGCATTGACCTGCGATCCGACCACTCATCCAGCCAGTCATTCGATCCGTCATTCGCGCAGCCACTTGACG
>ERZ802827.1855-NODE-1855-length-10114-cov-53.1396_pt1 | contig 10114 bp, 9 predicted proteins | sample MGYA00345652_ERZ802827 | MGnify/ENA primary metagenome ERZ802827 (study PRJEB30503, sample SAMEA104212372) | marine metagenome | biome: Westerlies Biome; feature: [SRF] surface water layer (ENVO:00010504) within the epipelagic zone...; material: water... | reverse complement strand
TCCCTGTCCTTCCAGAGCGATGGTCCCTTCTCCCTGCGCAAATTCCAGAACTTCCTCGACAATCAGATGCCCCAGGAGGTGTTTAGAGCGAAGGGGATTCTCTGGTTCAACGAAAGCGAACGACGCCACGTGTTTCACCTCGCTGGCAAGCGCTTCTCCATCGACGACACCGACTGGACAGGCGATCGCAAGAATCAATTGGTGCTGATTGGTCGCAACATCGACCACACCACCCTGCGCCAGCAGCTGAACGCCTGCGTGGCAAAAGATGCCGGCAAGGGATTTTCCTAACCCAGCGAGATCAAGGCAACCGCACTAAGGTGTCGCCATGGAGAACACCCTCATGGCCGAACCGATCACGCTGTTGGCGTTGCTCGTGATCGTCGGTCTGCTGCTTCTGTTGCAGGATTCCGACGATGACAACAGCGGTGGCGGCCTCAGAGAGCCGGTTCTGATCCCTGTGCGGGTGCGCGATCAACAGCGTCGATAAGCCGAAATTCAAAGCCCACTCCGATCCCCTGCCAACGGCGGGGGATTTTTTTTGCACGTTGTGTCACCTCGATCGCCCTGAGCGCAGACCACCCATCGCTATTGCGTATCATTCTCAAATTCAACGAGAAGCGAATGCTTTTCATTCTCAATAAGCTCGTCAAGTCACGAGTTACCGCTTCCGCGCTGGTGCTGGCCATCGGCGCCCTGCTCGGCGCCTGCAGCGGCCCGGAGACAACCACCCAGATCGGCGTCTACTCAGGCCGTCACTACAACACGGACAAAGACCTCTATGCACGCTTCACCGAGGCCACCGGCATTCAAGTGAAGCTGCTGGAAGCGAAGGACGACGCTCTGATCGAACGGCTCAACACCGAGGGAGATGACTCCCCCGCCGATGTGTTGATCCTGGCGGATGTGGCCCGGCTCGACCGGGCCGCCGGCATGAATCTGTTCCAGACGGTCGACTCCGATGCCCTCAACCAGGCGGTGCCCCGCGATCTGCGTGACAGCGAGGGACGCTGGTTCGGCCTGACCCGTCGCCTGCGGGCCCCGATGTTCAACGCTGACCGCGTCAACGCAGAGCAGGTGAGCAGCTATGGGGCGCTGGCCGACCCCAGCCTCAAAGGCAAGCTCTGCCTGCGCAACCGCCGCAGTGTCTACAACCAGTCCCTGGTGGCCTTCATGCTGGATGAACAGGGGCAGGCCGCCACGGAGGACTGGATCAAAGGCATGGTGAACAACCTGGCGGAACCGGTCTTCAGCAGCGACACGCCGATGATCCGAGCTGTCGCCCAGGGGCAGTGCGGTGTCGCCCTGGCCAACAGCTACTACCTGGGCCGGATGCAGGCCGGCGACAAGGGGGAAGCCGACAGGACCCTGTCGGGCAAGGTGACCGTGCGCTGGCCCGATCCCGTGCACGTGAACATCACTGGCGGTGGTGTCACCCGTGCCAGCCGCAACCCCGAGGCAGCGCAACGTCTGCTGGAATTTCTGAGCTCGGATCAGGCCCAGGGTGGCTACGCCGCGGCAAACCACGAATATCCACTCAAGGGAATCGGGGAGGACCCGGTGCTGCAGGCTTGGGGGCCCTTCAACCAGGCCAAGGTGTCCGCTGAGCGTCTTGGGGAGCTGAACGCGCAAGCGCTCGAGCTGATGGCCGCCAACGGTTGGCAATGAGCCGTCGTCTGCTGACGCTGCTGGCCTCTGCCCTGGCACTGCTGGCCCTCTGGCCTCTGCTGCAGTTGCTGAGTCAGGGGCTGCAGGGTCTGCAGCAAGGGCTGGTGCAGCTTGGGCCGGATGGCGGACGTCAGATCCGCGGAACTCTCCTGCTGCTGTTGGGCAGTGCCCTGGGGGGCACGGTGATCGGCACCGCCAACGGATGGCTGCTGATCAACTGCCGTTTTCCTGGACGGCGCTGGTTGCGCATCGCCCAGCTGATCCCCCTGGCAACCCCCGCTTATCTGCTGTCCGCCACCCTGGTGGATCTGGGCAGCCGCGCCGGTTGGCGCATTCATGGTCTGGGCTGGGGCATCGCCGTGATGGCCCTCGCCACCTACCCCTACGTGTTTCTGCTGAGCACGGAAAGTTTTGGCATGAGCGGCAGACGCCAACTGGAGGCCTGCCGCAGCATGGGCATTGGTCCCTGGTCCGCCTTCCGGCGCGTGGCGCTGCCCATCGCCATGCCCGCGATCGGTGCCGGTGTGGCCCTGATGGGAATGGAGATCGTCAACGAGTTGGGGGCTGTGCAGCTGCTGGGGATCCCCAGCCTGTCGGCCGGCATCCTGGAAGCCTGGCAATCGAACAGTGATCCCACCGCCGCCATCAGCCTGGCTCTGGTCACGCTGGTGATCGTGCTGGGCCTGGTGGTGGGGGAACGTCGCCTGCGCCGTCGCAGCCGACGCTGGAGTGATGGCGTCGCCGGCGGTGATGCCACCGCCTGGCCCCTGCACGGAACCCGGGCCCTGGCCGCCCAGCTGCTGGGGCTGATCCCACCAACCCTCAGCCTTGGGATCCCTCTGGTCTGGGCCCTCGCCAATCTTGACCAGCTGGGCAGCAGCCTCCGCGACGACCTGCTGCCCCTCAGCCTGCGCAGCCTGCTGCTGGGGGTGAGTGCCGCCCTGCTGGCCCTGGCGGCAGCCTTGCTGCTGGCGATTGCCAAACGCTGGAGCTCGGCCGTTTGGCTGCGCAGCCTCACCTTTCTGGCCGGCATTGGCTACGCCATCCCCGGCACAGTGCTGGCCCTGGCACTGCTGCTGACCGGTGCTCCCTGGCAACTCGCTCCGCTGCTGTTGCTGCTCTGGGGCTACAGCGACCGCTTTCTGGCGGTGGCCAAGGGCGGCCTCGATGCCGCCCTGGAACGGATCAGTCCCAACCTCGATGAAGCCGCCACAGGTTTGGGGTTCAACTGGCAACAGGTGTTGCGCAGGGTCCATTTGCCGTTGCTGCGGGGTCCGATGACCGTTGGGCTGCTGCTGGTGTTTGTGGACACCGTGAAGGAATTGCCCCTCACCTTTGCGCTGCGCCCCTTCGACTTCGACACGCTGTCGGTGCGGGTGTATCAGTACGCCAGCGACGAGCGGCTGGCGGCGGCACTGCTGCCGGCCCTGATGATCCTGTCGCTTGGTTTGGTGGCGGCGATGGCCCTGGTGCCGAGCCTGGATCAGGCCTCCAGCAAAGGCTGACCGTTGCTGCGCTGAATCGCCACCACCCCCGGGCGAGGTGGTCGCCCCGGTGCCTGAGCCGGCCAGTTCGACCCCAGCGGCACCGTGCGCAACTGCTGGAAGACGCCGCCGTCACGATCCACCAGCTCATGGGCCTGAATCTCCTCATCCCCCTGGGAGCGGCTGCCGTTCACCTCACCGGGATGCTGCACCGCCAGAAACAGAGAGGCCTCGGCCTGATCCAGACAGACCCCGGTGACCTCACACTCCATCGGCCCTGTGGCAAAGCAGGCCGCCTGCTCCTCCCCGTTGCCGCTCCTGGGAACAAACCAGCAGCTGTTGTTGCCGAACACATCGCCCGCTGACGCCTTCATCGATCGGTCGGTGACGATCCAGAGGTTGCCCTTGCTGTCGAGGGCAACGTTGTCGGGATTGGTGAATCCAAGGCCACCGGCCCATGGGGTTCCTCCGGTGACCGCCATGCGCCAGGTGAAACCGTTCTCGCCGGACTCACTCAGGCGCATCACCCAGCCATTGGCCCAGCTGCTCTGACCATCCGGTCCCTTGAACACCGCAGGATCTGCGCCCCCTGTGCTGCCAGGGGATCCGGAGGTGAACGCGATCAGCAGATCTCCGCTGACCGGATCGATCTTGGTGTCCTCCGGACGGGCGGTTGGGGTGGCCCCGATGGCGCTGGCCGCCAGGTGGGCATCCACCAAGATCGCCCCCTGCAGAGCCTCTCCTTCGCCGCGGTACAGATCCGACAGGGTGGCGAACCGACGGCAGTAGTCCTCAACAGCGGCGTCCTCCCGGAACAGTTCCGCGCCTGCCTGGCTGCGATCACGGTGGGGTAATTCCACTGGACAGCCGAGATCCGCATCGCTGAAGCGGCTGGGCCGGAAGGGATCGACCACCGCCTCGGGTGTCACCGCCAGCCATTCACCGCTGCCGTCGGCACGGAACCGTGCCACCTGCAGCTCGCCGGCTTCAAACAAGCGGGAATTCCGCTTGTCCTGCACCGTCTCAACGCGTTCTGCACTGACGAAGCGATACAGATGCCCGCCGCGGCGGTCACAGCCGGAATACACCTGCAGCGGCTTGCCGGCTTCGGCCCGCACCGCCACGGCTTCATGGCGAAAACGGCCCAGGGCCGTGTGCTTCACCGCAGTTTGATCAGCCGAAGTGGGGTCCACCTCCACCATCCAGCCGTACTTGTTGCCGGCCAGTCCGTAGACGTTGCCAAGCCCCCCCAGTTTTCCGTCCTTGCAGACAAACGGCCGCTCCGACGGCGCCGCCGCGCTGCCATCGGCATAGACCGGTTCCGGCACCTGGGATTGGAAATTCTCCTCAGCGCTGAGCACGGTCCCCCAGGGCGTGGTGCCGCCACCGCAGTTGGCAAACGTGCCAACGATCCTGTCGCCGAGGCCGTCGTCATAGCCCTGCCGGTTGCTGGCCCGGAACACCGCCGCAGCCGGACCCGTGCTGAGCAGCTGCTGCTCCGGCTCATCCAGTCCGCTGATGCCCGTGATGCGTCGATCCTGGGGGGCTTGGGCCCGTTTCCACCGGCCCTGACCATCCCGCTGCAGGGTCATCACCCCGATTCCGAGGTCGGTCATCGCTTCATCCGCGACGGTGCGGATCTGCTGCAGGCGGCGGTCACCGGCCGGCAGCGCCGTGCAGTCGACGACGCCATCGCTGCTCTGGAGGGCCGACACAAGGGCGGCAAAGGGCAGAGGTCGACCCACCACCTCGGCAAAGCCCTGCACCCAGGGCACGGCACTGATGTATTCGAAATTGACCGTCATCGACGCCCGATCCGGTGCGTGCTGCACAAAACCGAGGTGATCGTTGTTGAACCCGAAGCGGCTGTCGCCGAGGCGATCACCCCAGGCCGCCAGCAGTTGCGACTGAAACCCCTCCGGAACCGTCAGCCGGTCCTCCACCGCCAGCTCCCGATAGGTGGACTGCTGTTCGCTGGCCTGGAGCCCATCACTGTTCACCGGCAGGGGCACCCGCACCGGCTGGAAGGGGAATCCTTTGACAACACTGCTGCTGTTGCCACCTGGCGCGACGCAGCCCGACAGTCCCTTGGCCGTCAACACACCGACTCCGCCGAGGCCGAGCAGGGAGAGCACGGAACGTCGGCGCATCGGTCAGACCTCAATCGGTGCAGGCGGTGGTGCGGCGTGGACTCAGCACCGCAACCCAGCTTGACTGAAGCGGATTGAAGTTGTCATCGCTGGCTAACACCAGGGTCTGTCGTCCATCCGACAGCACAGGCCCCAGCGCCATGGCCTCCCAGTTGTCCGGCGGCAGACCGGCCTCCAGCAGGTCCCAGCCGATGATCGGCTGCAACGGCGGCCCCTGGGGCTCAGGCAAGGCGAACAGCTGAAGCCTGGCCGTCCATTGATCAGGGGGGGCAAACCCCCGCCGCAGACCCAGCAGCTGCTGGGTTGGCAGGGCCAGCAGCTCCGTCAGTCCGTCATGGCGGCCAGCGGCACCCACATCGAGGCCCCCAGCTGTGCGGAGCACATCCCCAGGCGCGCGTCGCATCAGGCTGATTCCATCCTCGGCTTGGTGCTGCAGCAACGGCGCCTCCGCCGCCAGCAGAAGATCGCCGGGGGCAAGGGCCGTGAGCGATTCCGGACCTTTGTTGGAGCCAAGGCCCTGCCCTGGGGTGGCCCGCCAGGCCTGGGGCAACGGCAGCTCCTGCTGCAGCCGACCGCTGGCGAGATCAATGCGGATCAACCGGGCGCGACGGTCCTGGGAACGGCGCCCCTCACTGGCGATCCAGGCCTGCCGACCCTCGATCACCAACCCCTCCCCATCGAACCCCTCGGGCAGGGGCTGGCCATCGCCTCCCCTCAGCAGCAGCCTGCGACCCGGTCGCAGCGTGTCGCGTTGACCCTCGAGCCATTGCGCCAATCCCCCCCAGGGCACCAGATGGCCAATCGGTGCATCGCTGAGCAACCAGAGACGGTCCTGCTTGGGCTGGTAGGCCGCTGCCGAGAAGCCACCCAGGGGGCGGCCATCGGCAAGGGTCCTGGGCAACGCGATCGTGCGCACCAGCTCCCAGCCGGCCTCCAGCGGACAGGGCAGGGGCAGGTCCATGGCGGTCAGGGTGCAGGGTGCAACCGTTGCATCAGGGCCTGATCGGCAGCAAGCACAGCGGCCGCCAGCAGGTCCGCCACCGTGGAGATCACCCGGTAGCTCAGCACCACCGCCAGGAGGGAGGCCTGATCAACGCTGGACCCCAGGCGCAACAGAAGCGTGGCTTCAAACACCCCCAGTCCTCCGGGTGCTCCAGGCACCACCAATCCCACCGCATAGGCCAGGGCAAAGCCGGCCAGCCACTGGGGCACCGCCGGGGGCATCAGATCAAAGGCCGCCAGGCAACAGGCAAATCCGGCGAAACGGATCAGCACGAACACCACCTGAGCTGCCAAGGGCCACCAGGGGGCTCCGCCGCGGCCACTGCCATCCACCGGCAGATCTCCGCTGACCGCCGTCTGCAACTGAGCGGCCTTGGAGCGTTCCAGTCGCCGCAGCACCGGCTCCCGCAGGCGCGGCAGCAGCAGCACCAGCGACGGGAGTGGTGCAAGCAGCAACAGACCGTCCTGCCACCCCCCCGCCAGCAGCAACAGCGAGGCGGCCGCCACGATCAGCAGTGGATCCAGGATCACCCCCGCCAGAGCGGGGCCTGCACCGATGGCGGGTCGCAGCACCCGCACCCGTTCCACCAGATGCCAGATGCCCCCTGGCAGGTACTTGAGCAAATTGCTGCGCACAAACAACGGCACCAGCGCCAGGCCAGGCGGCCGTTGCCCCAGCCAATCCAGCAGCACCCGCCAGGCCAAGCCGTTGATCAGGATGCTGAGCCAGGTGAGGCCGAGGCCCAGCAGCAGCAGCCACCAGCCCCTGGATTCGAGATTGATCTGCCGCAGCTGCTCCCCCTGATGCACCAGGGCCACAGCGATGAAGGCCAGGCTGGCCAGGGTGATCCACAGCTTTGGTTTCAGCAGCGATCGGATCACCACGTCCAGGGCTCCTCACTCTCGAAGCTGGCCGCCTGGGCCGCAGCCCTCAGATCAGCAACGGAACAACCACTGGCCTGGCTGAGCCGCTGAAGCGCATCAGCCTCCGGCTTCACCGTGCAACGACCATCCGGGCGGCGGACCTGCTTGGCCGTCAACACACCCCAGGGGGTGGAAAGTGTTCCGGCACGACGGGGCAGCAGCCAGCGACCCTGTTGCCGCTCCCGCAAACCGATGCTGGGTCCGGCTTCAAACCAGGTCCGTCGCAGCTGCGGGGCCTGCTCGGTTGACACCAGAGCCGTGACAGCAACCCCACAGCGGCCCTTCTTCATCTGCAGAGATTGACAGGCCACATCCAGGGCACCGGCCTGGCGCAATCGATCCAGCAGCCAGGCGATGTCTTCCGCCGAGGCATCATCGATCCAGGCCTCCTGCACCACCAGCGGCTGCCAACGGGGCTCGAGATCGGGCGTTGGACTCTCCCCCTGCCCCAGGCACAGCCTCACCAGGTTGGGCCGATCCAGGCGGCGGTGACCCAGGCCGATGCCGATGGCAGAAGGGGTGAACAAAGGTGGCGCCGTGAAGCGCTCGGCGAGAACGGACACCAGCGCCAAACCGGTGGGTGTGGTGAGTTCTCCTTCCGGCAGGGAGGGGTCGTGCCGCAGCGGCACCTGATGGGCACGGGCCAGCTCAAGCACCGCTGGCACCGGCACCGGAAGCAGACCATGGGCGGTGGTGACGCTGCCGCGGCCCGCCGGCGGCGGGTCGCAGCTGATCCGCTGCGGAGCCAGGTGATGAATGGCTGCGCAGACCCCCACCACATCAACCATGGCGTCGATGGCGCCCACCTCATGGAAATGCACCGACTCGGGGGTCTGGCCATGGACCGTGGCCTCCGCTTCGGCCAGAGCCGTGAACACCGCCAGCACCGTCTGCAGGAGCCTGGGCTCCAGGGAGGAGTTCTGCAGGCGGTCGCGGATCTCCGCCCAATGGCGATGGGGCGGGTCAGGCTCCAGACCGACAACACTGAGGCGACGCCCCCGCAGGCCACCGCTGCGGGTCTCCTCCACGTCCAGGCGCACCAGATCCTTCAGCCCAAGCTGCGCCAGGGGAGCCTTGATCACCTCAAGCGGAACCCCAAGGTCGAGAAGAGCCGCCAACAGCATGTCGCCGGCCAATCCGGTCGGACAGTCGATGTGCAGCGATCCAGCGGTCGCCTCCAGCGTCATCGCCCCAGTCGCGGTGCCGAGCTCAACAACTGGTCGGCTCTCTGGCTGAGGTCAGCCTGATCACGCCGCAGCAGCTGCTCGATTTCGCGACGGGCGCGACGCTGCTCCCGCTGGGCCGTGGCAACGTCGTGGCCCGAGAGCCCCCAGAGCTGCCCAAGCAGAGCCCTGTCATCAGCGCCACCACGGGCTTTGCCGTAAACCACGGTTTCCGCTGCAATCCCGGCCTGCAGCACACGACTCCAGCGGCGCAGATCCTCCAGGGGCATGCGGACGCTGTCCGGCACAGGAAACTCAGTGGCACCGCTGCTGCGCAACCCCGCCTGCAGGCAGGCCAGGGTGCCCACCAGCACCCGTTGCACCGGCATCTGCTCCTGCTCAGCGATCAAAAGATGACCGGCTTCATGAACGGCGATCCGCCGCAGCCGGCCCTCGCCGCCCGGCAGGGCCTCCGCCAGCACATGCCCCCCCATGCCCTGCCAGCTGGCGGCATCAACGCTGAGCATGACCAGGCCACCGCCAACGGCAACCACAATCCAGGCCGGCGACAGGCCCAGCACCGGTCCGAAGGCTCCAAGCCCCGTGATGGCAGCCACCACCAGACCCGCCCGAAGCGTTCCGGTCGAACCCTCACCAGCGGGTGCCATCAGCCGCGACTGCGAGCAGGGGCACGCCCCCGCGAGCCGCGGGACTTGCCGCCCCGGGTTGGCATCGGAGCGATCACCTCATGGGATTCGAGATGAAGCTGCTGCCCCTGACGGCGCACATCCAGGCTGACGAAATGCCGCAGGTGCTCGAGGGGCAGCTCACCTTTGACCTGCAACTTGAAGGGCAGTGGCCGGCTGCCATCGGCACGGGGCTGCTGGCGCACCTTCACCACCAGCTCACCGGTTTCGGGTTTGGTGAAGATCAGTTCACCGCGAATGGAGAAGTAGTCGTCCCCCTCAGGCAGGGAATCGTCCAGATCCTGTTGATCGGGAGACAACGTGCTCGGCTCCCAGATTCCGGCGATCTGAAGATGAAGATGGTCGTTGTCTCGGGAGCGGGGGTACACCACCCAGAGGTGGGGCTGATCCATGGCCAGATGGCGCCGCATCAGCGTGAGCACTCGGCCGAGCACCACCGTCTCCACCTCACCGCCTTCGGCATCGATCAGCGTGCCCCGGGTGAGCTGGTCATCGTCGCTGGGTTTGTAAAGCCCACGAACCACCCCAATGGCCCGGTATTGCTGCGGTTCGGTGACCGGGGGAATGGGGTGGTCGCGCATTGAGACGGTGCTCGTCAAATCAAAAGCCCTTGTAAGGACTGTAGCCAGCCTCCGTGGATCACCTCAGAATGCCGGCATCAACAGGCCATCCATGCAGCGGGCCCGTCGAGGTGTGATGTGGGCCCTGCTGATCGGAGCAGCGGTGGCCAGCGGTTGGGTCGCTGCAATGACGCTGGCTCCACAGACCTCGGCCAGCGGCAGCAGGACGGTGGTGGACGACGAGGTCAGCCAGCTGCTGAATGCCAAGCAGCGGCGAGAACTCAACGAAGGGGAACGCGAGCGATTGCTGGAACGACTCCTGCTTTTAGACCGGCTGGAGGACGCCAAGCTGCTGTTGCAGCAATGGCTGAATCAACAACCCCATTCCCTGCCTCTGGGGCTGTTGATGGCGGACCTTCACCGCCGCTCCGGCGCCCTTGAAGCAGCCCGGCGGGA
>ERZ802827.1854-NODE-1854-length-10118-cov-8.33509_pt1 | contig 10118 bp, 7 predicted proteins | sample MGYA00345652_ERZ802827 | MGnify/ENA primary metagenome ERZ802827 (study PRJEB30503, sample SAMEA104212372) | marine metagenome | biome: Westerlies Biome; feature: [SRF] surface water layer (ENVO:00010504) within the epipelagic zone...; material: water... | reverse complement strand
TGTATGTTTTGTTTGTTCTGTCTCTCTCCTTCTCTCCCGTGGCTGACGTACTATGGAGCATGACGCGACGAGTTTTATCTCGCAATTCTCCAATGGCGGCAGATAATCTTCACCTGCACAACTTAATTCACGATGTGGCGATCAGCGAGAGTCTGCCGCCCTCATTTAAAAATACGGCGACAGGGCTGGGCTTAGTATTAATGTTCAGTGGTTTACCATGGATCGTCTACGGCATCGTGGGGTCGGTCACCAACGAAGCCTGGTTTTTTCTTATATGTATTCAGTGGGTGACTTACGGAACCTCTTGGATATCACTTTATTTGTCACAAATGTCTCAAGAAAGAGTGTGAATTAAAAAAAAGTCGCTTTTGGTGTTGAGCCGTAACATAATTGTCGCTTGGATGGTGTTTACTTGCACCGTGGCCTAGCTGTGGGGAATAGTGTGAACAGTAAAGTTAAAAAATCAGTCGCAATCACGCGTTCGTTGTTGTCACTGTGCGTTGCCGTCTCCGTGGCAGGTGCTCCAGTTGCGTTTGGGCAAGCAGCTGCGCAGGGTGCCGGGAGTTCTAGTGCGTCAGCAAACGAAGGGGAGAGTCCGGCAGAGTCCCCAGCTGAAGGCGCAGCTGCTGAAGAAGAAGAAGGAGGTGCTGCGGCGTCAGTGAGCAAAGACGCAGCCGGGGGGCTTATGGGTCTGAGCGTGCCTCAGGCGCTTTTGCTGGGTATCGGAGCAGCTGCGTTAATCTCGGAGATTGCCGATGATGACGACGATGCGCCTGAGCCTCAGCCAGAACCCGAGCCAGAACCTGAACCCGAGCCAGAACCCGAGCCAGAACCCGAGCCAGAACCTGAACCCGAGCCAGAACCTGAACCCGAGCCAGAACCTGAACCCGAGCCACCAGTAACGACGACGACTACTGTGCCGACTACGACAACGGGTGGTGGCAGTGGCGGTACGACAACGACGTCAGGCACCGGTACGAACTAAGGACCAATAGTAGTGGGGGCAAAGGCCCCCATCCTAGCTTCTGATGCAGCCCATGCATAACTTATATGCGGCCTTAACTTCGTTGTGTATTGCTGCCTTTAGTTTACCGCTAGTTGCTAGTGACTTTGGTACGACGGGTCTTATTGACATTCCGTCCGCTCGCATGGAAACCGACACATCACTGTCGACCACCGCCGCTTACGACGGACGACATAAGCAGTTCGCGCTGACTTATCAAGCGACTCCCTGGTTGGAAGGTACGTTTCGATATACGGGCTTTAACCAGTTCTTTCGCTGGGATCGCAATTACGAAGTCAAAGCCAGACTGCTCGAAGAGGGTCGTCGATTGCCGCAGGTTGCTATTGGGATCCGCGATCTCGTGGGAACGGGAGTCGTGTCGTCCGAATACCTCGTTGCCAACAAGCAAATAGGCCTAACTGACTTCACCCTTGGCATCGGATGGGGGCGTCTAGCAGGTGATGGCGTTTTCGATAATCCACTTACGGAGATCTCGCAGCGCTTTGTTAGTCGAACAGATCAGATTGATTCGGAGGGTTTCTCTGGCCAGGGCGGGGATCTTTCATTTGGAGACTTTTTCTCGGGTAAAAAAATTGGCGTGTTTGGTGGAATCACCCATCGCTTAGATTTCTTACCCATAACCGCAATCGCCGAATACAACCCTGATACCTTTCGGTTTGATCGTGACCGCGGCGGAGCCAGACCAAAGTCAAAGCTCTCCTACGGTTTGCAATGGCATGTAAATCCATTAACTGACCTTACTTTTTCCTATCAACAGGGCGACGAATTGGGCGTTTCTCTCAGAGTTAGGGCAAATACGGGTCAGGATTTACCGCCCGTTACGCCGCCGCAATTCATCTCTAGTTTTTATTTGCCTGTTGAGGACCTCCCGCCACAAATCCGATCTAAAAATTGGTACGTGCGGCTGCTTTACGATGTTGAACGATCTGGGCTTTTACTTTTCTCAGGTACCTTAGTGGCAGACGGTACAGAAGCCATTTTGGAGGTCGGTAACTTGCAATTTCCTACTTGGGATGACGCGATTGCTCAGTTGACATCGTTAGCAGATTTGCACTTACCTCCACGAGTAAGTCGGATCTCTTTTGTCGTCGAAGAGGCGGGTTTTAAAACATTAACTGTACGGGTGGCTCGACCTTCGGCCATGTTCAATCCAAGCGTTGATACGCTTCGACGCCAAGTGCGAATTTTACCTGCGCTGGATCCACGGAGCCCCAACTTCTCAACAGGTTTTAATACCGGGAAGGTGGTCTTGGACGTGCGTCTTAGCAACCGATTTCAGTTATTTGATCCCGATGATCCCGCGCGTTATCAGCTATATACCGAATTTATTGCGAGCTATGCGTTTCACAAAAACTGGGCGGTCGTAGCGGGGTACTCGCTCGATATAGACAATAATTTTGACGAGAGCCAGCGCAAAGAGTCCAACTCTCAGTTACCCAAAGTTCGCACTGATGTGGTTAAGTATCTGACCGAGGGAGAGTCCGGCTTAAGTCAGCTAATGCTTGAAGGTAAAGACACTATTGGACGATCCTTTCATTACAGAGCGTTCGGTGGGCTCGTTGAGGATATGTTTGGCGCCGTTGGTTTTGACAGTCTGTATTGGCCGGCGAACTCGAGATTGGCCGTGGGCTTGAGTTTGGCTTATGCGCAGCAGCGGGATTTCGACAGAGGTCTGGGCTTTCGCGACTACAATGTAGTGAGTGGCTTTGCCTCGGTGTTTTGGGCAAGCCCGTTCTATGATTATGATGTGGCGGTGCATGCCGGCCGCTACCTAGCGAAGGATGTTGGTGGCACACTTGAGATAAGAAGAACGTTTAAAAATGGGTGGCAGGTTGGGGTCTGGGCTACGTTGACTGATGTCCCCTTTGAGGTGTTTGGCGAAGGCTCATTCGATAAAGGTCTGTTTTTCCAATTCCCGCTGGATGGACTTTTCGGGAATCGTAATCGATCAAAGTTCTCAACTCGATTGCGCCCAATACAGCGTGATGGTGGCCAGCGATTGGAAAATTTCAGTGGCGATATTTTTTGGCAAATGAGGCAGGCTAGATATGATTCATTTTCGTCAAGCGGTCGGCTAATTCCCTCGCAACATAGATGAGGATTCGAACGAAAGTTGAGAGGAAGGCGAGGAGGGTGTGCGCATGAGAGTGATGGATGACGCACGTATCCATGACCTTCGGCGGGTAGCATGAGAAAGTCTCAAATATCACGTGTTGTTGGTGGTGTCTTAACCTTTGTCGTCTCCATGGGCGTCTTACTGCCTGGCTGCGTGGTTCGCGTTCCTCAGCTTGATGCCCTAGTAGGTTCGGTTAAAGACTGGGTCGCTACGGAACCGTCCATCCGGCTGTCTGAGTTTCGTTGGACCGCGCGTTTAGGTAACGAGGGGCGGCTTCTCACACTATATGAATTGGAAGATCAGTTTGTTTTTGCGAGTGATGACGGTGAAGACCTTCTTTTGTTTGATGGTTGGGTCATGCGACGTGTTCAAGGCTTTGCGCTTAAGAATCGAATCGATATTAAAGATACGGATCTACGGCGAGTCTATCGGTCTGGGGACACGCGATTGGAGGTGCTTTGTCAGCCTTTTGAGAATGTTAAGCGGGTCTCATACCAGGGTATTTTGCGGGTTCAGTATTGCTCGCTGGATGGTAAGAATAAGCCCAATATAGCGATTACCCTTGATGTTTCGGGCGATATTGTCGTTATAAAACAGGCGCTTGGCGTTGAGGATCTAAGTGTTGAGTTGCGACGTGTCAAACGGAACCTCAGAATGGACTGAGGTGCTAAACGGGAAAAGGTTGCTCATTCTGTCCTGGGCGCTTAGTTGATATGGGCAACATCTCTGAAAGATCGACCGATAGCCCTGGCTCTGTATGAGAGAGGTGCGACCTTGAGGTACACTAGAGCGATGTTTAACTTCGGGACCTGCGCAATTTGCTTGGGGCTTTAGGTGCTTGTCGTTAAGTGAAACAGGGTCCTAATAGGTTTTAATTGAAAGTCACCCAAGCTTGATGGGCTAGGGCGGGAGTAGTGATTTAAATGACTAGGGAACGGGTAAATCATCGCGGAGCGTTAAAGCGCTTGGACACTAGACCCGTTTTAACATGGGCGGTGGTGTTATTGGTATCGCTGATGAGCCTCCATCCCAGTTCGGCTCAGATTCCAGACGGAATTTCGCCTGATGTCGCTGAGCGGTTTATGAGCATGAGCACGCGGCAGCAAATGGCGATTGCAAGGCAGTACGGTTTGTCGCTAAGGCAGTTAAAGGAGCAGGCGAGCGAGGTGCTCTCGCCCGAGTTATCTGACCTCCCCGGAACAATTGGATTGCCGCAAATGGGGCTTGGTGACCGCGGGATGCCACTGCTCCCTTATGAAGCCCCCACCGATACCATCTTGCTTGAAGAGGATGATCCGCTTAACGATCAAGTCGAGCCTGTGATTGATGAGCTACAGCGATTCGGGACGTCATTTTTTAATGGCGAGATTTCGACATTTGCACAGACTGACGATGCTCCCGTTCCGAGTGACTATCGAATTGGCGTCGGCGACGAACTACGAGTTTACATTTATGGAGGCCAGGAGCGCGATATTGTTACCCGGGTCAGTCGGGAGGGCGAGATGCTGGTTCCGCCACTGGAGCCATTGCCAGTTTTAGGGCTGACGCTCGAGTCGGCCAGGGATCTTGTCTCGGAAAAAATAGCGCAACAAATCATTGGGGCAAGGGTTGTAGTCACTCTGGCGAGGCTGCGCGCGATTAGCATTACCCTAGCCGGCGAGGTATTAGCACCGGGCACCTACACTGTGAGTGGTTTGACCACTGTTTCACAGGCCGTATTTCAGGCCGGAGGCGTTTCTAGCATTGGTTCTTTGCGCGACATTCAGGTGCGGCGGCAAGGTGCGATAGCTGCAAGGTTTGACCTTTACGACTTGCTCATGCGAGGTGATGCTAGCGGTGACATCAGATTGCGCTCGGGCGATGTTGTCTTCACACCGGTGGCTAGTGGGGAGGTGACCCTTGATGGAGAGGTTCGTCGTCCAGCCATCTATGAACTTAAAAATGGCGATACGATTCGTGACGCACTTGACATGGCGGGTGGTCTTACGCCGATGGCATATCCATCTTCAGTGAGCTTTAAGCGTTTTAATAGTTCGGAAGACCAAGGTATTGGCAAAACGCTTGATCTGTCGCTTGCCGATGATCTTGATATGCGCCTGGCCGCTGGAGATGAGATCGTTGTGGGCAGTAAAGGGATCCAGCTGGCGAATGCAGTTTCTATAGAAGGCGCGGTCAATAGACCGGGGGCATTTGGTTGGAGGCAAGATCTGCGTGTTAGTGACCTTTTTTCAAATTCCTCGTCAGATTTCGCCGACAACGCAGACTTGCGTTACTCACTGGTTATTCGGCAGCGCGCACCTGAGTCACCTCTTTCCGTTTTATTTGTCGATCTCGCCAAAGCGCTGAGCAACCCTGGAAGTGCTGATGACGTTAAATTGAAAGCGCGAGACCGGCTACTTGTTTTTTCTAAGGCGGACCCTGATGCGCTGGAGTTGTTGGGGGACGAGGCGCTAGTTGACGAGACTTCGCGTGCAATGATGTTGGCACCGTTGGTCGCACAAATCGAGGCGGATGCAGAAACAGGGAGGGCTCTACCAGCACTCGTATCTGTATCGGGGGCCGTCAGAGCACCAGGTATTTACCCTCTGCCACAAAATGCAGATGTCGGCTATTTAATGAGAGCCTCAGGTGGCACTGTCAGTACGGCTTATCTGGATGCGGCCGAGGTGCGTTCGACTAACCTAACACAGGGCGAGGAGCGCCTCAGCTATCGACGCGTCAATCTGGGCACCGCTCAAGGGCAAATGGAACCATTGGGTGCTCGGGATCATTTAACGGTTCGACAGATTCCATCGGCCATCGATCAAGATTATGTCGAACTGCGCGGCGAATTTAGATTTCCTGGTCGCTATCGCATAGGGCGCGGTGAAACCTTGTCTGATGTTATCGAGCGTGCCGGTGGATTGACTTTAGAGGCCTACCCTCGAGGCAGTGTGTTTACAAGGGCATCGATCGCGCTGAACGAGCAGCGCAGGGCGGAAGCTTTTGTCGCTGACTTACAAAAATCGTTTGCAAGCTCTTTGGTCACCGCGGAGACCAACAATCTCTCGGTTTCGGAGCTTGAACAGATCTCTACACTGCTTGAGCAGGTGCCGGCTGCCGGGCGCATTGTGGTTGATCTCGAAGCGGCGCTGGCGGGAGATTCTGTTGCTAATCTTGAGCTTGAGCCAAATGACACTATTGTCGTTCCGCGAACACCCAAAACGGTTACGGTGATTGGTGAGGTTCGGCAGCCGGGAACGCACTTGTTAGTCAGTGAGCTTGCGCTTGACGATTACATCAGCTTATCTGCTGGGTTGACGCCCAGAGCGGACGCCAGCGCTCTATATGTCATTAAAGTGAATGGCGAAGTCATCATGCCCAAGTCTAGAAACTGGTGGAGATTTGAAAATAGCCAAGCTCGCTTGGAGGCTGGTGATACGGTGGTAGCGCCGTTAGACTATGAATATCAAGAGCCAATCAGCTTATGGCGCGACATAACTCAAGTGATTTATCAAGGTGTAGTGGCGCTTGCCGCAGTGGCGAACCTGTAATGCGTAAGGGAGAGTGTTGAGCTTTCTGTAGCGTGAAAATGAGGGAAATTCCCCAGCTAAATCTAGGTCAATGACAAACATACGTGCTAAGCAAGCCACAGGGTAAAGGGCAAAATGCTAAATGAGTTGAGAATAGATAGGGCGAGCAAGGTGAGAACAAAAGCGGGTAACGCACTTGGTTTTACACTCATCGAGTTACTTATTGTGATTGTGATCATGGGGTTACTAATGTCGCTAGTGGCGCCGGCTATGTTTTCAAAAGTAGACTCTACGAAGGTCAAAACAGCTCAGCTACAATTAGAGATGTTTCGGACATCGCTGGAGGCCTATCGTTTGGATCTCGGTACCTATCCGAGTGCATTAGAGGAGCTGCGTGACTCATCAAAATCTGGTTGGGATGGGCCGTACCTTCCCAAAAGTATTCCACTGGACCCTTGGGGAAACCAATACCGATATCGAGTGCCTGGTGATGATGGTCGGCCATTTACGCTGTCGAGTCTGGGGCAGGATGGTCAGCTAGGTGGGTCCGACGACGCTGCTGATATCGTTTACATCGAATGAACGCATTGGATATTGAACTTCGCTTTGCCGGGGTTGCTGAGGCTGACCTAGGAAAAGCTAAATCATACCGTGACCGTTATGGCGGTGCGCTCGAGACCATCTTAGTTAATATGGGGTCGCTGTCGGAGGATGCACTCCCTGACCTTTACGCCAAGTGTCTGGGCTTGTCACTTGTCTCGGACGAGGCATTAGATCAATGGATGCCTGAGCAGATGCATCTAGATTTCCCAGGCCTAAACTTCTTGCTTGATCGTGGTTGGCTCCCTTTCACTTATAAAGCGGAGAGGGATTGGGTATTTCTTACGAATTCCCCTATCGATAATGAGGTCGCCGATTACTTGAGATGGCATTGCGATCGTGTCGAGCGGGTGCTCTGTAGTCGCGCTCAATTTACGCGCTTGGCAGACCAATTAAAGTTGGGTCAGGCGGAGCAATCTGGAAATGACTTTTCGCTCTCACAAAATGAAGAGCAGCGTTTGCGAGAGCTGGCGAGTGAGGCGCCAACCGTTAATCTGTTAAATAGTCTTATCGCGAGAGCCTTGAGTGAGAAAGCGTCCGATATTCACATTGAGCCGGTAGATGGGGGTGGGCGCGTGCGGTGCCGGAGCGACGGTGTGCTGCGAGACTAAGGATTGCTCGCCGCTAATTTGCAGCTGCCACTAGTGTCGCGGGTTAAGATTTTGTCGGGTATGGACATCGCAGAGCGGCGACGTCCCCAGGATGGAAAAATTGAAACGCGGGTTGCCAACGTTACCCTTGATATTCGTGCCTCTGCACTGCCACTTGATGAGGGAGAGTCAGTTGTTTTGAGACTTCTTCGTAAAGACGCCCTGTCTTATTCTTTTGGTAATCTGGCACTACTCCCCGATACGGCGAAAGCGATTCAAGAAGACCTTAACAGGACAACAGGCGTGATATTGATGACGGGTCCCACAGGCTCGGGTAAAACAACCACGCTTTATACGTTTCTCAACCAACTCAACAAGCCAGGCGTAAAAATAATTACCCTTGAAGATCCGGTGGAATACCAGCTTGATGGCCTTAATCAGGTCCAGGTTAATTCAGATATTGGCTTTGATTTCAAAGCTGGTCTTCGAAGCATAGTGCGACAGGATCCGGATATCATTATGGTAGGTGAGATTCGCGACGCAGAAACCAGTCGTATTGCGCTGCAATCAGCCCTGACCGGACACCTAGTCTTCAGCACGGTGCATACTAACGATGCGGCGAGCGCCTTCACTCGCCTTCTTGATTTAGGCGTACAAGAGTATCTGCTCAACGCAGCGCTGGTGTCCATTCTGGCTCAGCGTTTGGTGCGTCGTATTTGTGAGCATTGTGCGGAGACCTCCGATTCTATGGTTGAGGACATTGCCCGCTATGGATTGGCTACGTTGATTGACCGATTCTCAGTAGAACATCCAAGGCTATTGAAAGCGACTGGTTGCGAAGCCTGTAACCACACTGGGTATCAAGGGCGAATCGCTGTCATTGAGTATTTGCGCGTCGATGATCACATCAAGCAATTGCCGAAGAATGACCAATTTCTTGCAGCGGCCGCCCAGTCCAATCGCGATCGAGGGTTCCGAAATCTGTTTGAGGATGGTGCCGTCAGAGCGCTTATGGGCCAGACAACGCTCGAGGAAGTCTTGAGGGTCTGTGGCTAATGCCAGCGTTTCGCTTTCAGGCCACTGATAAGTCTGGAGGTCGAATTTCAGATACGGTCATCGCAGCGTCCAAAGATGTTGCCATCGCTGAGCTTTACGATCGCGGCTTGTTTGTTTCTTCCATTGGTCTTGATAAGCCAGCTGGCTTTGCCGGTCTTTCACTCGATCGTGGCGGTGTGGGGCGAGCGGAGGTCGAGCGACTGGCCACCGAGCTTTCTATTTTGCTGCGAAGCGGAGTCCGAATCGATAAAGGCTTGGCGGTGCTTGAGCGAAACTCCAAGTCGTCAGGTCTGAAGCAATTATTGAGTAATCTTATCGCCGCGGTGCGTGGCGGTGATTCGCTCTCTAATGCCTTGTCAAAGCATGAAGCGATATTTGGACGCTTATTCATTAATCTTGTTCGAGCGGGTGAGGCGAGTGGCCGGCTTGATATTGTTTTTGCGCAACTGAGTAGTGACCTCAAATATCAGCAACAACTGAGAAACGATGTTATACAAGCTTTGACTTATCCAGCCGTGATTTTTGCTGTCTGTGTGATTTGTGTGATGTTTGTTTTCAATTACGTAGTGCCGCAAATGAGTCCGCTGTTTGAGGGCGTTGATAATATACCGACTTACACTGCCGTATTGCTTAACGCCAGCGATTGGTTGCGGATCAACCAGTGGTATGCAGCTGCGGTTCTTGCCGCTGTTGTCGTCATGCTAGTGCGATCGTTCTCCGTACCTGAGACCCGAGCAAAAGTGTTACGTCAACTGACAGGATTTCCGCTCATCGGCTCTATGCTGTTACAGGTCAACCAAGTTCAGGTTAATTCGACTCTTGCTATGACACTTTCGGCAGGTATATCGATTGATGAGGCACTCGGGATGGCCTCCATGAGCGTCGAAAATCCTGATGTAGCCAATAGCCTGAAATCTGCTCAAGAGCAGGTCCGACGTGGTGCCACGCTGACTTCCTCTCTTGCAAATAGTGCGCTTTATCCAGATTTTGCTTTGTCGCTGATTGAAGTAGGTGAGGAGAGTGGCGACTTAATTCCCTGTTTTGAAGAGTTAACTGCGCGTGCCAGAAGTCAGTTTGAGCTTCGCGTATCACAGTTTACCGCTGTGTTGGAGCCGCTTCTTATTTTGGCCATGGGTGCCGTCGTCGGTGGCGTCGTCGTAACAATGCTACTAAGCGGGGTGTCCCTTAACGCGGGCGCTCTTTAAACCATCGCACCTAGG
>ERZ802827.1848-NODE-1848-length-10131-cov-78.518_pt1 | contig 10131 bp, 12 predicted proteins | sample MGYA00345652_ERZ802827 | MGnify/ENA primary metagenome ERZ802827 (study PRJEB30503, sample SAMEA104212372) | marine metagenome | biome: Westerlies Biome; feature: [SRF] surface water layer (ENVO:00010504) within the epipelagic zone...; material: water... | reverse complement strand
CTAATGAAACACCTAGCACAGAACATCCGCGTTTTACGAGAGTGCAACAACGAGACACAGGAGCAGCTTTCGGCTGCTCTTGGGTCGGGTCAACAAAGCGTTCAGCGGTGGGAGAAAGGCCGCGTAGTGCCATCAATGGCTTATGTCGTTGGCATCGCCTCGCATTACGGTGTCGAGATTAGTGACTTGGTAGGAAAACAGGCAGCGTTTGAGCTGGTATGGAAGGAAGCAAGCTAATGACTTACACTATTATGAAAAGCGCGACAGACGATTTTACGGTTATCTATTGCATTGCTCTTGACGGTGAACGCATTACCAACGCCACCCACGCCTACCCAGCCGCCGAGCAAGCCTTAGACATCTGCAAGCGACACCAGATCAAAGGGTATCGCCCGATCAACTCGCTGTTCTTCTTGGATGGCATGTTGGAGACAGGAGAGGCATCATGACACAATGGACTGACATAGACTTTGCAAAGTATCTGCTTGAAACCTTGGCTCCTGACTTACAAGAGGCAGGGTTCACGGCAACCTCTGAAGATGTAGAAGAAGCTGGTCACAGACTGCTACACGCGGCTGAGATTGTTGACTCTCTTACTAATAACCTCTGGCCGCCAATGAGCGATGAGGCACTAAAAGCTTATGCAAAGAGGCAGGGTTTACAGCCACCGATGGTGCGAAAAAGATGCAAACGCAAACCGCTGAAGATGGATCAAAGCAAGGGAGAGGCATCATGAAGGTAACACGCTTAAAGAAAGGTTATCGGATCAACCTATCTGACGCTGAGTGGGCTGTTTTAAGTCGCACAGTGGATGAGGGCATGGGTGGGGCAGATTGGACTGAAGGTGGCTGGCAACGCGATCACATACCGTCAGATGAAAAGCGGATAATGACAGAGGCAACAATGGGCAAGCGTTATTGGATGGTGGTCACAGAAGACAGGAGATCAACATGACAGATTCCAAACCTACCTTTTTACGGTTCGTAGAAGACCACAAGAACCTGATCTGGCGGTCATGCAAGAAGCAGCATATCGACTACAGCCTCGGCTGCGCTAGACGCTTTGCTAACTTCAAAGGCATGGGTGATCAGAAGCTAACCAAGATCAGGGCATCCGATGTCCTGTTCTACATGGATCACCTAGTCACTGACTGCGGTTTAGCCCATACGACTGCTAACAGGCATGGCGTGACCATCAGCAAGATCATGAGGTTTGCTTACGACAACGAGTATTGCAAGCGGCCTATCTCTGTCGATCTTTACGATGAGGACTCTGCAAGACAACTCTATTTTACGCCTGACCAGATCGAGCGCATTTTACGGTTCCTTAAAGGCAACAACGAGGTGCCTTACGCCTACCACATGAGCCTCTTGTCGTTGCACACAGGCATGAGGTTAGGCGAGATACTCCAACTGCAATCCGGCAAGGCTCACTTGTGGCTTGATGACGATGGAGACCAGTGGATTCACCTGCCTGAGACCAAGTGGAACGGCAAAGGGCGCAAGACCCGCGATGTACCGCTTAACGTGACCGCCAGACAGGCTGTAGCGTCCTTGGAGTACCTTTGGGACTCTTGGAATGAAAAGGCGTTCTACGAGGCTTGGCGGGAGATGCGGGTCAAGGTGTTCGGTAAGGACGATAAGGACGTTGTGTTCCATATCTGGCGACATACCTTTGCAACGCGACTCGCAAACGACTTGAACATCACCAGCTTAGTAATTGGCAAAGTGATGGGTCACTCGAACCTAAAAACGACAAGTAAATATGTGAAGCTAAAAGCTGGCACAGTCAAAGAGGTTGTAAGGCAATCTCATGAACTGGGAACAGGTCAAAAAGGGGTAGCAGCATGAAACATCTATTGACTCTGCGTAGCAATGTAACAACCTTTAATAAAGTGATGAGGAGCACACCATGCAAATAGATGAGGCATTTCAAAGAAGAGTGTTCACGTTAGACGTAGATAAAAACAAGCCTATGGTCGAGGGGGAGCGTTCAGTCTCCTCGAACATTGTACTGCATGAGGTCAGTCAGGAGCTTTTTAATAGCTTTGGTCGTGAGCTTTTACGGTTAGACATTAACCGACATCAGATACAGCAACGGATCATTAACGATCCAAATCAGACTATGGAAAGGCGTTACTACGTTTCGACACAAGCAAGAAGAGTATTCAAGCGGTTGATGGTGGCAACGAAGATGGACAATACATCTCTAAGCACTGTTGAGATTGCTAGTGAATTGATGATCAGCCACAAGGCGGCTGCACAGCTAGTCACGGATGCTCTTGGTTTCAAGGTAATCGAAACAATCACACTTGAACAGGACATATGTGCGGAGACAGGAGCCGTAATTAAAGAAAGACCAAGCCTATCTAAAAAGCGGTATAGGGCAACGCAGGATTGGATGAATAGTTTTCTTAACAATGGTTGTTGTCACGCTTACGAAACTGGTGAACAGATTACCAGAGCGCGAACTCTTTATTCCGAGTATCACAGGTTTATGGTACTCACTCAGACAACACATGGAACTGGCTCCTACAATGACAGTAAGAAGTTCCCTGACATGAGAAAGTTTAGCGCAGAATAATAGGAAACCACGCGCTGTTCACAGCCTAAAACAAATGCCTAAAATAAGAAGCTCCTTTGGATTTCCAAGGGGGCTTTTTTAGTGTTTTACGGTCTAAATCGCTCCAAGTGGAAATCTAGGGAATACAAGGACTTATTTTTGTGTCCACCTAGAACATAACACGTTGTGTTCGCCACCGCCACGATGGAGTGCCTTAAATGACATTTGCAAACACCCACGGCTCATTCGACAAGCTAAAAGAAATCTACAACAACTACCATCAGTCACCCGAAGTCATTGCTGAGTTACGACAAGAGAAAGCGATGCAGCTAAGAGGTAGACGCAGGTATCTCAAACGACTCGACAAGAATAAAAACCTTAGTGCGACTAATGCAGCTTTGCCGATCGTAGATAAGTATCAAGTAGCAGTAACTAAGTATTTAGACTCTGTGATTGCTGGTGAGGACACAGGCGGCAAAGCGACTAAAAGTAACACAAGCGGAGCTGGTAGAAAGTTTACTTGGTACAATCAAATCCAAGGAATAGAGACAAGCGTAATGGCTGTAATAGCTTTGTCGATTGCTCTTAACGCTGTTGGTCGTGGACAGACTGTCGCCTCTACTCTTGTCGAGATGGGCAGAGGTGTCGAGATGGAGCAATGGGGCAGATGGCTCCGAGGTCAGGACAATGACTTAGAGAAACGACTTTACGCCAAGGTCATGAGAGATCACACCTCTCGGAAGTACAGAGAGCAAGCTATGAAAAACATAGCTATGAAGGAAGGACACACCAGAGAGCCTTGGAGCAAAGAGACATGCGTTAAGGTTGGCTCATTACTGTTAAATGCTGTCTGCATAGCTACTGATGTCTTTGACACTTGGGACAGTCAGAAGCACACAGCGAGAGGTGTTAAGACATCTAGGCGTATGGGATTACAGTGGGTCGATTACGATGTCCGTTACAACGGCCTAAAGATCACTATGTCTGATGACAACAAGCGCAGACTCGAAGAGTTCAACCAGAACGCCTCATGGCTAGAGCCAATGTTTACACCAATGACGGTTTTGCCCGTCCAATGGCAGACCTTTGATGACCTAGTGAACAACGAGCCTCATAAGCGCACGGCTGGTATGTATCTCGATAGTGCATTAGGAGCACAGGTTCCTATTGTTCGAGGTGCCAGTGCCAAGCAGCGCAAGCTAGTCAAAGCGGCATTAGCTGATGGTTCGATGTCCGAGATGCTTCGAGCTTTGAACCTGATCCAGAACACACCCTTTGAGATCAACGTGCCAGTGTTAGAGGCTGTCGAGTGGGCATGGGAGAACAACAAGACATTTGCCAAGTTTCCACATGCTGAGAAGCTCGACAAGATGCCCTTCCCTGATGACTGGGATGACATGGACAAGCTAGAGAAGAAAGGCTGGGTTCTTAAAGCCCGTGAACTGTTCCAGAAGAACCGCGAGATTGACGGTGGACTCGCTCTAAAGCTCCAAGACCTACGAACCGCCCGATCACTTGCCAAGCTGCCTACAAAGGCTTTCTGGGTCGGTGCATCATGGGATTTCAGAGGCAGGGTATATCCTGTCGCTAACTTCAGCCATCAGCGCGGCGATCACATCAAGTCGATGCTGCTTTTACACAACAAGAAGCCCATTGGTGAGGAAGGCTTGCAATGGCTGGCGATCAAGTGCGCTGACCTCGGTGACTTCGAGAGGATCAGTAAGGCATCCATCGAGGACAGGTTGGCTTGGGTCAACGAGCATCAGGAACAGCTAAGAGAGGTCGCTGTAGACTTCAGAGAGAGCTTTGACGGTACTGACCCCACCAAGCTCTATTGGAGCCAAGCAGACAAGCCCTTTGGCTTCCTAGCGGCCTGTTTAGAACTGCACAATGTTATGACCTACGGTTACCAGTACGAGTCAGGGTTTCCAATCGGATTAGACGGATCAAACTCAGGACTACAGCATTTCAGTGGTCTGTCTCTCAACGAGAAAGAGGGCAAGCTGACAGGGCTAGTGCCATCAGATGAACCTCAAGACTTGTATGAGTCTGTGGCAGAGGTTGTACGACAGAAGATCGAAGCTGATACATCAGCCAAAGACAAGGACATCCGTGATCAATGGATGAAGCACAAGGTCACACGGTCAACCATTAAGCGCAATGTGATGGTCAAGTCTTACGGCTCGAACCTTTACGGTTTCACTCAGCAAATCAAGACTGACTTCATGAAGCCTATCAATGACGCCATTACGACAAAGGGTGACTGGAAGGGCTACAAGACAAACCCCTTCTCTATGGAGCGTTTCGATAAAGACACAGGTGAGAGCGTTGGCATGGATAGGGGCGATAAGTCTGCCCATTACCTAGCCAAGAAAAGCTGGGATGCGGTCAACGAGGTCGTGCAGAGTGCCAACGAAGGCATGGGATTTATCCAGAAGCTTTGTGACGCTTGCTCTGATGAGAACAAGATGATGACTTGGACGACTCCGCTGGGGTTCCCTGTCGTCAATCGGTACACCAAGAAGCCCTCTAAGGCGATCAAGGTTTACCTATATGATCGTGAGTACGGTGACATCAAGCGCAGCCAAGTGACCATCCGGCACGATGAGCAACGCACGGTAGACAGCAGAAAGGCTAATGCAGCCGCTGCCGCTAACCACACACATGCACTGGACTCAGCTCACCTACATTCAACGGTTCTTAAATGCTTTGACGACTACGGCATCAAGGACTTCTTTCTCATTCACGACAGCTTTGCAACCTGTCCAGCAGATACGGTCTTGATGTTCAAGGCTGTACGACAGGCTTTCATCGAACAGTATGAAGGTGACTGTCTCTACGAGCATCTCAAGGATCAAGTTGTCGAACAACTAGAGCATCCTGAGAAAGCTGACCTTCCCGAAGTGCCACCCAAAGGCACCTTGGACTTAAAGCAGATCGTCAACAGCGATTACTGCTTCCTTTAAACGAACACCAATAAAAAGACTACATGGAGACAACCCATGCACCCTCGTGAAAAGGTGCTTGAACAGGCGCGGCTATACCACTTGAAAGGTGAGCCACTCCCTGTCGATTTACTGGCACATGCAGATGCCCTCGGCATCCTCATTTCGTCATTAGCACCACCCCCTAAAAAAGCAGACAAAAACAAGGAGACTAAACTATGGCTCAAGCCAGATTGAACTACACCACACCCCAAGGCACCGCACAGTACCCTTGGTTGCAGCCTAACAAGCCTGACACCAAGTTCGATGAGGACGGTGTGTGGAAGACTAACCTGCTTGTCCCAAGCAAAGAGGCACAGCCCCTGATCGACAAGATCAACGAGTTTGCCAAAGAACAGCTTGGCGACAAGATGTCTAAGGCCATGCTGCCTTATGCGACTGACGCTGATACTGGCGAGATCATCTTTAAGACTAAGAGCAAGTTCGCTCCAAAGATTAAGGATAGCCAAGGTCAGCTCATGATGGACAACGTGCCTCAAATCTGGGGCGGGTCAGTCATCAGGATTGCTGGCACTTTGACAGCCTATGACAAGGGCATCAATTGCGGCATCAAGCTCAACTTAAATGCAGTCCAGCTTATTCAGCCAGCCGAAGGCAACGGCAACGATGGCGATGACTTTGGGGCTGTGGAAGGTGGTTATGTTGCCTCGAAAACAAACCCACAACAAGAAACTGATGAGTTCTCGGACGACTTCTAAGGCTTATCAACGTGGATATAGGAGTGGGCTAGAGATCAAGATAGCAGAGCAAATCAAAGGCTGTGGTATCGAGGTCGAGTATGAGACTGAGCGTATCTATTACGTCTGGCCTCAACGCGATAGCCACTACACTCCTGACTTCAAGATACCCACCAAAGACGGTGGGTTTTTCTTTGTGGAAACCAAAGGACGGTTCTTACCAGCCGACAGGCAGAAGCACCTTCTCTTAAAGAAGCAGTTTCCACATACCGACATCAGGTTCGTCTTCAGCAATCAAAACCAGAAGCTCTATAAAGGGTCGAAAACTACTTACGCCATGTGGTGTGAGAAGCATGGTTTTACCTACGCTAATAAGACGATCCCTGATGCTTGGTTCAACGAGTAGACATGCAAGGGAGCAAGCGTGTGGATATAGCAATTAAAGAAAGTGAGAGCGAGTTTGTACGGCACATATCATGTGAGAACCCTGACTGTGGTTCGTCTGATGCAAACTCTCTTTACACGGATGGACATACGCATTGTTTCGCATGTGGAACTACCGTCCAACCAGATAGCACCAGTGAACAACCAAAGCCTCTTGTCATGGCTGTTTCCCAAGGGTTGATCACTGGTGTCTACCAAGACCTAATTAAGCGCAAGCTCAACAAGGATGTGTGTAGGAAGTTTGGTTACTTCAAAGCTACACACAAAGGAGAGCCTGTCCAAGTCGCTAACTATGTTGGCAAGGATGGCACTGTTGTCGCTCAGAAGCTACGAACCAAAGATAAAGGTTTCAGCATCTTGGGTGACGCAAAGAAGATGTCTCTCTTTGGCTCCCACCTCTGGGGCAAAGGGAAGATGCTAGTTATCTGCGAAGGCGAACTCGACACGATATCTGCCCATGTGTGTCTGGGCAAGTATCACGCAGCAACGGTTGGAATACCTAACGGTTCCAACTCTGCTGTAAGAGCAATCAAAGATAACTATGACTACGTTTCCGGCTTTGACAAATGTGTGATCTGCTTCGATGCAGATGATGCTGGACGCAAAGCAGCTATGGAAGCGGCTCAGATGCTGCCAGTCGGCAAAGCCTTCATAAGTCACCTCCCAATGAAGGACATTAACGACTGCTTGGTAGCTGGGAAATCAGCGGCTGTTGTGAGTGCTATCTTCGAGGCGAAAGAGTATCGCCCTGATAGCATCATGACCTCTGCCGATTTCAGAAGCGTGATTGGTCAGGATGATGCCGCTTCATCCATTACTTACCCATACTCTGCCCTCAACGCCATCGTAGGCGGTGTGCGGCTTAGAGATAATGCGGAGTTAGTGACGATCTGCGCTGGTTCTGGACTCGGTAAAACTACACTTGTCAGGGAGATTTCATATCACCTTCACAGGCAAGGCGAGAGACTAGGTTTGGTCTGCTTGGAAGAGTCGAACAAGCGCAGCTTACTGGGTTTAGTAGGTATTCATCTAAATAAGAATATCACGGTAAACAAAACCCAAGCATCTCAAGAAGAGATAGAAGCTGCTTACGATGAGCTGTTTCCAGAGGATCATCCTATCTACCTCTATGACCACTTTGGTAGCTGTGACATCGACACAATCATCAAACGTATCAGCTTCATGGTTAAAGCCCTCGGTGTGACGGTGATCATCCTCGATCACATAAGCATCCTAGTCAGCGGCCTAGCCACCAACGATGAGCGAAAGTTAATCGACATAGCCATGACACGCCTCAGAACAGAGGTAGTGCAAGAGCTTGGTGTCACTGTGATGGCTGTAAGCCACTTACGCAGACCATCAGGCGACAAAGGGTTCGAGGGTGGTGAGACACCTACGCTGCAATCTTTACGAGGTTCAGCTTCTATAGCCCAGCTATCTGACATTTGCATAAGCCTCGCAGTGGAGAAAGACGATCCACATAGCGACACCCGAATCCTCTCAGTCCTCAAGAACCGCTGGTCGGGTCAGACAGGCTGGGCTGGCAACATTCAATTCAACAGAGACACAGGCCGATTGGTCGAGCAAGGGAGCGAGTTCTAATGACACTTAAAGATAACTGGAGAAAGTTCCATAACGAAAACCCAGAGGTTTATGAACTGGTTGAGCGTTTTACTTTTGATGCAATTAGAGCTGGTCGCAAGCACTTTGCCATAAACGCTATCTTCGAGAGAATACGTTGGTACACGGCAGTTGAGACCCGTGGTGAACCTTTCAAGCTAAGTAACAATCACCGTCCATATTACGCCAGACACTTTATGGAAATGAACCCTAAGTACAAGGGCTTCTTCCGTACTAATCGCGTACCCACAGACCTACCAGACCAGCATGGTTTTGATTTCATGGACAGGAGAGCTTCATGACACATCCAATGACACTTGATGGATACCAGCTACAAGCTGAGACAACCTTTATTGTTGAGGAAAGCAAGATCGAATACCTAGCTCTTGGCCTAGCCTCGGAAGCTGGTGAGGTCTGTGACAAGCTCAAGAAGCATTTGCGTGACGAAGGTGAGCCACTGGCTGACATGGACTACGAGAAACGCCTAGCAGTCATGCAGGAGTGCGGTGATGTCTTGTGGTACTTGGCAAACATAGCAGCTCAGTTCCAGTTCGACCTAAGTAGCGTTGGTGAGATGAACCTTCGCAAGCTAGACAGGCGTATGCAGCTCGACCTGATCAAAGGATCGGGAGATGACAGATGAGGCGCATGTTCTTTGACTTGGAGACTGACGGTTTAGACCCTGATGTTATCCACTGTATCGCGGTTGGCGAAGAAGGCCATCCAGTCTGGAGCTATGGTCCTGACCAGATCAAAGAGGGCTTGGAGATGCTCTGTGAGGCTGATGAGCTGATTGCCCACAACGGCATTGGCTACGACTTCAAGGTTATCAAGAAGCTGTATCCGAGTTGGCCTTTCGAGGGCAAGCGCACAGACACCCTAGTTCTGTCGAGGCTCATACGAGCTGACCTAAAGAACGAGGACTTCACCTACAACTGGTCTACCGAGATCATGCCTAAGAAACTGTTTGGTTCTCACAGCCTCAAGGCTTGGGGTATGAGACTACAGAGTAGGCTCGGTGGTGACTTCCTAAAAGGTGACTACGATGCTGGCTGGGAACACTGGTCACAGGAGATGCAAGACTACTGTGAACAGGATGTTCGAGTGGCTATGGCTCTTTATAAGTTCCTCAAGGTGGATCAGTGGCCTGACGAAGCTCTCGACATGGCTCATGAGATCAGTGAGGTAGCCGAGAACATTGGTAACGCTGGCTGGACTTTCGATGAGGTCAAGGCTGGCAAGTTATATGCCGAGCTATGCACAAAGCGCGAAGAGCTTGACCATGAGCTGCAAGACTTGTTCGAGCCTTGGGAAGTCCATGAGACATTCATCCCAAAGCGTAACAACAAGACCTTGGGTTACATCGAAGGTGAGCCGTTCACTAAGACTACTGTGGTCAACTTCAACCACAATTCGCGCAGACACATAGAGTTCTGCCTGACCAAGAAGTACGGTTGGAAGCCTTCTAAAACGACACCGCAGGGACACGCTATCATAGATGACGTTGTGCTTGGTGAGCTGGATTATCCAGAAGCCAAGAAGCTGAGTGAGCTGTTCTTGATACAAAAGCGCATAGGCCAGCTTGCAGAAGGACCGCAAGCATGGATGAAGAAGGTCGATAGTGACGGTAAGTTACGTCACAGGATCATCTGTCCAAGCACACGGACGCTTAGATGCACACATATCAAGCCAAACTTGTCACAGGTTCCGGCAGTGCGCCTTCCCTACGGTCAGCAGTGCCGTGAGCTGTTCACAGTTCCTTCTGGATACCAGCTTGTTGGTAGCGATCTTTCCGGCATCGAGATACGCCTCTTTGCCCATTT
>ERZ802827.1844-NODE-1844-length-10142-cov-13.6083_pt1 | contig 10142 bp, 9 predicted proteins | sample MGYA00345652_ERZ802827 | MGnify/ENA primary metagenome ERZ802827 (study PRJEB30503, sample SAMEA104212372) | marine metagenome | biome: Westerlies Biome; feature: [SRF] surface water layer (ENVO:00010504) within the epipelagic zone...; material: water... | reverse complement strand
CTGGATCGAGCCCAGGCTGATCCATGACTTCGGGCTGCCGATCACGTTGCATCGAAGTCCAGCCCAACGACATGTGCTTTCACGTTGCTTTCACAAGCTAGGAAGAACGCTGCCGGCGGCGCTGAATGAGGCGCTTCCCATTGCAGGCGCGCAAAGGGATGGTCCGGTTTGAGCAGAATCGTCGTGGCGTGATTCACCAACTCAGACCAACGAGCTAGTACTGAACGAGAGAGCAAAAGTTGTCATGCTGCAAACCAGAATCAGCCGATTGATCCTGCTGCTCATCGGAGCAGGTCTAGCCGTCGTTGGTCCTGTTGAAGCAGGTGAATTATCGAGTTACTGCGAATCCAATGTCGGATCACCAAATGATTTAAAGGAGTTGAAGCATGGTCTTGTGCAGGGCTACCTCGCTCCAGAGACTCTTCCGGACTCCCTCAAACTGCTGGCTCCACCGCCGGCTCCAGGATCAGCGGCACAGGCACTTGATGAGGACATCGCCAGGGCGAATTTTGCACTTGAAGCCACAGCACGCTGGACGCAAGCAAGCAAGGATGCCGATCTCAATTTTCCTGCAGCCGCGTCCATCTTTTCCTGCAGCTTGGGAATTGAGATTTCCGAAGAACGCACACCGAGGCTTTACACGCTCCTGCGCCGCTCACTCACCGATGCCGGACTTGCCTCCTACAAAGCCAAGAACCATTACCAGCGAAGCAGGCCATTCATGGGCAATGGGCAGGCGATCTGCACTCCTGACGATGAGTCGGAACTTCGAACCGACGGCTCCTATCCATCCGGGCACACCTCAGTGGGCTGGGCCTGGGCATTAATCCTCAGTGAGATTGCTCCAAACCAACAGGACCAAATCCTCCAACGGGGGTTGGAATACGGAAGGAGCCGAAACATTTGCAATGTGCACTGGCACAGCGACGTGCAAGCTGGGCAGCTCATTGGGGCAGCAACCGTGTCCCGACTGCATACGAATGAAGTTTTCCGGGCAGATTTACGCGCAGCCGCGGAAGAGATTCAAGCCCAGATATCACTCGGCAACATTAGAAATAGTGACGATTGCAAACGAGAGAAGGCGGCTTTAGACAACAACCCTTAATCAAGTCAACTTAAAAAAGGATTCCACTCAAACCTCTATATTTATCAAAATAATGCCGTCAACCCTTGTTCTCAATGCCGATCAAAATACATGTCCAGCGCTTGGAACCTGGATCAGCAACAACACCAAAATCCTCTCTGGATTTTCATTACTGATTGCAGAAGATATCCTCCAACAAATAGGCACACAAGAGAGTCTGAAAGATCTATCAATTACCCCCTGTCAATCGATCCGCAAAGGTGGTGATATTGCAATGGCAGCAAAGATCCTCCAAGGAGAGATTAGTGCGCTGATTCATTTCCCAGCACCACCCGAGGTTCAAGCCAACAGTGTTCTCACTGAACCACTGATTCGTGCGGCGCTGCTAAGCGACCTGCCAATCGCACTGAACCCAGCATCAGCAACAGGTCTTCTACAAGGCATTAAACGAAGTCGAAGAGGTTATCTCATCTTTAATCCAGTCTCTGGCCAGGGAGATCCTGACATCGAACTTGCTGAAATTCGCCGATATCTCGAACCACAATTCATGTTGCAGATCTGGAAAACTCAACCCGGTTTAGACCCAGCCGAACAGGCAAAAGATTTGATCAAGGAAATCAACGCTTTCGATGGGGAAGATGGCGGTGATTCGATCATCATTGCTTCGGGTGGTGATGGAACAGTTGGAGCTGTAGCCAGTGCCATTCAAGGGAGCGATATCCCCCTTGGGATCATTCCACGTGGCACTGCCAATGCATTCTCAGTGGCACTCGGAATACCAACAGGATTAAAAGCCGCCTGCACCAATCTGCTGCTCGGCAATCTCCGTCAGGTCGATGTCGCTATATGCAACAACAAGCCAATGATCCTATTGGCCGGCCTTGGTTTTGAGGCAGGAATGGTTGACAAAGCCAACCGAAAATTAAAAAATATTCTTGGACCCATGGCGTACATCTTCTCGGGTGCGCGACAGATTGTGGATCAGAAACCATTCCAAGCCACATTACAAATCGATGGCAAAGACTACCGCGTTGATGCCAGTGCAATCACAATCGCCAACGCCGCTCCTGCCACATCAGTGATGGCACAGGGATTCGGCAAGGTCATCCCTGATGATGGCTTACTTGATATCATTGTTGCGTCACCCAAAGACACCATAAGCGGCCTATCTGTGCTCTCCAGTTTGGCCTGGTCAGCTGTGATGAGCAGCAACTCAAACAACAATGACCTGGCCTGTTTTCGTGCCGACCAAATTAAGATTGAATTAAACGAATCTCAGAAACTGGTCATTGATGGTGAAATTCTTGATGCACAAAATGTGATGGTCACAGTGAATTCAAGAGCCTTGCAAGTTGTTGCACCAATACCTCTGAAATCTTGAACTTCGCAAGCGATCCATCCATCCAAAAGAAGATCAGCAAAATGGCTGCTCGCGTGCGCTGGAAGCATCCGGAGTTCATCCGACAAGGGATCGACCAAACACGACTCGTTTTTGATCAAGAGTTCGAAACATCAGCAAGAGACGACTCCTTTCACTTTTTGGTGATCGGAGATAGCGGTACCGGTCGTCATCGATTCAACAGTCCTCCCCGTCAAATTGCCGAACGTCTACTGCCCCATAAAGCGAAGGCCGCCTATCTCCTCCACACCGGAGATGTGGTGTATCTCGTTGGGGCCGCAGATCAGTACCGCAACAACTTTTTGAAGCCGTATCGGGAATGGCTTCAGCACGGCAAGGATTGGGACACCATCAGCCATCGAGGTCTGGTCTTCAACCAGCCATTCCTGCCGGTGCCGGGGAATCACGATTACTACGACCTTTCCCTTCCCATCGCCTTACTTGCGGGCCTAACCCTTCCCCTACGTCGCCATCTGCAATGGTTCCACGACGTCGACACGGGGTGGCGCGGTTCAAGGCAAGGAGGAACCTATGCCAGCGTTTTTCTGGATGTGCTCGACGACATTGCTCCTACTCAACTTCAAGATCACCTCAACACCCATTACGACGCGACATGGAATGAGCAGCGCTGCATGCGGTATAGGCCCGGCACCAACACGCGTCTGCCCAATCGCTATTACCGCTTCCGGCATGCCGGCGTCGACGTCTTCGCCCTGGATTCGAACACCCTGATCACCCCCGAGCAATCCACACAGAATCGACTCGAGCTGCAACGTGAGTTGTCGAGTCTTGAGCAGCGACAATCCTCTCTGTACAAAGCTTTGGCCAACAGGAGCTTGGAGGAAGAGAAGCGCGACGAATTGTTCGATGAACTAGAGACGCTCCAGGAGCAATGCTTCGACCTGCAGCGTCGTATCCAACACGTCGCGGTGGTGGACCATGAACAACTGGATTGGCTGAAACAAGGGCTAATCGAATCCCATCGCGACGGCAAGGTCAGGGGTCGGATTTTGACCATGCACCATCCGGCCTACGTCACCGAAAAAACAAAATGGAATCAAGCGGATACGCACGCCATCCGACGTCAATTGCGTGCAGTTTTTGATGGCGTTGCCAGATCCCTAGGGCGAGACCTCAAATCCGCAAAGCTCGTGGATCTTGTGCTCAGTGGCCATGCCCATTGCATGGAAGTGCTTCGCACCCACGACACCGGACATGCCGACAGCCACCTCAACTGGGTGATCTGCGGTGCAAGTGGTTATGGCTTGAGAGATCAGCGACGGGAGGGAAACCAGCTCATGGAGAACAACGCCGACGGGACCATGAGGGTGATTGCCGAAAGCAAACTATTCATTGGCCGTAAATGGCAGGCCGCCGCAGACAAACCTGCCTACAGCGGTCTTCGAATCGATATTGCCTCTGGCCGCCCCCTCAGCATTCGTTTAACACCACTGGTGTCTGTCCGAGACGGCTCGACCTGGAGCGACGTTGACCCTGAGCCGATCACTCTGACCAGCTGAAACGGATCTTCGACTTGAGAACACACCAAACAACGCATCTGCCTCCGAATCAGAGTTGCAACATTCGTTGCCCAGATTGAAGGTCATTGAACTAGCAACGAGAGATCGTTCAAGGGCTGAAGCCACGAGCACCACGGCCAAAACCTGAACCCACCGCAGCCTCAGCATCGTCTGAGCGAACAAACCGTTGCGAAAGCTGAACTGAGGAAAGCCCCTGTCTTTGATACGAATCGAACGCATTTGAAAGGGGCCGCTGTCGAACACTTCATACCTGGCTAAAGAAGTTGAGTCACTTTCAGGTCTCGTACCTCCCGTGGATCATTCCACTTCTTTCATCGATCTGATTGAAAGACAACTGATCCCCACTGGATGGCAACAGTGTCCCGACAAGTGAAATCAAACAAGCTTGTTTTTGGACGTTCCCCCAAACACCAAGCTGCATTGATCCAAGAGTTGTTCATTTCCCAGAAACATGCCTGGACGATCCCGAATCACACGCCTATCCCAACAGATTGCTGTAGGCGGTGGAATCTTGATCCTTTCAACAGCATCGTTCGCGCAGACCGCACAAAACCAAAGCTCCAGGACAATCCTGGATCGCTCCAAACTGCCGATTGCGGAACCTAAGCCAGAAAAAGTCACCAAGGTTCTCCCTTCAGAGGTGCCATTGCCTCCCCAGTGGGAAGCAACAGCACCAGCCGATGCCCCCAATGTGGTGATCATCCTTCTTGATGATGTTGGCTATGCAGCACCCTCAGCCTTTGGCGGTGCGGTGAACATGCCGACGGCTGAAAAGCTTGCCGGAAATGGACTGCGTTACAACAAATTCCACACCACAGCACTCTGTGCACCGACGCGGGCGTCTTTGAAATCCGGACGCAATCACCACAAGGTCAATATGGGATCGATTCCAGAGATCGCAACCGGTTATGCGGGTAATTCCACCGTGGTTCCCGACTATGCCCAACCGGTTGCCGAGATTCTGAGATTGAACGGCTACAGCACCGGTGCTTTCGGTAAGTGGCATGAAACACCTGGTCGGGAGACCACGGCAGCCGGACCTCAAACCCGTTGGCCAACGCGGCAGGGGTTCGAGAAGTTCTATGGCTTCGTGGGCGCTGAAGACAACATGTGGGAACCCACCATTCACGATGGTGTCACCGTTGTAGATGCACCTCAGAAAGAGGGGTATCACTTCACTGAAGACATGACCGATCAGGCCATCGGTTGGATGCGGCAGCAGAAATCGATCAAACCTGACAAGCCGTTCTTTATTTATTACTCATCCGCTGGTTCCCACTCCCCTCACCATGTGAGCAAGGAATGGATTGCTAAATACAAAGGTAAGTTCGACGAAGGCTGGGATGTTCTTCGAGAGCGCAATCTTCAGAAACAGATCAAGGCAGGGATTGTTCCTGAAGGCACCCAGATGGCCAAGGCGCCAGACAGTATTCCCAAATGGGACAGCCTCACGCCACAACAGCAGAAAATCTATGCGCGTCAGGCTGAAGTTTTTGCTGCCTTCACGGAGTATTCCGACTATGAGGCTGGCCGTTTAATCGAGGCGATCGAAGATCTTGGCGAGCTTGATAACACGTTGGTGATTTACATCACTGGTGACAATGGCGCCAGTGTTGAAGGGGATAGGAGTGGTCAATGGAATTGGAACCACTACCTCAATGGCGTTGAAGAAACACCTGACGAACAGGAGGCCAAGCTTGATGAGTGGGGTGGGCCTACGACCTATCCCATGTATCACATGGGCTGGGCGATCGCCTTCAATTCACCCTTTGCCCTCTCCAAGCAAGTGGCCGGCGATTTCGGTGGAACACGCAACGGCACGGTGATTCATTGGCCGAAACGCATCAAAAAAGTTGGTGGTGTACGGACACAGTTCTCGCATGTAAATGATGTGGCCCCAACGATCCTTGAGGCCGCCAATCTTCCGATGCCCAAGACAATCAATGGCATTGATCAGATTCCAATGCAAGGAACCAGCTTGATGTATACCTTTGACAACCCAAATGCCAACGAAAAGCACAACACACAGTATTTCGAGATTATTGGTAATCGAGGCATCTATCACAACGGCTGGATGGCGCGGACAACAGTTATGTATCCCTGGATGGCGCCGAAAAGAATGAACACCGTTGCGGCAGATGATGGTTGGCAGCTGTATGACACCACCAAGGATTTCAGCTTGGCCAATGATCTTGCGGCTCAGTATCCAGATCGCCTTGAGGCCATGAAGATGAAGTTCATGGAAGAAGCGATTGAGAATCAGGTGTTGCCACTGGATGATCGTCTTCTCGAGCGTCTTGTGCCTTCTGTTGCAGGTCGGCCGACGCTTTTAGGTGACCGCACGTCCATGGATTTGTATCCCTATGCCTGGAACATGGTCGAAGACTCGATCCTCAATGTGAAGAACGTATCGAACAGTGTGACTGCCTATGTGGATGTGAAAGGGGGCGATGAAGAAGGCGTGATTTTCTCCCAAGGCGGGCGATTTGGCGGTTGGTCTCTTTACGTTCAAAACAACAAGCCCTCCTACACCTACAACTACATGGGAGAGCTGTTCACCTTCACGAGCAACAAACCATTGCCTAAAGGCAAATCTGTAATCCGTTTCGAGCTCGACTACGACGGCGGTGGCACTGGAAAAGGGGCTGATGTTCGGATGAAACTGAACGGAGAGGTGGTCGCGAAGGGCCGCTTGGAGAAAACGATTGCATCGCGTTTCTCCATTGATGAAGGTGCTGATGTCGGTCTTGATCGTGGCTCGGCGGTCACCGTCAAGACCATTGGTCCTCGGCGTTACAGCGCCTATGGCGGTCAGATTGACAAGGTGACGCTTCAGATTTACCCCAAAGACACCGATTCCAAAAAGAGCTGATGGTGTCTGGTTCGTCGTGCGGGGATGGAATGATTGCCATCCCTGCGGGGAACTACCAAGTTGGTTCCGATCGCTTTTACCCAGAGGAGGCGCCAGTCCGTCAGGTGTCGATTGATTCTTTCGAGATTGATCCGGCGCCTGTCACCAACGCAGAGTTTCTGAAGTTCGTTGAAGCCACTGGGTATCAGACAGTGTCGGAGCGCCCCCCTGATCCAAAGCTTTACCCGGATCTTCCTCCTGAAGAGCAGATTCCCGAGTCTGTTGTTTTTCTTCCCCCTCCCCCAACGGTGGATCGCAGCGAACCTCTCTCCTGGTGGGCGCTTGTTGCTGGAGCCGATTGGCGCCATCCCCAAGGTCCTGACACCAGTCTTGATGGATTGATGCAGCACCCCGTTGTTCATGTCGCTTTTGAGGATGCCCTGTCCTATGCCGACTGGGCTGGGAAACGGTTGCCGACAGCGGATGAGTGGGAGATCGCAGCCAGAGGTGGTTTGGTTGATCAGGACTATGCCTGGGGATCTGAAAAGACGCCGAATAGTCGTTGGCTGGCCAATGTCTGGCAAGGTCCTTTCCCTTGGGTCAACCAAGAGACGGATGGCTGGTTCTGGACGTCACCCGTGGGAAGCTTTCCCGCCAACGGCTACGGGCTGGTCGACGTCTGCGGAAATGTCTGGGAATGGACGTCGACGCCGTACGCGGTCCCTAAAGGTGAACAGGAACGACGTGTGATTAAAGGGGGCTCATTTCTTTGTGCCGATAACTATTGCCATCGATTCCGACCGTCTGCCTTGATGGGCCAAACATTGGATACGGCAACATGTCACATGGGATTCCGTTGCGTTGTCGACCATTGATCAGCTTTGGATTAACGCCGGCCTTTGATTTGTTTCATGGATAGGGCAACACCGAATCCGATGTGCAGCACGGCTGCAGGGATGGCGACGGTCGCCCTTGCATCACCTGTGAACGAGAAAATGGCCAGCAGGAAGCCACTGATGACGTTGTAAGCCGTCAGGCCGATACTTGGCATCGCGTCCTGGTCTGACGATTTATTAATGGACCAACAAGACAACCCCAGGCAGATGATTGCCGCTCCAAACAGTTGGGCCATTTGATTCCCGCCGTTGGGCAAGGACGATCCAACGATCAGGGTCATTGCCAACCCAGGTACCAGCAGCAGTGCCGTTCCAGTCGCAAGTTCAACCATGCAAGACAAGCGCTGGGCGCTGGGCGGAAATTTTGTCATTTAAAAAGTTGCTTCGATAAAACTTAAACCAGAAGAAGCTCCTAGATATAAATCGATATAAATAAAAATAACCTTTAAACAATATAAATGCCTTTTATTTTAAATGAGAACAATTTTGTTGGACCCAGTCGGAGAGAGGCGATGGCGTCATGGAATCGCATCCCTTCGTCGTCAGGTGTTAGTCGAAGAGAAAACGAAGACCAATGTTGGGCCCGTGCGAGAACGTCTTGTATCTATTGTCATTGCCGTAGGCGGAGTATTCAAGTCCGAAGAGCTTGTATGACAACGAAATCTGGGTTGAGTTGCCGACCGCATAGTCGATGCCCGTCTGCGCGTTTCCGCTGAGATCTTTCTCTCCGGCAAGACCAAATCCACTGGCGTCGGCATAGACAAAGGCTTGCCACACACAAATCAACCGAGCTTATAAATCAGCAAGGCAAAACCAGATACAGCGAGAAGGCCCTTTAAACGCGATTCACATTGAGAAAGGGATGAATCCAGTCGATAGCAATCAAGGCGTAACCACCAGAATGCATTCAAATGATGAGGAACATCTAAAGCAAACCCTCTTCGCCGCTATCGAAACAGATTCCTCCTGGCAACGTTGAATTGAAGGGGCAAGGAACCGTATTGCTCTGCATTGCTGACCTAAACAGTTGATTCAGCGACAGGTATCATTTGAACAGCCATAATGAGAATGATTCCCATTCCTGACTTGTTCTGGAGCGGGACCAAGACCTGAGCCTTTCACCATGCAGCAGATCTGGTTGATCACCGGCCCGCCTGGCTGCGGAAAAACCAATTGGATCCGTGAAACCCTGCTGAACCATGGGGGCACCTGCGCTTATCTCCGACTCGACGGGTCAACAAAAGAAGGCCTGGAACTTGGTCATAACGCAGGCATCGACCAAAGCTGGCTTAGGGACCAGATCCCCCAGCTACAGGACTTATTCGACCCAGCCCCCAGTTCACAGCTGTCGTCGGATGACCATCTCGTGCTGATTGAGGCCCAGCAGTTTTCTGCGCCAACGCCAAGCGCTGAAGGACTTGATCCTCAAATCACGCAGCAACTGCAGCAGTTCAATCTCACGCCAGATCGAACACTGCATTTCGGGGTGGACCCGGAACTTCCCAAACAAGACACTCTGGACTTCACGAAACTTGAGGCCTGGCACCTCGATCTTCAGGGTTGCGTTTGGGATCCGAACAGCCTCAGCAGCTTCTGGTTCGAGTTGGTGAACGGAGCCTATGGGGATGTGTATCGCGCCAAGGCACTGATGAACATGCCGGATGGGCGCTCTTTTTTCTGCAACTGGATGGTGAGCCAATCGGGATCTCAATTTCTTCCTTTGCAGTCGGTGGTTCCGCCAACCGGCAGGCCCAGTCGACCGTCTCACCTCGTGATCCAGGGGAAGGGCCTGATTCCGGCAGGCATCCGAAGCACGATCAACGACTGCTTACTGAGCGACGACGTCCTGGAGCTTCAGCAGGCCCCGTTGCGGGAGCAACAGCCCAACCTTCAACCCACTCTTCCAACCCCTGCTTAACGATGGCTCACGCCGTGATCTCCTGCTTGCACGCCAACCTCGCGGCTTTCCAAGCCGTGCTGGACGACATCGACCAACAAGGCATCAAAACCATCACCTGCCTTGGCGACCTGGTGGGTTACGGCCCCCAGCCCAATGAAGTGGTGGAACTCGTGCGGCAGCGCGCCATCCCCACCTGCCAAGGTTGCTGGGATGAGGACATCATCGATGGCCTCAACGCCTGTGAATGCAGCTATCCCTCCCAGTTGGCCGAGCGGCGGGGCCATCACGCCCATCACTGGACAGCCGCCCGTTTAACCGACGACAACAAAGCATTCCTCGCGGAATTGCCGATCACCCTGCGCAGGGAGAACTTGCTGTTCGTGCACGGAAGTCCCAACAGCCAGCACGAGTATCTACTGCCAGACATGAATGCTTTTGCTGCATTGGAGCGAGTGGAAACGGCAGGAGCTG
>ERZ802827.1840-NODE-1840-length-10154-cov-10.8_pt1 | contig 10154 bp, 7 predicted proteins | sample MGYA00345652_ERZ802827 | MGnify/ENA primary metagenome ERZ802827 (study PRJEB30503, sample SAMEA104212372) | marine metagenome | biome: Westerlies Biome; feature: [SRF] surface water layer (ENVO:00010504) within the epipelagic zone...; material: water (ENVO:00002006)... | reverse complement strand
CTAAGCCCTCTTTTAAAAGAGGGCTTTTTTTCATAATAGTTAATCTCTTTTCAGCCCAATTAAAACCTATGTTGCCACTGTATCAGCTAATAATCGGTAGTTGAAAATAAAACCGACTACCTTTACCCACCTCACTACTTACTAGTATGTCAGTATCATGTGCTTTCAATATTCCTCGCACTACAGCAAGACCTAAGCCTGTGCCCCCTTTATCCCTTGAGCGAGCTTTATCTGTTCGGTAAAATCGGTCAAAAAGCCGGTCTAGATGTTCGGAAGCAATACCAATTCCTGTATCCTCAACCGAAATTTGAATTTGAGTTTCATTCTGTTCGCAAAGCACCTTAATACTACCTTCATTGGTATACTTTAAGGCGTTCATAATGAGGTTGTCCATGACCTGATCTAACTTATTTCTATCGGCGTTTACAGATGCATTAGTAGAGATTTTCAAAGATAATTCTATATTTTTTTCCTGCGCTAATGGTTCGTAGGTAGTGATTATGTTTTCTAGAAAAGACCCTATCTCCACCGCCTCTTTATCTATAAAATGTTCATCCATATCGTAACGTTGCAACATTTTAATATCGTTAAATAAACGAACCACGCGTTCCACTTGATTCTGCATGGTTACCATATATTGTGCTTTTTTCTCCTTCGATAAAGCCTCTATCTGAAGCATTTCAATAGCACCAGATATTGTATGTAATGGGTTTCTGACTTCATGGGCAATATCTGCAAAAAATTGATTTTGTTTTTCATTCAGCAATTGGAGCTGCCTATTATCCTTTTTAAACCGTTCCGCCATTTTATTGAGTGATGTGGCTAAGGTTCCGAATTCATCGTTACGATCCATTTCAAGGGTTTCATGGGTCTGACCATCAGCAATATTTAGTGCTGCATCATTTAGCTGTTTTATGGGAGCTGCCATATATTTAGAAAATATAAAGCTCACCACCATAACCGCAGCAATAGAGAATAGCATACCGGCATAAATAATATGCCGAATATTGTCTACAGCCTCATAATACTCTTCTTTGTCCTTACTAATTCGTAAGTAACTTACACTAGGAAACCCATCATCTACTTTAGCAAAAGCCACTAACCTTGAATAAGCCGGATCATTCATCACATAAATCTCTTCATAATTCCCTAGCACTGAATCCACTACTACTTCACTTAAAAATTCTCGTGAATCTACAAATACTTGTTCGGGCTGAGTATTATAGATTGGTATACCAGTTGAATCAAATAAGGCTAAATCATAATCGAATAATGCCGTGGTTTCTGTAATGAATGGAAAGAAATCGGTATTTTCATCCGACGACTCAACGGCTTGTCTTACAATCCGCATATCGTTTTTAAATTCATCAAGCCCTGCTGCAAATAGGAAGAAACGAATGCTCAAAATAGCATAGGCGCTTATGGTGATTATGCCGATGATTAATAATAATATATAGGTTACCGAGAGCTTAGATTGAATATTCATGAATGTAAAAACTCTCTATTGAACCCATAGCCAACGCCTCTGTAGGTTTTTATTAATTTACCTTCTTCCTTCATTTTTAATCGTAGGTTTTTTATGTGCACATCTACGGTTCGATCAAAAATAAATTTCTCCTCGTCTGATATATGCTCCAAAATTTCATGTCTGCTGTATACGACTTTAGGATGTGTAAAGAATAATTCAGCTATGATATATTCTGTGTGGGTTAAATCTATTTGCTGGTCACTTATAAACATCTGTTTTGAATCGGTATCCAAGTATACATGATCGTACCGTAACCACTGCTTTTTTTCTGGTTGCATTCGCCGGAGTTGACTCTCTACATGCGCCTTAATCAAATGTAAGCCTGCTGGTTTTTTAATGTAATCATCCGCACCTAATTCTAAGCCCTCAATTTCATCTTTTTCCTCATCTCTAGCTGTTAAAAAAAGAACCGGAATATCAGATAGTACCGGATGTTTTCTAATGTGTGCGCAAATTTCTTTTCCATCCATGATGGGCACCATTATATCTAAAATAGCTAATTCAATTTCATCGGCATACGATTCTATTATAGCTAATGCCTGCTTTCCATCCTTTGCCCAGTGAACTTGAAAGTGATTCAACTCTAAGTAATTGGCTAACATTTCGCCCGATTCTAATTCATCTTCCAGTAATAGTAGGGTATGTTTAATCTCCACGTTCATGGGGGTTTATTGAAGATTCAGGTATGTTATGGAGGCTTGATTTGACAAGTCTACAAATATATTTAGCACTATAGTTACTCTCTATAATTAACTAAATTATAAAGATAACTTTTGTAAATAACACTCAGTACTATGACCGCGTATGCCACATCTAATCGACCAGTTGTTTGGATAACAGGAGCCTCCTCGGGTATAGGAAAAGCATTTGCACAGCAATATGCAAAGGAAGGCGCCCATCTTATTTTATCTTCTAGGCGGGCAGATGAATTAGAAAAACTCAAATCTGACTTAGCTAGTGATTCTAGTGGTGATATATTGGTTCTGCCATTAGACCTTTCTTCTGGGGATGCATCACTGCAGAAAAAAACAGAAGAAGCCTGGGCTTGGAAAAATAAAATTGATGTCCTAGTGAATAATGGAGGCATTAGTCAGCGCTCGTTATTTCTGGAAACCGACATGCAAACCATTCGTCGACTACTAGAAGTTAATGTGTTTGGAGCCCTAGCCCTCAGCCGTTTTATTTTACCCAACATGGTTAACCAAGGTTCCGGACATATCATAGTAACTAGCTCAGTTGCCGGAAAGTTTGGGACTAAATATCGTTCCGGTTATGCGGCGAGTAAACATGCCATCCAAGGTGCTTTCGATTCCATACGTCAAGAAATGTATGAACATAACATTGATATTACATTAGTATGCCCTGGCCCTATTAAAACCGCAATAACTCAAAATTCACTCACCGGCGATGGCCAAGCATTCGGTAAAATGGGCGACTTACATACCCATGCAATGGATGCCCATGAAATGCTACGTCGAATTTGGCCTAAAATTAGAGCACGTAAAGAAGAAATTATAGTATCTGGACCTAAAGAACGTCTCGCACTCTACCTCAAACGATTAGCCCCAGGAATCTTGAATCGTATTCTAAAACGCTCCAAAGTAGTATGATTAAGTGAACCGAATGAGCATACATTTCCATACCTCATCGATTCATTTGAAGCTACACTATCCTAACCGACTTCTTTTTTTCAAATAATGAATGAGTGCCTCATTAAAGGGCTTCTCAGTGGATACGGATTCAAAATCTATCTGAAATTCATTACAAGCCTGCTTAAACCCTTGCATATACATAGCCACATTTGCTCGATAATCCTGGCCAATCTGTGCCGGTGAAATCTCGATTTGTTCACCACTCTCCAGATCTTCTAGTAAATAACGATCATGTTCAAGATCTAAGTTCAACTCGGTAGAATGTTCGGTTACGTTAAACAATATAACTTCGTGCTTGCGATGGCGTAAATGTTTAAGCGCCGATATCAATGCCTCATGCTCTTCAATATTTTCGAATAAATCAGTAAAAATAACTACTAAACTTCGCTGATGAATACGTTCAGCTAACTCATGCAATGCAGCAGCTGACCCGGTACGCTCGCCTTTATTTTTAGTTAAATAAGGCTCCATTTCTAAAAAAATTCGCCTCAAATGCCTCCTGGTACCCTTTGCAGGGAGCAAACTACCAATCGTATCTGTAAAAGAAGCAAATCCTACCGCATCTCTTTGGCCTTGCATTAGGTACCCCATTGCCGCAGCTAAATGGGTAGAATACTGAAGTTTAGTCCATTGAGCCTTATGTTGAAAATGCATGGAGGAACTCGTATCCAAAACTAAAAAACATCGCAAATTGGTTTCTTCTTCATACTGCTTCACATAGAAACGCTCTTTTTTTCCGTATGCCTTCCAATCTATATGCTTAAAATCGTCGCCCGTGTTATAGGGTCGATGTTCTGCGAATTCAACACTAAAGCCATGATAAGGGCTTTTATGTAGGCCAGCGATGAATCCCTCAACAATTTTTTGGGCTTTAAGCTCTAATCCTTTTATTTGGGATAGTATTTCTGGATCAATATTCATAGTCAATGGTACTAAAACAGACCCACAAATGCCCAAATTACCCGCTATTTAGACAAATAAAGATTCTTGAATTCGAAAGGTTTCCTAAAGTGTTCATCCTTAAAGTCTTGGGCAAAATAAATGCTTTCCCCCGTCGACTTCATTTCTGGTCCTAACTCTTTTTTAACCCCCGGGAATTTATCGAAAGGAAATACTGGCTCCTTGATGGCCCAACATTTTAGCTTAGATTCTAAGTCAAACTCACTAAGTTTTGCGCCCAACATCACCTTCACTCCAATGGCTGCCTCTGGCCGCTGCGTGGCTTTAGCAAGGAAAGGGATAGTGCGAGTAGTTCGAGGGTTTGCTTCAAGAATATATACCTTATCGTCTTTTACTGCATACTGCACATTTAAAAACCCTTGAATATCCATAGCTTCCGCAATTCGCTCCTGATATGCTCGGATGGTTGCCTGAATCTCTTCTGATAAAGAGTAGGGGGGGATAACTGCAGTTGAATCACCAGAATGTACCCCTGCTGGTTCAATATGTTGCATCATTCCAGCAATGTGAAGTTGCTCCCCATCATAAACAGAATCTACGTCCACTTCAATGGCTTGTTCTAGATATTTATCGATCAAAAATGCATTTTCTGGGTGGGTCTTCAGAATGTTGGCCACATATCGCTCAAGCTCCTCTTGTTTGACTGCGATCCGCATACCTTGACCGCCTAATACATAACTTGGGCGAATTAACACCGGATACCCGATTCGATCAGCAATGCTTAAAGCACCTTCTACATCGGTAGCCGTACCGTATTCAGGAAAAGGAATATCTAGGCGAATAAGTAAATCAGAAAAGGCACCTCTATCTTCGGCAAAATCGATTCGTTCAAACGCAGTCCCAAAAATATGGATTCCCGCCTTAACCAAGCGCTTACCTAATTTCAACGCGGTTTGTCCACCTACCTGGATAATGACCCCTTCTGGTTGTTCATGCTCAATGATATCAAGTACTCTCTCCCAATAAACAGGCTCAAAATATAGTTTATCTGCAAAATCAAAGTCCGTAGAAACGGTTTCTGGATTACAATTAATCATGATTGCTTCATAACCCATTTCTTTTGCTGCCAGCACGGCGTGCACACAAGAGTAATCAAATTCTATGCCCTGTCCTATGCGATTGGGGCCACTCCCTAAAATGACCACCTTCTTGCGATCAGACACGATGCTCTCATTTTCACCTTCATACGCAGAATAGTAATAGGGTGTTTTGGCTGGAAACTCTGCCGCACAAGTGTCCACCACTTTAAATACTGATTTAAGACCCAATCCTAAACGATAGGTACGAACCTGATCATCGGTTACCTTTTCTCCCGACTTGCTCACTAACCAAGCAATTTGTGCGTCCGAAAATCCTGCTTGTTTAAGCTCATAGAGCTCTTCCTTTGTAAGCTCTCCCAGAGCTTTACCCTCAGTTCTATTCTCCAATGATACCATATATTCAATCTGTTGAAGAAACCACGGGTCTACTTTGGTGATATCGGCAATTTCATCTACAGAGCTACCCAGTTTAAACGCATTACGAATCTGCAAACTTCGATCCCAATACGGTTTAACCAAACGCTCTCGAACGGTCTTTCTGTTTATTTCTTCATAGCCATCAGCACCTAAACCGTCGCGTCCAACCTCCATACTTTGCCAAGCTTTATTGAGTGCCTCAGGAAAGTTACGTCCAATACTCATTACCTCTCCAACCGCCTTCATTTGTGTGGACAATTCCTCGTCAACTCCTGGGAATTTATCAAAATTGAAACGGGGTACTTTACACACCACATAATCAATAGAGGGCTCAAAACAAGCAGAGGTATTTCCAGTAATTTGATTGTCCAACTCGTCCAATGTATACCCAACGGCTAGCTTGGTTGCAACCTTTGCTATTGGATATCCCGTTGCCTTGGAGGCCAGTGCAGAAGAGCGACTCACCCTAGGATTTATTTCAATCGCAACAAACCGATCCGTACCCGGCTCCATTGCAAACTGTACATTACAGCCCCCAGCAAAGGTGCCAATGGATCGCATCATTTTAATAGCCGCATTACGCAGGATTTGTAACTGCTTATCGGTGAGAGTCTGTGTAGGTGCCACCGTTACGGAATCTCCGGTATGGACCCCCATAGGATCCATATTTTCGATGGAACAGATAATCACCACATTATCATTGGAATCCCGTAAAAGCTCGAGTTCATATTCTTTCCAACCAAAAATACTTTCTTCAATTAGAACGGAATGAACCGGACTCATTTCCAATCCATAAAGCACTTTTTGATCAAATTCTTCTTCTGACCAAACGATTCCGCCTCCAGCACCACCCATTGTGAAGGACGGACGAATCACAATAGGTAATCCCCCTAGTTCTTCCTTGATTTCCTTTGCATCTAACAGAGAATGAGCTTGCCGGCTACGACATTGTTCTATCCCTATTTCCTCCATGCGATCCCGAAAAAGTTGCCGATCTTCCGTCAATTCCACTGCATCGATATCGACCCCAATAATCTGAATACCCTGCTCCTTCCAAAAGCCTTCCTTTTCCAAATCTCTAGCCAAATTAAGCCCCGTTTGCCCCCCCATAGTCGGTAGAACCGCATCGGGTTTTTCCTTGGCTACAATTTCTTTGATAGAATCGGTTGTCATGGGAAGCATATAAATCGCATCTGCCATGATCGGATCCGTCATAATCGTAGCTGGATTCGAATTTATAAGTACGATTTCATAGCCTTCTTCTTTCAAAGATCGACAAGACTGAGAACCAGAATAATCAAATTCACATGCTTGCCCGATAACTATGGGACCCGAACCTATAATGAGAATTTTGTTAATATCGTTACGTCGTGGCATAGTGAGTATTAAGAGTGTTAGAGTGGGTTAAATTCGTTTAGTTTTGTAAGTGTTGTGCCATCGTTGATCCTGGCTCAAGACTTATATTTATCCATGAGTTCCACAAATTGATCAAACAAATAGGCTGAATCGTGAGGGCCGGGTGAGGCTTCTGGATGGTACTGAACCGAAAAGCCTGGAAACCGCTTAAAAGCCAGTCCCTCCACCGATTTGTCATTCAGATTTATGTGGGTTACTTCAGCAACATCATCGGTCACACTATCCTCGATAACCGCAAAACCATGATTCTGTGTTGAAATTTCAACCAATCCTGTCTTTAAATTTTTCACTGGTTGGTTGGCACCTCTATGTCCTACGAACATTTTACCTACTTCAATCCCCTCACTTAACGCCATTAGTTGATGGCCTAAACAAATTCCAAACAATGGTTTTCCCGACGCTTTAGCAAATTCGACTACCTCTAAGGCATAATCTCCGGTTGGGTTAGGATCCCCCGGTCCGTTCGAGAAAAAGAATCCATCGGCATTCCAAGCCTTCACCTCATCAATCGAACACTGGGCTGGAAAAACTCGCAAAGTACAGCCTCGTGCTAAAAAACTTTGGATAATATTTCGTTTAATTCCGTAATCAAAAGCGGCTATTCTATAGCGCGATTCTCCCTCGGGCTGAAAGGTCTGAGCCTCCTTTCTAGTCACTCTAGTGGCTAGTTCCAAACCTTTCATAGGTTCCCAATCGATTGCTTTTTGCACCAATACGTCCGGCTCTAATTCCTCGGAAGAGATGACCGCATTCATAACCCCCTTTTCCCTAATGTGTCTCACTAACGCCCGAGTATCTACCCCGGATATACCAACAACTTTATGATCTTCAAGATACTGCTGAAGACTGCGATCGGCTAAGGGATTACTAAATTCATGAGAAAAGGCTCGAGTGATCACACCTGCAACCATCACTTTTCTATGCTCATCGTCCCGATCCATTGTGCCATAATTACCAATGTGAGGGTAGGTCATCATCATGAGCTGTCCGTAATAGCTAGGATCGGTAAAAATCTCTTGATACCCAGTCATACTAGTGTTAAAACACAATTCACCGCCGGTAATACCCTTATATCCGACCGAAAATCCATGCACAACGGTTCCGTCACTTAGTGCTAAAATTGCTTTTTCTCGAGGTTGCAAAGCCATAGTTAAAGAATCCTGTTAGTTAGGGGGTTACTATTACAATGGTTGACTCTATGGTTGACTGTTAGGTCAAGAATAGCAGCCATTGGTTCATGCGAATTGAATATGCCTCTAGGTCTTGAACCATTGCTCAAAAAAAATCCGACAACGGGAACCGCGCCGGATTTTAGTGATATATAATTAGCGAAAAATTTCATTAATGCTGCGACCCCTGACCTTTTGTAAGTCGCACCATCAAAGTCGTAATACGTAGTAAAAATGACCTTATCGGATTGTACCTATATGAAATTAAAAACGCTATGATGAACAAGCTTAGATTGCAATTTCACTAAGATAAACAGATAGGCTGATTGCATCAAGACCATCTTTCTATTTTTTATTTCGACTGTGAGCCAGTAGTGAACTTGTTAGGGTGGCAAATCCACTTAACAAACCCCCAATTACTGCGGTAATAAGAATGAGAATCCATTCCTGAGTCAATCCAAACAGCTCGGCCATGCGTGAGCTCAATACCCCATTACTGGCTATATGTACATAGGCTGCATGAGCGCCCCATGCCAAAAAACCGCAAAGAATCCCATCCCAAAAGCTCGAATAGGAGTCACATTCATCCGATAACCAAAAAATAACCCTGGCAAAGCTGCTGACCACCAAGGGAGCACTAAATTCAAGAAAAATGCATTTCCGGCAATTAAAAGAAACAATATGATCATGGTCTTAGACTCCATTTAACTACTGACTTCGATTCCTGACCCGACGACATAGTGGAACCAATAGGGGGGGCTTTATAGAAGTGTAATTCATATAATTTTCCGGTTCGCCACGATTCTATCATGTGATCATAATTAGGAGACCCTGGATTCCCAGATGTACCTCCAGGATACACCCCCCACGCCTTAATTTCAGGCCCAAGTTCAACAATCATTCGCCAAGAAGGCCCAGAACTACCTCGCGTAGCATTAACCGATTCCGCACCCCCACTACTGTAAAGGTCATTCACTCCTAGACCATTGGTTTGAGTTAGATGAGGTATATCGTTATTTATGACCCAGCCCCAATCCCAATCATCACTCCAAACCCCGTAAACCTCGGTCAAGTCGTTCAATGCCGAAATAAACGATCGCGTTGCTTGGTCTCCAATGGTTTCAACCACTTCGGTAGAACGATGGTCCACCATCCAAAAATTTGAGTCTTCTTTGAGCTGTTGTACCAAACGATCTCTTGCGGGGGTTCTTAATGGAAAATCAGCGTCATATTCATCAACCAGAATGGCTTCATATAATGTGTACCACCAACTTCTAAATACACTTGGAGCACGATAGGACGCATTATTATAGTAGTTCCATGTTTGCAAAGAATCCAATACCTCGCTTTGAATTGCATTCAATGAGTCGGTCTGAATCCAGCTCAGCATACTGGGTAATATTTCTGCTGCATGATAGGAATAGTTATCCATTAACAACGCTTGCATATCGTCTTTGGTCATGTTATCCAATTCCGACAGACGTTCATTAATCCTTCGACCACGCTCAAATGGTGCATATACATCGTCCATGTAATAAGGGTAATCTGGCGCTGTCGATTCTTGATTTGCAGAACTGACAAACCCCCGCTCAGGATTTTTAATATGGGGATGATGCTCTCTGGGAATCCAACCTTGCCAATCGTACAGTGGGTCTGTGCCATCACTCACAGTACGACCTTGACCATCCCATTTATTCGGAAACCGACCGTTGACCCATAACGCAATATCTCCTTCGGAGCTTGCAAATACAAAGTTTTGAGCAGGAGCTTGATAATGGGTTAACGCTTCTACATAATCATCGTAATTCTCTGCTCTATTCAACTGATAAAAAGCTCGTATTTCGTTGGATGGCTCATGAGCAATCCATCGTAGAGCGTGATAAATAGGTCTAGTAGAGCCTTCTTGCCCATCTGTATTTGCACTGCTCACTTCGGAAACAGGGCCATGATGGGTATATACAACGGTATCAAT
>ERZ802827.1838-NODE-1838-length-10162-cov-19.3711_pt1 | contig 10162 bp, 11 predicted proteins | sample MGYA00345652_ERZ802827 | MGnify/ENA primary metagenome ERZ802827 (study PRJEB30503, sample SAMEA104212372) | marine metagenome | biome: Westerlies Biome; feature: [SRF] surface water layer (ENVO:00010504) within the epipelagic zone...; material: water... | reverse complement strand
TGGCGCGGCATGTAAAAGATCTGAGCATACCCATCCTCGATTATGGATGCGGCACAGGTGTTTCAGGGCAGGCGTTTCAAGAGGTGGGTTTTCTCACGATCGACGGGGTAGATATTTCGGCTGAAATGCTCGAGGTTGCGGCGCAAAAAAAGATCTATCGCCACTTGGAGGTGTTTGCGCCCGAAACTGGCCCGAACGTGAAACTGGGGGCTTATCAGATTATTGCCGCGGTTGGCGTCATTGGCGCCGGCGCCGCACCGCTCGCCGTATTGGATAAAATGATGGCTCTCTTGGCTCCAAAAGGGCTGTTGGTGTTTTCATTCAATGACCACACGTTGGAAGACCCCGCTTATGACGGGCTGGTTGAGGATTATGTAAACCAGGGTCAGGCGGTGCTGCATTTAAAGGAGTATGGCGACCATCTGCCAAAGCAAAAAATCAATTCCAATATTTATATTCTTGAAAAATTGTGACGTTTCGAACCAGATTTGCCCCCTCGCCCACGGGCCCGCTGCATCTTGGTCATGCGTATTCTGCCTTATATGGCCACAGATTGGCCGAGGCAAAAAACGGGCTTTGGCTGCTTCGGATAGATGATCTAGACCGCAACCGCTCAAAACCAGAATGGACGCAGCAGATTTTCGATGATCTGCGCTGGCTTGGACTGGCATGGCCCGAGCCTGTCAGGTTCCAATCGCAGGAAACCGCCTCCTATCAAACAGCGCTTGATACGCTGGCACGCGCCAGATTGATCTATCCATGCTGCTGCAACCGCGCGGATATTGCGCAAGCCGCAGCTGCCCCCCAAGAAGGCGTGCCCGAATTTGGCCCCGATGGCCGCATCTACCCGGGCACATGCCGCCATCGCCGCCTGTCGCAGGCTGGCGCCGGCGATGCGTTGCGCTTGAATATGCGCAAAGCCGTCAGAGCCCTGCAAAAATCTGTGACCTATGAGGAATTTGGCACGCAGCTTTCAGAGCGGATAACGCTTAAACCCGAGGCGCTTATTGCGCAGGTTGGAGACGTGGTGCTACGCAGAAAGGATCAGGGGGCAGCCTATCATCTTGCGGTGGTCATAGATGATGATGCGCAAAACATCACCGATGTGGTGCGCGGCGCAGATCTGAGCGCCGCAACGCAAATTCATGTCGTGTTACAACAATTGCTGAATATTCAGACCCCTCGTTATCACCATCATGCCTTGATAAGAGATGAAACGGGCAAACGCTTGGCAAAACGCAGCGATTCTGAAGCGCTCAGCACCTTGCGAAACGCCGGCTACTCTGCCCAAGATATCACGAAGCGCTTTTTTTAGCGGCTTAAAGCAGAACCGGCAAGCGTTCATGTTCTGCTCCATCCTGCACGGTGATGTAAAAGCAACTGCGGCGGTTGGTATGGCACGCAGGCCCGGTTTGATCAATCAACAACAGCAGGCAATCGCGGTCACAATCTACGCGAAACTCAACCAAATTCTGTATATGCCCCGAGGTTTCGCCTTTGATCCACATCGCCTGACGCGAGCGCGACCAATAGGTCACCCGCCCTGTTTGAAGCGTAAGCTTTACCGCCTCGGCATTCATCCAAGCCATCATCAGCACTTCTTTGCTATTGGCATCCTGCGCAATCGCGGGAATCAAGCCATCGCGGTTAAATGCAAGTTCTTCAACGTTAAATTCCATTCTTACAAACCTTTGCTTCTGCGCCGCTTCGCCTTATGTATTGTGTTGTGGGAAAAAGGGAAAGACCATGTCGGGCGAGCCAGATCTGATAAAATTATACTCTAAAAAGATTTTGGCCTTGGCGGCCGATTTGCCAAATTATGCAAAGCTTGAGCATGTGTCGGCCCGCGCAAAAAAACGCTCGCCTCTCTGCGGATCCAGCGTAAGTGTTGAACTTGAACTCTCAGAAGGGCGCGTAGCTGGCTTTACGCAAGACGTAAAAGCCTGTGCATTGGGACAGGCCGCCGCATGCATCACCGCCAAAGCGATCATTGGCTGCAGCGCCGCGCAAGTGCGCGTGGCCTGCGCAGAATTACAGGCCATGTTGACAGCAGATGGCCCAATACCCGCGGAACCGTTTCACGATCTTGAGGTTTTGCACCCCGCAATTCAGTTTAAAAACCGCCATGCTTCAATTTTACTGTCTCTTGAGGCGACCACCGAGGCATTAGAGCTTGCGCAAAATGCAGAAAATACCGGCTGAGATAATGGGAAATGCACGCGCAAACCGCGTTCAAAACCGGTTGAGCCGGGCCCATATGAAGGTTTGTCCGGCGCGTAACCTCGCCGCTTTCATACCCAATCGCGACGGGTAAATCACGTTCTTAACGGCAAAAAAGCCGTCCGCAGGATGGTAGATATCACCATCGTTTAGGCAACATGAGAATTTAACGCTAGGCTTCATCACTTGCGGATATTTGGGCAACCCATATTTTGTCTCTTTAATTGCTTGTTGGCCGAAAAAACATCAGGCGGCACGGATTGATTTGGCGCTGTTGCGCACGTTATGCACAGCCAAAGCGAATTGCTGAAAATCAGCATAGAAAGCACCCAAGAAACAATAGGGTCACGAGCGCATATGGCGCGCATTATCTCTTTTCCAAAAAAAAAGGCAGTGCTGAAAAGCACTGCCAAGAAATTGAAAACATCTGGGAGGAGAATTTTCAACACAAGCAAATTAATGGGAGGAAAAATTCGCTGTAGCACAAAAAGCAACAGGCGGCCTCTGTCAGCAATGCACAAGATTGCATTGCCGATATGCATTTTATGCAAATCTAAAAGTTCTTGTGTTGCTTAATAATTAAGCTATTACTGTCGCTTTAACGCAGCGTAAGTTGTGTTGCATCGTCTCGTCATGTCAGGCTTGAGACATTAGTGGCTAGGCTCTCTGTCTGGGAGGAGAGCGAGTCTAGCCACTAAAATGTACACCCCATTTGCCACGGATCACACCATGAAAACTATGCCAATCGGCTGTCCCAAGCGAGCGAGACTGCTGGCCTAAAGAATTGCGCCGATTGGCCGGTGCATCCGCATAGCCAAAGGAAGCTTTAAAGGGCAGCTTGGCTTTGTACAGAGTGTTCAATTTGAGAGAGCGCCGGCCGTGATCTTTTTCTTCGGGTCAAAAAAGGGCCGTTCAACCACCAATGCGGTGCGGTGCTCCGCCCCCGCAAGAACATGCAGCTCAGTTCCCAAGGCAGTAAGATCTACAGACACCATCGCAAGCGCAATATTTTTCTGCAAGCGCGGTGAGAAAACCGCAGAGGTCACCTTGCCAATCGTTTCTTCCTTATCTGTGATGGTCCAAAAACTGGTATTTGGCCCCGTCAAAGGCGCGCCATCCAAAATCAAGCCGACCTGTTTGCGCTCTACCCCTTTGGCCTTGATACGGCGCAGCGCAGATTTGCCAATAAAATTCGCCTCGATATTCAGGTTAACCAACCGGTCTAAACCCAGCTCAAACGGATTCGTATGGATATCCGCATCCGCATGGTAAGACAGCATCCCCCCTTCGATGCGCCGGATTGAAGACGTGTGCCCCGGCTTCAGGCCAAACGCTGCGCCAGCGGCCATAATGCGCTCCCACAGCTCACTTCCATAAGCCCCATCCCTAAGATAAATCTCATAGCCCAATTCGCTTGACCAACCGGTGCGGGACACCAGCAATGGAATGCCCTCAAGCTCGAGTTCGCGCAGCCAGTAGTAGTGCAGATCTCCTATAGATTCTCCGAATAAAGCCTTCATAATTTCCCCAGAATTGGGGCCCTGCAATTGCAAAGGGGACACATCCGGCTCACAAATGCTCACATCCAAGCCAGAATGCACGGCCACCCCCTGCGCCCAGAGCAAAATATCGCTATCCGCCAAAGAAATCCAAAAATGGTTTTCTGCAAGGCGCAAAAGAATTGGATCGTTTAACAGCCCACCATCGGCATTGGTGATGAGAATATATTTACATTGACCCACCGCCATTTTCGAAAGATCGCGGGGGGTTAACATTTGCACGAACGCTGCCGCATCAGGCCCTGTCACTTCGACCTGCCGTTCAACGGCTACATCGCACAGGATTGCTGCGTTTACCAAATTCCAAAAATTCTGCTCAGGATCTCCGAAGTCGCGGGGGATATACATATGATTATAAACCGAAAACCCTTTTGCACCCCAGCGAACCGTAGCGTCAAAATAAGGAGATTTTCTAATCTGAGTGCCGAAGCCAAACTGATCTGTTGCTGTCATGATCCCTGCCTTTTGCATATGAAATTTGGGTAAGCTCTGCCCAGTTAAACGTAGCGATTAATAGATCGGATCACTCTGCTTAAGAGGGTCAAAAACGCCCTAAATTGCGACTAAAAAGACCCGCCGCGCTTTCAAAAGGCACTGCCGTTTATCCGCGCTGATTAAATACACATTATGCTTCAGAATATCGTCTCACCTGCATGGGGTGGAAGGTTTGCCATCACCATACCACAAAACGCATTGGGCATCCTAATTCATGCAAGACCAAAAAATACGTTGCCGAGCACGGCAAATCACGACATCTGCTCTAAGATGCCGCTTACGCCAAGATGTGCGTTTGGGCTGTGATTTACGTTTGTTTTACATCCACGCGCCGGCGCGAAATATCTAAAGGCTAACACTATCTACCACAAGTTGGATCACGCCATCCGCGTTAGCAACGATTTCATCGCCAATATCAACTTAGATCCGCAGCGCTAAAAGGTAAAAAATCAGGCAAGCGGAAATCTTCCCCAATGAGCTTAACAAGGCGGCGTAAAGCCTCGTCGCTAGGGCGCAGCGGCTGTTTATACACCACCGCAAGCGTCAGGCAGGTAGGGATTACTTGATCTGAATAGACTGGACGACCGCATCGTGTCTTACGGGGCCTTGCGCACCAGGCGGCTTTTACCTCACAGCTCAAGCCCATAGTCACCTAACCGCGCTGAGGCAGGCTTTCAGTAGAGGCAGTCCGTTTGTGAACCTATACGGCGCCTCTTCGAACGAGTACCGACCGGCGCCATTGAATTTTTGCGGCATCCATAATATCCAATAGATCAAGACAGCCCCGTTCTGACAGAACCGGCAGGATCCGCGCAACGAGGCCCTTAAACAGCCCCCACCAAATTTGGATTTATCTGCATTTGGGTGGCTTTTTTCTCATCTGCATCGTCCATTTCAACCAAAACTTGAGCTTTGATTTCGTCCACATAGGTTGCGCGTGTGAAGCCAATATCTTGCAACTGATGATCGCTCAAATGGCTAAGGGTTTCAAAAGCAGCACTGGCTTGGCGCGCCACGATTAGTGATTTGAATATTTGTCTAAGCATCTCAATCTCCATTGATTAAAGTACCGCCTAATTAGGCACTTTCTGCAGGCGCAACATCATCCAAGTTAGAATTGCCGCCATGCAGCATTCGCAATGCTCGCTGGCTCATACCGCCCCCTAGCATTCAGCGGGAGGGTCAGATAAAATTTTACTGGGCGAAAATAATTTTGATTTAAGAAAGGGGACTGGAATGTGTGGAAGGTTTGCCATCACAATACCACAAGACGCGCTGGTCAACCTGTTTCATGCAACACCCGCTAATGACTTGCCTAGCACGCCCAATTACAATGTCTGCCCCACAACGCTTATTCACACGCTTATTGCGGCCGACGGGATGCGACAACTCAAACCAATGCGTTGGGGCTTTATACCAAAATGGTACAAAACAATGTCAGGGGGCCCTTTGCTAATCAACGCAAGGTCGGAAACGATTGCTGAAAAGCCTGCATTTAAAGAGGCCTGTCGATCAAGACGCTGTTTAATCCCCGCAGACGGGTTTTATGAATGGCAGCGCGTTGAAGGGAAAAAGCCGGCACCCTACCGCGTCACGCGCTCTGATGGTAGCCCGCTTGTAATGGCGGGGATATGGCAAGACTGGCAGTTGAATGGCGCCCAAGTAACCAGTTGTGCAATCGTAACCACCATTGCCAATCCCAAAATGGCACGGATCCATCACAGATTGCCTGTGATACTTGAACCAGAGGACTGGCCCCTTTGGTTGGGAGAGCAGGGAAAAGGCGCCGCAAAGCTTATGAAGCCGGTCTCTGATCAGCTTTTGGATATCAAAAAAGTGTCAAACGCTGTGAATTCAAACCGATCAACAGGCGCCGCGTTATGGCAACCCATTTCGTCCTAAGCCAAATTAAACAGCAAAAACGGATGAGGAAGCAGCGACGCGTATTTTGGTGATCAAAATCAGCCAATGCGCAAATCTGCGGCTTATAAACCATCTCATTCGATCTTGAATCGCCCAGTCCATGGCCCATCATCCCCTTCAGGCCGGGGCAATGCGCGTGGAATTTGAAACCCTTGGAAACCCAAAAAACGACATTTGAGCGCACGAGGTTTTTACCCAACCGAAAGGCGCTTGGCGTGCTTTCTCACCGTCTAGCATGATCAATCAGACCAAAAGATCATGCGCCAAATGCAGCCCATCCACCAAGCGGTCAACCTCTTCGAGCGAGTTATAAAAGGCAAAAGACGCCCGGCATGAGGCGGTGACGCCCATGAACTCCATCAAAGGTCCCGCGCAATGCTGGCCTGCCCGCACAGCGATGCCTTTTCGATCCAGGATCGTCGAAATATCATGTGCATGCGCGGCCCCCTGCAAAGTGAAGCTGAAAATCGGCCCCTTATCCTGCGCTGCGCCTTGCAGGATCAGCCAATTCAAACTTCCCAACTGAGATTGCGCATAATCGGTGAGCGTCTTTTCATGCGTTTGAATCGCCTCAAACCCGATATCCATCATGTAATCCAGCGCCACGCCAAATCCGATGGTTTGCACAATGCCCGGGGTGCCAGCCTCAAGCATCATGGGCGGATCATTATAAATCACCTTGTCTTTATGCACTTCTTTAATCATATCGCCGCCGCCGATAAAGGGACGCATTTCCGCCATCCGTTCAGCGCGCATAAATATTGCCCCTGACCCTGACGGGCCGCAGAGTTTATGACCGGTAATCGCGTAAAAATCGCACCCGATATCTTGCACGTCAACGGCGTGATGCACTGCCGCCTGCGAGCCATCGACAAGCACAGGAACGCCTCTGCTGCGGGCGTGATGACAAATGGTTTTCACATCCACCACGCTGCCCAGCACGTTTGACATATGCGTGATCGCAATCAGTTTGCTGCGCTCGGATATGGCATCGATAACCGCTTGCGGGTCCAAATTGCCCTGCGCATCAATATCAACCCATTTCAACACCACCCCATAGCGCTCGCGCAAAAAATGCCAGGGCACGATATTGGCATGATGCTCCATCACCGAAAGGATAATTTCATCGCCTGCGGTTAAATTTTCCATTGCCCAACCGTAGGCCACAGCGTTTATGCCTTCCGTCGTGCCCGAATTGAGCACAATCTCAGTTTCAGCGCCGGCGTTTAAAAACCGCGCCACAACGCCGCGCACCGCTTCATATTTATCGGTTGCCAGATTGCTAAGATAATGCAGACCACGATGCACATTCGCATATTCATGCGCGTAAGCTCGCGTCACCGCATCGATCACCACCTGAGGCTTCTGCGACGACGCGCCATTGTCCAAATACACCAAAGGCTGTCCGTTTACTTCACGGCTTAAAATTGGAAAATCTGCGCGAATAGAGGCGATATCAAACGTCATAACAGGTCAGGTTCCCAAGAAAAATAAAGTGGTCAGCATCGCCAAACTCAGCACCCCGAGCATGCTGCCCAGCAGAGAAACAAAGGTTGCCTTGATCATATTGTCAAACCCATGAGCCACATCGATAAAGGTTATAAAAATCCAAAATGACCACCCGATCAACGCCACTTGAAAAAACGCAGAAACCGGGGGCATGATGAATAAAAAAACGTAGGATATAATTTGCAATGCGAATTGCAGCACCTGCATCCAAGCCATCAGCGCCATAATTGATTTAAAATCGCCCAAGCCCTGTAGCTTCTCGCCAATCCAAGCAATGCCGAACGCAACCGCGGTTGTCACAACAAAAATGACAACGCAAATTTTCCAAGGTGCGCCAAGGATCTCAACCGCCTCGGCGCTTTGCGGCAAAATGAAATCAATAGTGAACATCAAAGCGGTGCTGGCGCAGACCATAGCCAGAAACAAAGAAAAGATCGCATCATAAGAAAGGTTGATCGCGATCACCTCTTGCGCCGCCTCTCTGGGCTTTGAAAAACTATCTTGAAGAAGCCGCTTTATCATCAACCCACCCGTCATGGGGCCAGCGGCCGCGCCGCGCGCAGCCCCGCCGCCAAAAACCAAATAAACACCGCGAACCAAACAAAGCCGACGGCTTCTTTAATCCAAGTTTGACCTAAAAACCCTGAGATAAGCCCATGCAATAACATCAGGGGTGCGGCGGCCAAAAACGCCCAAAAAAGAACAACGCGAACACTGTAGGCTGACAGTGATGGCCCAAAAACACCCCAGCCCCATTTCACCAGCAAGGCCAAAATGTAAAACATCAACGGCGCCAAAAAGAACCAGCCAAACAAGGCGCCCCCCAAAAGCATATCCAAAGCTTTTTCTTCCAGATGCGCTTGTCGGGCAAGACCCGGCCATTGCGCCAGAAAGGCCAATACGCAGCCGGCAGCCAAAAACGCCAAGGCGCGATCTTCACGCGGCCCCGCTTGCAACAAGTCGCTCATAACTTGGCCTGGCTTGGTGTAGCTCTTTACGATATTTCGCAACATTGACATGCTTAGCTGCGCCGCCGGGCCAGCCACGCCTCTAATTGCTCAAGCATCGCGGCGGACAATATGTCATTGTCAATTTCATCAAGCGCCTCTGCAAGAAACGCCAAAGTCAGCATATCCACCGCCAGCGGCGTCGGAACACCGCGCGAGCGCAGATAAAACAGCCCGTCTTCATCAATCGCACCCGAGGTCGACCCATGCGAGCAAATCACGTCATCTGCGTAGATTTCCAGCTCAGGCTTGGCCAGAAATTGGCTGTCTTCATCCAGCAAAAGCGATTGGCTAATCTGATAACCATCGGTTTTTTGCGCGCCAGGTTTGACAAGGATCTTACCTTGAAAAACGCCAACAGCCCCGTTCCGCAAGACTTTTTTGAACACCTGTCGGCTTTCGCAATTCACCGCATCATGAGTGATAAAAACCGTATCATCATGATGAAACGCCCCATCCCCCACGCAGGCTCCTGCAACATGCGCAACCGCATCATCACCCTTCAAGCTCAAAACGCAATCATTGCGGGTCAAAACGCCATTCACCGTTAAGGTAAATGATTTGAAAACGCTTTTTGGGCCCAAAGAGGCAAAGATGCTGCTGCAGCAGCGTTGTTCATGATCGCGGCCCTGCGCCCGTATGTGATGAAATTGCGCTTGATCTGCGACCTCTACTTCCATCACCAGATTGCTGCGCGCGGCGATAGGCCCGTTTTCAACCAACGTCAAAGATGCGTGTGATTCAAGCTTGATCAGATGGTGCAGCATCACATCAGATAGCGGATCTTCATGTCGGTACACGATGTTTAAAATAGGTTTCACCGCAGCTGTGACATGGATCAAAACGCCATCACTCGCAAACGCAGTGTTAAGCGCGGCCAAAGGCCGTTCCACCGGCGCTTGTCCCAGCGCCTCTAAGGTTCCATAAACCGGCTTTGCCCAATGCAGATCCAAATCTTGACAGGCGGCCAGGCGGTCAATTTGAACCCCCGAGCCAGTCAAATCATCAGAAGCCTCGGGGTCAAACACCCCGTCAACGAACACAATTTTAAGGCGCTCTAGATCACCGCAAAGCGCCGCTTCGGGCAGACCCAAAACCTCAGCCCGCGCAGCCTCAGGCGCCACCAACGCCGCGGGGTTGGTATATTTCCAATATTCATCGCGCCGGTCAGGCAATCCCATCGCTTTTAAAGTGTTGAGCGCCGCGGCGCGGGCCGAAGCACTCCAGCCCGTATCGATCGGCTGCATCATAGATAGACGCACCTCTAATGCACCTTGTTTGACTTGTGGCAAGGCCATTAAGCAACCTCCGCCAAAATATCAGAATAACCGTTATTCTCCACTTCCAACGCCAATTCCGGGCCACCTGTTTTCACGATCCGCCCGTTTGCCATGATGTGAACAACATCCGGTTTGATATGATCCAGCAAACGTTGATAATGCGTGATCA
>ERZ802827.1833-NODE-1833-length-10175-cov-12.5288_pt1 | contig 10175 bp, 2 predicted proteins | sample MGYA00345652_ERZ802827 | MGnify/ENA primary metagenome ERZ802827 (study PRJEB30503, sample SAMEA104212372) | marine metagenome | biome: Westerlies Biome; feature: [SRF] surface water layer (ENVO:00010504) within the epipelagic zone...; material: water... | reverse complement strand
TTTTTTTACCAAAATCCCTTATTATTACCCTAAATCTCAAAATTCGTTTTCAAGTTATATTAACCATCTCATCTTTTTCTATTGTTTTCGTTATATTAGTACGATTTTTACTAGTTTGACCTACTTTATAAAATCCAGTAAACCCTGTTTCGTCTTCTCGTACTGCCAACATTCGGCGTTCGCCAAGGCATCAGCCTCAGTTGTTGCTTGAGAGATACGAAGACTAGAAGTCAGTTGGCTATATCGATAGCACTAAGCTTCAAGGTATTATATTTAAACTTGTATCTTATACAGAATCTGTTGTTATCTGATCCTACTATATGATTAACATTTGTTTCTATAAATAAAACTTTGCTATTACACTTCAGTCTACCTTCACTATAAGAGAATACACAGCATACCTAGATCCCTCACTCCTCTTGGAAAGTATACAAAGAAAATGGAAGATTAGTCAAGTAAGGTTGATTTGACATTTTAGCTTTACCTTTCGTCAACTTTCATCCATCACCCTTACTTACATGGTGGAGGCGAACGTCTTTAATTTCGATCCCGTTCCAACCTTCTTTTTTACTTTCAAGGGGGTGACTCTACACGCATAAAACACACTTAACACCGGAAGTATCCTACACTTCATTACACCCCACACAACATATAGATCATTACCATACATCCCTTATCTCTACACAAATATTTACATAGCAACAACTCAGTTTCGAACAAGATCTCAGATAAGCAACAGATTAAAAATTAAGTTAACTATCTGACAGTGAAAAGGTCAGCTCTTGAAGTGATTTTCATATAAAAACACTATACAAATAGGACACAGAACACTATTAGTGACGGTCCTCAAGTGATTTAAAAGTTTCGAGCTCGAGAGTACGATAGCAACGTAAGTACCTTTACAACTTTTTATAGTATATTATTAAGGTTCTAACGTTCATATATAAATCCTAGCTACTTATATCTTTCACAATGGCTTTAGACGCTGCACAAAAGGCTGCCCTAACTAAAGATTGTGAAGATCTCTTAAAAGATCAAAATGAACTCTTATTGCACACCGTCAGTTTTGAACAATGTAAGGATCCGATCGCGGAACTTATGGATGATGTTCCTGATGGTTTAACTCAAAGATTTCCGAATAACGTGGATGAGCAAAACGATGCCAAATATTTCATGGACGTGTATCTCATGTCAAAAGGTTTTCTAGGAAAGTATCTAACCGTAGAATACTGTCCTATCAAAGAGTTTACAAATTTAGAACATGCGAATGTGGCTGTAGCTTGTAAGTTTGTTCGAGACAAATTTAATGCTAACAACCGTGTTCCTAACGCTTTTCAACCAACAGATACGGATTTACCGCCTCTTTCAGCCAGTAATGCTAATTATGCACTAACGCTTCAACTCATGACCAATATGAGTACTCTGGCACTGAATAATGCTGGCACTAAGCCAAAACCTAAGCCTGATCCTGCCGCTTCCGCTCCGATTCCGAAACCGCTCAAAGAAAATACGGACAAATATCCAAAGAATTACAAAGATGCTTTGCCTCCTTTAGGAACAGATGACTTGGATCAAACCGGTTACGCCAAAGTTAAAGAACTTAGCAAAACCATAAGCTCCAAGTTGTCTATCAATACCATCCTTGACCGATTTGCTAAGTGGGCGACTAACAACAATTTACGTTATACCGATGACGGTTATAAAATTCTGTTAGCCACAGTCCTTCCGGATGCCCACATAAAGCATTATGAGCATCTCGCGGCGGATCCGGCAATCCCCTTTCATCACTTGGCCTGGGTCTTATCGACCAGGCTGAGTGGTAAAAAGGTTTTTCATATTGCGCGGGAACAAGGCCAAGATCTTACAAATAATATTTCGGATCCGCCTGTGAAAGTCCTAGAGGATTTAGAATCCTTGTTTAACAATGTGACGGGCCAGTCAAGGGAAAGGCTGACTGAGGAAGGTTTTCTGTTGGCAGAAGCCTACCTCAAGAAGAGATTTGGCCCCACATTTTGGGCGTTATTTCACTCCCGTCTTCAATCAGAAAACATCAAAAGTATCGCTAGTTTGATCATACTGTTTCGCAATGATTTTATGAAACTTGCGTCTTCGTATGATGATGACAAAGTAGTGCAAAAAAAGAATACGGCCCGGATCCATAACATTGAGGAAAATATCACAGCCCAGGGCTCGATATCCGAAGATGTTAAAGAGATCAAATCATATCTGTCCCATTTGGATCCGAATTCAACTAAGAATTATGCTTCGAATCCGTATCCCTCAGTCACAGATTCAGGAAGTTTGCTTCCCACATCTGTAGCTCAGGCGTCATACTGTATGGCTCATCATGTAGCCCCAGCGCAAAACCAGGCTCAAGCTCAGGCTCCGGCTCCGGTTTTTGTCCCTGTTGTTGTACCTGGTGGGAACCCTAATACCCAGAATGGTTTCCAGAACCAAGGGTACCGAAGGTCTAACTCCAGATCCAACAGACAGAATGCAGGTTTTTCCCAGCAAAACCAGCAAAATAGGGCACCCCGCAGCGCCGGAAACCGTTTTAATGTTCCGTTAGAAAAGCAATATTGTTCGCAATCATGCTGTTTGCCAGGCCATTATGCTCATAAGAATAGGGATTGTCACATTCAGAATGCGACACCCTGTACTTATAATTATAGGCACAATACTCATATGGCATCGAATTGTATAAGATCAAAAGATCACTCTTTTGGGGCGGTACAGGGCTCAAACCCAAATCAGGGTAACCCTAATGCTTCAGGGGGTAACCAGGCCACTGGGCCAAGGGCCCGCCTTCAAGCTCCGCCACAGGCACCGCCTGTCAGAGATGGCATGCCCCATCAACTAAACAATCTGATGAGAATAGATAATCTTGTGCAAAAGGTTGAGTCTCACCTTGCTTCCTGCTCGGGTGCTGCGTCCACCGTGAACAGCGCCTAGGAGGTTGGCAAGGGTGGCCAGACCTGTAGCCGTATCTCCGAACCTGAGGTTCTTTCAGTAAGTTCCTCTAGTTCCCCTGTAAATACTGATTCAAATGTAAATAAAAAGCACATTGGTACCAAAAATGTATCAAAAAAAATCCGTGATGGATTTCGGAAATTATCGTATGAGAATAAAGTAATTAAGTCAGGTCAAAATAAAATGTTTGAACTACTAAACCAAATTAATTCTGATGAGAGTTCTGATAATGCAGATCATTCTGATGACTCTGCATCTGTCAATTCTACTAAGTCTGTGTCAAATGCTGACCCTGAGGGGCAGGATCCACAAAAGAATGAACCTGAAGATATGGATCATTTTGATGACTCCACTTCTATATGGACTAGTCATTCTATTGCCGGATCCGAATCCTCTATTACTATCAAAGTAGATAAATCTCTTGATCAGAACATTCAAAATATTTCTACAGCGCATATGATAAACAGGGATCCTCCCATGATAAACACTAATAGTAATACATATTCCTTAGAGCAACCATTTTATGATGCTGCTCGTTACCATCCTCCTTTCCCATGTAAAGATCCTGCTTGTAAGTCATGTCCTAGTCAGAATACTTCCTCCTTGTACGCATCGGTAAAGACTTATGAGTCATCACCTAACCATGATCAAACTTTGGTTTTAGAACCAAAAACTAATCATGACGCGTACTCTTTTGCTTCTAAACCTCCTATGAGGATTCAGGATCCATATCCATCCTCATATTCCTCTGTCGGGGATCCGAATCGTTCAGAACGTTCAGATCCGCAACCCTCCACTGGTCAAAATTTTGCGCACATTTACAAGAATGAAATAGGAACCAAAAACAACCTTGGATATCAGCCGACGGCCTTAGAGACCCGACCTGATCCCGAGGGCGTTCCGGTTCCCCCGTGCAAATTTGAGCAGAAATGCAATTGGTGGGTTCGAGCACATGACTTTTTTAATCCTTACAAAAATGATCTGATTCCATATGAACCGACACATGATGGAATTAAGGAAGACGACATGACGAACAAAGATTTTTACACTCCATTTTTCTCTTTCCTCCTTGGAATGTTTTATCTTGTGATAGGATCCTCACTTGCCTCTCCAGCGCTTAAACTTTCCACTTTTGTTGTGTTTATTTCACACCTGACCACGCTTTTTCTCTACGATTCCGAGTCTTTTTCCTATTTCTACCAAGATATGTATCAATCTCTTGTTGCCTACTTAGGCCAGTACGTCGAATTTTTCTTTGATTATCTTTTGTATATATACATGCTCTTTTTGGGGAATGATTTCCCGCCTGAGAAAATTCACAAGTTGTATCTAAAACATATCCGGAGAATTAAAATGTGGTCAAATCTTTTCAAAAAGCCACTAACACTGCTCCTTAAAACCTCTAGAGGGTCTAAAAGACTTTTTAAATTTTTATTAGAGTCGGTTTACCTCGCTGGTATTTTCTATCCCAAAGTTCCTAAGTCAGTACATCCAAAAAGACTTCATCATATAAATTTCAAAGGCCTTCATCAGATTAGGACGCAATCCTTGTTTCCTAACCCGAGGAATAAAGGGATTCGTGTTCACTTTAGTAATGGTCTTCCTTTTATACATGCGCAAATTAACAATGAACCAGTTAAATTTTTGATTGACACTGGAAGTGCGTATAATGTCATTAACCAAGAAATAGTTGAAAAACTTCAAATTTCAGAAGAATTGCCTAAGTTCAAACACGATATTCATTTATATGGACATTCGGGACAGCCCTTATCCATAGATGAGTATGCAGTTAAACTTAGTCCCAAGTTCTTTGATGGTCACAATTTGCTTGACCCCAAAGCTTCTGACCTTCATTTTTTGGTAGAAAAGAATCCAGGAGCTGTAAACATCCTCGGGATGAACAGTCTCCGGAATCTTGAATTTTCAAGTTCTAAAGGCTTCAATTCATTATTTTTAACTTTGAAAGAAAATCAAAATCCTATAGGTAAACCAGTTGAAGGCTCTTCTTATGTTGGCGTTGCTAGTCGCTCCTGTGACCAGGACTCAGTTCCGTTCTTGGACGTCCGGTTTCCGGATCTGAACTCCTACACAGGTTGTGTTCTAATAACAAAAACTAAATCCAGCGAAAATAAAATTAAAAATTCTGAATCTACCCTTTCCGGATATCAAATGCATTTAGACTGCGGAGTTTTTCATAAACGAATTGATGGTTTTGAACGAGGTTTTGATTTTATCGGAATTACGAATATGTGGGCCACGGCGGTACCCTGTAGCCACTGTTCACCGGAAGAAAGTGCGGCTCTGGCCGGCCAAACTGGAATCCAAAATCAACCTCCTAATTTTTCTATTGAGCAGGTAGAAGAATTAAATGAAAACCTTAAAGTTTATAACGCCGTTTTTGAACAACAAGTTTTTAATGATTATGATCTTTCAAAAGATCCAAATGAAAACCCTGAAAAATCTGAACAACACGATATGCAAATAAATTCAATTTTTGATGAACATATTACAGTTCCAGGTATCTCGGCTGAATCCTCAGATTCTGAAAATATTCTAGAGGTTCAAGTCCAGGATACTAATGGTAACTGTTTGCTGTGTCTAGAAAATACTTGTGAATGCCTTAAAGCTCCAAATCAAATTTGCGAGTATTGTTCTGAATGCAAATGCACTAAAAATGACATTAAAAACGAAGTTAACAAAAGGTTGACCCGTACTAGTGTCAGAATTTTCATTTGCAAAAACATTTTAACTTTAAGCGTCCCAAAATTAAGCGAAATTCCTGATCAGTTACCGCATTTAAGCAATCTTATTTGCAAATATGTAAAATCAAGAAATTATGATGAGGTACGGTTAGGTCGTCTTCTAGGATCCGCCTATGGTGTAGATATCTTTTCTCAGTTGTCTCGTTCATTAGATTTGGCTCAAAAAGGCTTTCTTGAACAAAATGAAATACCAATTACGTTAATTCCTACTGCAAAAGATACAGTTATCCATGCATTAGAATTTGACGTTGGTAAAGGTAAATTAGTCCATAGACCTCTTCTAATGAACGATACTATCGGAGTTGAGGACGACCTCACACAACCTCCGGAAATAAAGTATGTTTTAACGGAGAAAGACGACCTCCAGGAGGTCATCAGAGTATCCAATCCGGTTTTAAATGAATTTTTGGAAAAAACTTTCACTAAATATTCAGATTGCTACGTTCATAATCCTAAAGATTACGGGGCTCTAAAATTGAAGACTTTTATGTTAGATTTAGAAATAAAAGATAATTGTGAGCATTTGCTGCCAAGGCACCAGCCATTTTCAACAAATGCCCACATTACGAAAGTTTGTGATAAAATCACTTCTTTTTGGGAGTCCATTAATCTTGCTAAACCTTCTGAAATTACTAGTCATGCCAGTAGATTATTAGTGGTAATGAAAAAGGTCTCACAAAGAGCATTTGAAAACATTAAAAAGGACGTTGAAGAAAGAACGTCATACAGATTCCATACTAACTCACCTAATGAGCTTTATTCAATTGACCCGGACTTTCTTAAAATAAAACAGGTCAACCAAATATTCAGAATTTGTTTAGACTCTAGAGATCTTAATCGTATCACTAAAGATATCGTACAGCGCAGCCAAAATCCGGAACACACCATATATAATTTAATGATGAGTCTCGGAGGGGCAGATAAGTCACCTACTAAAAAATACACATGGAAAGAACTTCAGGATTCTGATCCATTTAAAAGTTCTTTCCCGCAAGATCCGGATCCCGAATGCTATGATATAGAGCAAATAACAAAAAGTCTAATAGATACCGATAATAGAAAATATTGGTATTCTACATTAGACATCAGCTCTGCTCATACGTCTGTGCCTTTGACAGACAGAGCAAAGAAACTGCTAAATTTTATCACACCGAGTATGAAAATTATGCAGTTTCAAAGAGCTGTATTTGGCTTAAAAAATATTTCTTCACAATTTAACGGATCTTTATGCAGAATTATAAGTGATCTTATCATGATTGGTTTGGTCCATGTTTATGCTGATGATTTGATCATCATAAACACAGACAAAGAAACGCATCTAGCTCTGATCGCAGAAATAGCAAGGCGTTTTAACAACCATGGACTAAAAATGTCATTAGGTAAATCAAGCTTTGGAGTAGAAAAATTTGAATATTTAGGCTTTACTTTTGATCAAGATGGAATAACTCTATCAGCGGATAGAATAAATTCTTTAATTAACTTTCCTTCTCCAATAGACATAAAAGGAGTCCAGAGATTTCTCGGGGCGTTAAACTACATACAACGGTTTATTCCTCATTATAGCTTTAATATGTTCCCCATAACACTTTTACTCAGTGAAAAAGAGTTTTACTGGGGAACCGCTCAAGAAGAAGCGTTTCAAAGAATTAAAAATGTCATTAGTGACAATCTGCATCTTCATTATGTTCCACCAAAAACTCAATTGCACCTCTTTGTCGATTCTTCTCTTGTCGCGGGGGGTGGGGTTCTATTCTGTGGCGAGCCAGGCACGCCCAGTTATAAGCCCATTCTTTATATGTCCAAAAAATACAGTTCTCAAGAAATAAGGCGGCATAGCGCCTTAGAGGCCGAAATGATTAACTTAATTTACTGTTTGGAAAAATGTGAATATTTTTTTACGGCTGTAGATCGTCCTGTTCAAGTGCATACTGATGCCAAAACAGTGATGTATCTTATCTTTGGTGCAAGAAAAACTTCAAATCCAAAACTTGCTAGACTTGCACTAAAAATCAGCCAATATTTAGTAAATTACAGCATTAATTATACCTCCCCAAACTGTCCAGAAATGAAAATAGCAGATTGTCTTTCCCGTCAATACTATCATTTGATCCCAAAACTTCCTGGGGATCTAATAAAAGTTATTGACAAAAAAGACATTCGAGTCCCTGCTCCTGGAATCTACTCATTTGAACAGTTAGATGATTGGGTTGACAGGAACAGTGTGATTAATGAGGAAAATTATCAGGAAAAACTCATCAGGGTGAAAAATTTCTCTCGAGAACAAACTCACCACTTAGCTGATGATAATCCAGATAACCCTGAGCACTTTTCTCTTCTTCACATTATAGATTGGAACCGCCTTGGGGAATTTCAGAAAAAGGATCCAAAGGTGCAAGAAATCTTTAGGTCTTTTTCTCCTCAAGAAATTTTGGATTCAGTTCCAAAAAATGGTTTCTTTTTCAACGAAAACATTTTATATGTGGAGAAAAAAGCAGATAATGAATTTCCAAAAATTTATGTCCCGGATAGTATCTTGACAACAGTGGTTGCAGGAGCTCACATTGCATACAATCATGTTGGCGCCTACAAACACTATGAACTTCTTTCAACTCTAATTTACAATCCTCATTTAAAGAAAGTGGTACATGATCTTATTAGTAAGTGCCACCTCTGTGCTATAGTCAATTGCGACACCAACCGCAAGGGCATAATTGACAAGGTCCGATTCCCTGCCTATCCCGGTCATCAGGTGTCCATAGATTTCATGACTGTCAACAAAGAATACAAATGTAATTCAATTTTAGTCATTGTAGACTTATTTAGTAATTACTGTGTCCTTGAACCTTGTCAGAATCAAACTTCAGATGAGGCTATCAAAGCTTTGGAAAGAGCTTTCAGGTATATCGGATACCCGAAAGAAATCCGAGCTGACGGTCAGAAATCACTTCTAAAATCAAAAGCAATGAAAAAATTCTTAAAAAAGCACAGAGTTAATTCTTACGTTTATCCGCCATATTATAAGTACCATAATGCTTCGGCGGAGAGACAGATCAGGAATGTCCGCCAAATCCACAGAGTGCAGAATACTCTAGACTCGAATTTCAAATGGTATAAGAATCTCACCAATACTATGACAGTATTGAACGCGATCCCTCGTAAGTTTCGTTACAAAGGTGTCACGAGATTCTTATCCCCCTTTGAGATATATTTTGGGAGACGCAGACAAATTATTAAAATAGACAATTATGACAAATTTCCCCTTGATGGCGCCAGGCCAGGCTCTTTGATGGCTTCTTCTCTTCGGAATTTTACCAAAGGAGCCATGATGGCTCTCAAAGCCGAATACGCTTTAAAACACAATGATAAAGCCAGAACGGATGTCATAAAGCCCGGCGACTTTTATATGGTTCAAAACCATAAAACACCAGCTGCCGGTCAAATTCCCCTGAAATACAGAGGAAAATTTCTTGATAATTTGTACCTTTGTAAAAAAGTCAAAGGGAAAAATGTCATAGGTGTTGATATTATTCTTGGCACAGCTAATTATTGTTCAGTAGACCAGGTTAAAATCTACAAAGAAAGAGAAGAATATTTTTCAGAGTTGCCAGAATATATGAAAAAACATTTTGGCTCCTCTCTTGATCTAAAGCTTTCCCTTGAAGCGCGTAAAAATATTTTATTGAAGTTGCAAAAATTAGGAATGTACGAAAATATTATAAGGCCAGCGGAAACTCTAACGTCTCCAATAGCCCCTTCTTCAACCGAATCCGGAACACAACGACTTGAAATGATCAGTACTAAGACTGACTCTGTTTCAGATCCGTTCAACCTCGTTTTGAGACGAGATGAATCCCCCTCAGGCGGCCTCGGAGGACCAGTCCAAGTTGGCATTGGACAGGCCCCCGTCCCCCACCAGGGAAGGAATCATGTTCCGAATCCGCGTAATATTCCTCTTCCAAATAGTCCAGTTCAAAGAAATCCTCCAAATCCTTTTTCTCCTAATGCCGGTCCTCTGAAGGTAACTGTACCTAAAAGAGCACCAGTTATTGCAACTTATCAAGAAAATCAGAGAAAAGAGGCTAAAAAACTTAGACGTCAACAAGCCAGACAAGAAATTGTAGAAAAAAGACGTGCTCTCTATGACACGGCAAGTGAAGATGAAGATCTTCCACCGCGTAATAGAAAGCAAACTAAATTTTATAAAGCTGGCGACGTCAAACACATTCTCAAAAATTAATTTCCTTTATATAAACACACTTATTTTACTTTGCTATTAGATACCATCCTCTCATTATTCCTTTTTACTTTTTCCTTCATTTTTTAATATTTGAACAAAACATGATTCTTTTATCACAGTGACTTGAATGAACACATCAACGAGCTGACGCGCATAGTCTCTCCCGACAAAGAACCAGAAAAGAGATATAATTTACTGAATACCCC
>ERZ802827.1832-NODE-1832-length-10183-cov-8.18148_pt1 | contig 10183 bp, 9 predicted proteins | sample MGYA00345652_ERZ802827 | MGnify/ENA primary metagenome ERZ802827 (study PRJEB30503, sample SAMEA104212372) | marine metagenome | biome: Westerlies Biome; feature: [SRF] surface water layer (ENVO:00010504) within the epipelagic zone...; material: water... | reverse complement strand
TAAATTGAGATTGATTTCACTTATATTTACATAAAGTAAAGAAAATTATGCCAGATAAAATAATTGGTTTTTCCAAACTTTCAAGAGATGAGAAAATAAGTTGGATTAGTAGAAATTTTCTAGATAAGTCAGATGAATTTGAAAGTATATTAAATAATTATTTGATTGATGATAAGAAAATTCAATCTCTACATAATTCATTTTCAGAAAATGTTATCTCAAATTTTAATCTCCCCTACTCTGTATCTCCAAATTTTTTAATAAATGATAAAAATTATTGTGTTCCATTGGTCACCGAAGAAAGTTCTGTTATAGCTGCTCTATCAAAATCGTCAAAATTTTGGTTTGAAAGAGGAGGCTTTAAATCAAAGGTAATTAACAATTTAAAGAATGGGCAAATTCATTTCATGTATAATGGAAATATTAAAAAACTTAAAAAGTTTATAGATAAAAATGAATTAAAACTAATTGAGTCAACGGATAGAATTACTAAAAAAATGAGAGAGAGAGGTGGTGGAATTAATAAAATCAAACTAATTGACAAATCTGGTGAATTGAATTCATATTTTCAATTATCTATTGATTTTATTACAATAGATTCTATGGGAGCTAATTTTATTAACTCTTGTTTAGAAGTAATCTCAAAAACCTTTGAAAAACTAATTCATGAGTCAGATTACTTTAATGAGTCAGAAAAGAAAACAAGAATAATAATGTCAATTTTATCAAATTATACTCCTAATTGTATTGTTGAAGCATCAGCTGAATGTAAAATAAACGAGTTAGAAAATTTTGATAATTACTCTAAAGAAGAATTTGCCATTAAATTTAAAAATGCTTTTGATATAGCTAAAGTTGATGTAGGTAGAGCTGTAACACATAACAAAGGAATAATGAATGGAATTGACGCAGTTTTAATTTCAACAGGAAACGATTTTAGGGCAGTTGATGCTGGAATTCACGCATTTGCTTCTTCATCTGGGAACTATAAAAGTTTATCTGAGTGCTTAATCATTGATAATAAATTTAAAATCAGTCTCAAAGTTCCTATTTCAGTAGGGACAGTTGGGGGTATTACAGATCTACATCCTATGGTAAAATTATCTCTTAAATTATTGGGTAACCCATCTTCTGAAGATCTTATGAAAATAATATGTTCTGTTGGTCTTGCTCAGAACTATGCAGCTGTCAAATCATTAGTAACTACAGGAATTCAAAAGGGCCATATGAAAATGCATCTTATCAATCTTTTAAATAAGAATAAAGCAAGTAAGGATCAAATAAAAAGTGCAGAAGAATATTTTAAAAATAAAGAAATTAATAGCCAATCAGTATCTGAATTTCTTAATAAAAATTAATTCAAATGAAATTCTACAGTAATGGTAAACTTCTAATTACAGGTGAATATGCTGTTTTAAATGGGGCTTTATCTCTAGCTATTCCCTCAAAATTTGGCCAATACTTAGATGTTTCCGAAAACTCAACAAAATTTATTAATTGGAAGAGCAAAAACCGTGACGATAAGGTGTGGTTTGAATGCAAAATATCTATAAAAAATTTAAATGTTGAAGAAACAACTTCAAATGAAATTTCAAATAGGTTAGTAAAAATAATAAGTTTAATTAAGGAGTATAATCCATCTTTTTTGACGAAAACTGGCTCAAAAATTTCAACAAAATTAACATTTGATAAAAATTGGGGGTTAGGATCATCATCAACACTAATTTCAAATCTTTCAAAACTTGCTAATGTTGACCCATACATAATTAATAGTAAAATTTTTAAAGGGAGTGGTTATGATATTGCATGTGCAAATTCTAATTCACCGATATTGTATAAGATAAAAAAAGCTGAAAGAACAATTAAAGAGACTAATTTCAATCCAATATTTAAAAACAAAATATATTTTGTTTTTTTAAATAAAAAACAGAGTTCTTTAGCTGAAATAAAGAGATATAAAAGTTTGAAACCTTCAAATTTAATATTAAGTGAAATATCTGATATAACATTAAGAATTTCTAATTGTAAAAATGAAATTGAATTTATCGACTTAATATCTTCTCATGAAAAAATTATATCAAAATTAATTTCAAAGAAACCAATTAAAGATATTCTATTTAAAGATTTTGAGGGTGAAATAAAAAGTTTAGGAGCTTGGGGAGGCGATTTTATATTAACTATAAGTCAAGATGACCCTTCAAGTTATTTTAGAAGTAAAGGATATAATACCATTTTTAAATATCAAGAGCTATTAGCCTAATAATAAAAACTTCTGTTATCAACTATTTCTGCCTTTGATTCTAGTACTTCAGGAATTAAAGTTGATATTCTCTGAACTTCTTGATCACTTAATGAGTTAGAGATTGCAGAGGCTATGTTGATGTCTTCAGCCTTTTGTTTTGATATTAACCTTATTAAATATATTCCCTCGTTTCCTTTTAGAATTTTAGATGTTTCGTCATTATCCAAAGAGAACGCAGATCCGATAATATATGGTTCAGCACCAGCCCCAACTAAAATTGGGTCATATTGAGTTACTGCTGAAGCTCTTTCTAGTTCAACATCATAATTTTTAGAAAGTGTTTCAATATCTTCAGATTTGTTTTTATCTGTAAAAAAGTTATATTTTTTTTCTCTTAAAAGAATCTGCGAAACTTCCATTCTAACCTCATCAATACTAGGTAAAGATTTTTTATTAAAACTTAATGCTTTAGCTACTAAATATCCTTCACTAAGTGTGAACCTTTTAACATCCCCAACTCTAGTTTGATCTTCATGTAACCATTTAATAACTTGTCTTGAGTTTGAGAGAGCAGGTAAGCCAGGGTCAAAATCTTCAAATGAGTCGTAAGAACTAATAGATAATGAGTTATCATTATTCAGAGGCAAATCGTTATTAGCATCAAACTCAGCCTGAGAAGCAATTCTATAACTTAAGTTCGAAGATTCATTAGATGGAGATATTTCTTTAACTAAATCTGCAATCAAAACCTTATTGATATTTCCATCCCTTTTTTTATCAATCATTCTTGAAATTTTAAACAAGTTTCCATCTCTGTAGGGCCCAAAAACTTCACCAACATTCAAACCAAATAAAATATCAGAGAAATCACTTGTAAGTTCTTGTTTAGATTTATATATAGAATCCCAAGCTACATCAGAATAAATCTCAATATATTCAGAATAATCCTCTACATCATCAAATCCAGGAATTTCTTCAATATTATTTGTGACCCGATTCATTTGAGAAAAACCATCTCTGATTTGTTCTAGATCAGATCTTATATTATTTAAATCAAGACTAGATGCAACATCTGGAATATATATATATTCTAATTTTCTAAATTCACCAATTTCAAATAACTCCCTATTATTCTTCAAATATGATAAAATTTCAGAGTCTTTAATCTGAAAAATTGAATCAGGAATCATATCATAGGGTATTCTTAAATATTCAATATTGACTTTATCATTTTCTAAATGATATTGAATATTAGACTCTACATTTGTATATATTACACTAGACTTTATTAAATCAAAATAAATTTTCTGTTTAGCTAATGAAATAATGTCCTGTTCTTGAAGTCTCCATTGATTGTACATTGAAGGGTTTGAAGACTTTAGTTGCGAAATATAATTTGTAAATTTATTAAAGTCAAAAAGACCAATTTCATTTTGAAATAATGGATTCATTACTATAGATTGATTTTCAGAAATAATTTGTTCAAGCTGATCTTTACCAGCATCAATTCCAAGTTTTTCAAGCTCTTGAATTAGAGTTTGGTTTTGTAATCCTTGATTCCATGCAAAGTTTACTGCGTTAATTGTACTTAATCCATAAACATTCTGGGCTTGTTCAACCATCATGTTAAACATTTCATAATCAATTTCCTCACCATTAATTTCTCCAATAGGTTTATTCGAACTAAATCCTCCGTTTGAGGTAAAAACACCAGAAATTACAAAGGCAAATAAAGCCATTCCAATAACTATAATAAGAAATATTGATCGCTTTCTAATTTGTCCTAGTACTGCCATAATTAAAATATTTTCGAAATTACAATTTACAATTTATTTATACTATTGTTCGTCAATTTTTTTTAGAACTACTTTCTCAATTTTAGATGAAGTTGCATGTAAAATTTCAATAGAGTATGAACCAATTATAATTATATCTCCAATTTTTGGAATTTCTTCCTTGTTAAATACAATAAGACCTCCTAAAGTGTCATATGATTCAGATTGAGGTAGATTAAAATTATATGTTCTGTTAAGATACTCAATCTCTAATCTAGACGAAAATTCATATATATTCTCTGACAATTTTTTTTCATGAAGGTCATTAGTGTCATGTTCATCTTCTATTTCACCGAAAAGCTCTTCAACTATATCTTCAACAGTAATTATTCCAGATGTACCGCCATATTCGTCAATTACAACAGCAATACTCTTACTCTCTCTTGTCAATTTTTCTAGTACATCATTGACCAACATTGGTTCTGGGACAAATACAACAGGTAGAATAAATTCCTTAATGTTTGAAGGTTTTTTTAAAAAATCAAATGAGTGAACATAACCAACTATATCATCTATTGTATCATTATAAATTGGAATTTTTGAAAATCCTGTTTCTATAAATAAATCTTTTACTTTGAAAATTGATGTAGAATCTTCTAAAGCAATTATTTCTGCCCTAGGAACCATAATATCTCTTGCTTTGATTTCAGATAATTCTAAAGCATTTTGAAAAATTTCTATCTCAGAATCTAAATTTTCATCTGATTTTTCAATTTCATTTTCAATATAATTTTCTAATTCTAATTTAGAAAAAGACATTGACGATTCATCTGGATTAACTTTAAAAAAAGATTGTAGAATAAAATTTGAAATAATTGTAACCAAACTGGTTATAGGATAAAATATTGTATAAAAAAAATATGCAGGCAAAGCAAAAATCTTCATTGAAATATTAGAATAAATTTGAAATAACACTTTAGGTATAAACTCTGCAGCTAATAATATAACTAATGTCGATATTAAAGTCTGAATTAACACAATAGATATTTCATTCATTACATAGATATCGTAATACAATAAATTATTCATTATAAATTCCCCCATAAAAATTCCATAAATAACTAGTGCAAAGTTATTGCCAATCAACATGGTTGCAATAAACCTTGACGGATTTTGAGTTATAATTGAAAGTAACTTTGGTATTAACCCTTTTTGATTTTTTTCAATTTCTAGATTCAATCTGTTTGAAGAAACATAGGCTATTTCCATTCCAGAGAAGAAAGCTGATGATAAGAGACTGAGAATAATTATCATTTAGTTTTTATTTGAGTATTTCTTCCTAAAATACCTTCTAAAAAGAGCCATAAATACTGAAAGTATTGAAAATCCTAAAAAAATATATGCTCTATTACTATTAATTCCAAAGTTCTCAAAAAAACTAATTATGGAAATAACTGCAATAATCCAATAAATGATTTCAGAAATTAAATAATGCTTCATTTTTCGTTAATGTTAATTGATCCTGTTAAATTTCCAGTCACAAGATCTGTAAAGTCTCTGTTAGAATCAAGTCTATTTGCAATTATCTTGTTTGTTTTATCAATATACTCAAACTTAGCCTCAGTAAATAACCATTCATTTTCTGTATCATAAAAAAGTTGACTTGTAGTTAATAATTCACCATCGGATGTAGTAACCTCAACATTACCTTTAAACTCCATAAATTTATGTGTATTAAAAACAATTGCATAATCTGAATATATTTTTGATGTTCGATCATTATCGTAAATTATTAACTCTACATTTTCAAAAAATTCTGAATAATTTAACTGATCGTTTGAAAAATCATAATGCATTTTTCCAGATACATAAGACTTTTTAAAAGTTGAATCTGAATATATCATTTGAAAATCTCTAGCAATACTGACTGGTACCTTCATATTTTCAGACTCTACTGAATTAGGTTCAGTTATACATGATATAGAAAATGTTATTAATAAAAGAAAATAAATTGGACTTTTCATTTTAAAGGTTTGGAACCTTTACACTTTTTCCTATCCAGCAAGAAAATCTAATGCTTGTACCTTGATTACCTTCAGTGAAGATATCAGTTTTTGATGGAGCTCTACCATTAAATGCAGCAGCAGTTCTATCAGATATCTTTTTTAATGAAGAATCAACTCTACCAGCTTTTATTGCAGTCTGCGCAGCTAGCCAAAATACTGCTCTTTTATTAAACTGAGTATCTCCACAACCATTTGCGCTGTCAGCATACATATTTGCAATTAGCAGATATGCTTGACCTAAAGAAGGTTGAAAAGATAAAGCCTGTTCAGCATAATTTCTAGCTGATACTCGTCTTCCAGCATTTTTAAATTTCACTGCGATTTTATATAAAATATTAGCCTTTTTATAATTATCTGTTTGAAGTGAAACTGATTCTTGATAGTACTTTAATGCATCTTCAGAATTACCTTGTTTATCATTTAATATCCCTAAATAATATGCTGAATCAGCAGAAGGTTCGAGACTGTGAAGTTGCTCAACTAGTGTGACAAATAATGGATCATCCGAACAATCTTTTCCATCTAACCTACCAGCAGCTCTCCTAATCCACAATGAATTATTTTTATTTTCTTCGAAGCTTTTAGAATATAATGGTATTAAAATATCACAAGTAGCTTCTTTCGCAATGAGTTGATCAATTAATTGTAAATAAGCACTAACTGCTCTTGAATTCGTATCATAAATTCTTTTATTTCTTACTTCCCTTGAAGTTAAAGGTGTGCCTAACTCTTCTTTATTAAGAATAATATCAATATTCTTCGAAATATCTGTTTTTAAAAGTTGAAATTTTTCAGTTAATTCCTCATACTTCTCAAATAATGTTTCAAGATCAATTTTAGAACCAGTTTTAAATAAATCATATCCTGTTTGAAAATAATACGCTAATGATTTTGGATTTGTAAAACTATTAGGATCATTATTGAATGCATAATCAAATGTATCATAAATTAAACTTTTATCGGAAATACCATTATCAAGCATTGCCTGACCTTTGCTACTATATATTTTACCAATTTGATTTATACCTTTTCTAATAGGAAAGTTTTCAACCCATTGGTCATACATTTTGAGCAATTCATCAAGGTATCGTTTTTTTTCTTCATCATTTGATGATTTTTTTATGAAATCTTTGAGAATTAATTCTCCGTATTGATAAGTAGCTACATTTAGAGTTGGACAATTATCAAGTACTATTTTCCATGGTTCATATGCGGCTTCATAATTTTTGATTTTAGCTGATTCCGCAAAGATTGATAGTTTCTCTAAACACTCGTCTGAACTTAATTGAGAGTAAATAGGAAGGGCAAAAATTATTAAAAATAAATTTCTAAAAAACTTGAGGTAATTCATAGAGTTTATGTCTAATTATATTTTCTTTTTATAAACCATATATCATTAAGTGACACACCTAATCTCAAAGCAAAATAATTCTCATTAATTAGGTTATTATCATTTCCTGTTTTACCAATTTCAAGACCTAGGTTTGCTTTAGAAAGACCTGATAACGGTAAACTAAGCCCCAAATTTAAACTAAATTGATTTACAGGCAAATTATTTACAATAATACTTTTTTCAGTATTTTTAAAGCCAATACTATATTTAACTCTTTTCCAGTAACTGGTTAAAGATGAGCTATCTGGTATGTAATACCCCCCTATCGATATTGAATTTGAATCTCTGTAAGAGATATTTGGTGTATTTAAGAAAACATTTTTAAATCCAGATGAAAGCTTAGCCTCATATTGAACACCTACAAACCAAGAATTTTTTCTCTCTAATCCAATTGAATAAATGAATTTCTTAGGTAATTGAAGTTTTGTATTCTCTAAACCTCTTGAATCTAAATTTACATCAACGAAATCACCAAGAGATTCAAGACTTAAAGAAGTGTTGTTAGAAGTGTATAGAGATCTAATATTATATGAATTTAAGTCTCCTTCAGGATAAATATTATATAATAAATTAATAGTTAAGTCTCTTTTTAAAGGAATTGATAAATTAGTTGAAAAATTATATGAAAATCCTGTTATTTCAGAACTACTATTAGTAAAAATTCCATAGTTTACCTCTTCAAACAAATTAAAACTTTCATAGTTAAATTTTCCAAAATTATAATTTAATGTAGCTCCAACTGATAAATACTTAATCAAAGGCAAGCCAATAGATAAGAAAGCTCTATTTATATTTCCGTCAGCTCCATAGAGTCTTGAACTTATTGAATTTGACATATTATATTCTTCTGTAGTTTGAAGATTAAAACCTACAGATGAATAAGGAAGTACCCCAAAACCAAAACCAAATTTTTTAACTGGAATTCCAATGGCAATGTAGTTTATATTTGCAGTATTAATATTATCTTTTGCAATACCATCAGATATAATTGTTGTTTTGTAAAAAGTCCCAATTAAATAATTAGTTGTTTTTAACTTAGCCAATGAGGCAGGATTATTTATATTAAATTCTATTGAATCAATTGCTGTATCAATCCCCCCCATGGATATACTAGAAACATTACCAAGAAAATTTAATTCCCCAAGTTCATTTTGAGAGTAAGGTGATCCAGTATTTGTTTGAGAGAAAACAAATGATGATAAAATTAAGAATGATACAATTAAAGGAAATTTTTTATTCAACTTCATTAAATTTTATAATATAGTTTAGACCCTGTGCTAAAAAATCTTGATCCGCAAAGATTGCATTTTTTATCTTATTTAACAAAAACATTGAGTCTCCCCCTGTTATGATCAAATTAAAAATAGGGTAACTATTTTCTATGTTTTTAATATATTCTTTTATTTCTCCAATAATTCCACTACAAACTCCAATATGGATTGACTCATTTGTGTCTGAACCTATAATTTTTTCAATATTTTGAAATTCTAATAATGGTAAGTTTGCAGTATGCTCTTTGAAACTTTTATATCTCATTAATATTCCTTGAGAAATTGCTCCTCCATGATAAATATTTTGAGAATCAACAAAGTCATAGGTTATACAGGTGCCAATATCAATGACTAGTGAGTTTTGCTTAGGATATTTATAAACAGCTGATGCAATTAGACCAATCCTATCTTGGCCCAAAGTAGTTTTAGACTTATAATTATTTTGGAAAGGTAATTTTAAATACTGATTAGATAGATCATGAAAACTTGAGTTTTTAAAAATCTCAGAAAGTTGTTCTCTATAACTTTTAGTTACAGAAGAGCATATAATATTGTCTATCTTATTGATGTCAATTAATTTTATAGATTCTATGAATATTTTTTCGTCTAAAATTTTTGTTTCAATAAGCTCATCTTTTTCAAATAAAAAAAATTTAACTGCAGTATTTCCTATATCTATTACTAAATTCATTCAAAAATTTTAATAAAATTACAGAAACATTTCAACACGGCTTTATTTAAAATTAATATATTTGCCTTTGCTTTATGGTACCTTAGCTCAGTTGGTAGAGCAAAGGACTGAAAATCCTTGTGTCCCTGGTTCGATTCCTGGAGGTACCACAAAAAATCCTCAGCATATGTTGAGGATTTTTTTGTATTTTGAAGCACCAAACTCTTATTTAAATTGACCTATTATATTGATCGACTTTATTTTAAAAAGAATAAGTTTTGGATGTTTAAGCTAATGGGAAGCTATACATTCAATAAAAATATTTTTGGATCTAGTGGTCTAGAGTTTTTTAAACTTCTTGGTACAGGTTCAAAAAATGGTTTTAGTATTTTTCCAGACTTTGCAAATTATGCTATAATATCATCTTGGAGTGATGATTCTGAAAGAAAGAAATTTTTAGAAAAAAATAAAATAATGACTACTGTTTTAAGTAAATGCCATGAAAGGATAGAAATTAAAATTGATCCTTATGATTATAAAGGCTCATGGAATAAAATTAATCCATTTAAAAATGATAGTAGTTATAAGGGTGGAAAAATTCTAATTATAACAAGAGCAAGAGTTAAATTTAAAAAAATATTAGAGTTTTTAATAAGTACTTCGAAGGCATCTCGATCAATTAAAAGTCATAGTGGTGCATTATATTATAAAGGTGTTGGTGAACTACCAATAATTGAGCAATCAACAATTAGTATTTGGGAGACTG
>ERZ802827.1831-NODE-1831-length-10185-cov-7.31481_pt1 | contig 10185 bp, 1 predicted proteins | sample MGYA00345652_ERZ802827 | MGnify/ENA primary metagenome ERZ802827 (study PRJEB30503, sample SAMEA104212372) | marine metagenome | biome: Westerlies Biome; feature: [SRF] surface water layer (ENVO:00010504) within the epipelagic zone...; material: water... | reverse complement strand
GATGGGGCCTTCAAGAACTTCACAAAAGCTTCGACCCATTTCTCAACCAGCCCTGCGGCAAAAGGCGACACTTGCCATGTCTTGATGTCCCCATCAAAACCAATCGTCAGATGCTTGTGCGTTTTGTCGCAGTCCCGACACAACGCCATCATCCACGGTTGATTCACGATTAGGACTTGTCGATGTCGGTATCGTTCACCAAACATGCAGTTATCAAAGGTGAACGCAAAGATTCCTGGCAACGAGAGCAACTCTTTGTAGCACTCGAATCTCACCAGGTCGGTCGGCCAGATGTGTTCCAGACTAAACGCATCTCCCACAGCGTGCTTAATCCGACACAAGTTGCAAGTCCGCACTGCAATCTTGTTGTGCAACTCAACTTTCTCGCTTTCTCCATGTCCATATGGCGCGTCGACCGACCGCTCTCTCCAATGCCGCAGCGCCAGCGTCATCGTGTCACACGGGGGACTGAAGTGTTCATAGAACACAAGACGTCCCTTAATCTCCTTCTTGTGCCGCTCGTAATGACGGTCATCAAGGATGTCGTACGCACCCTGATTCTTGATGTCTTGTGGCGCACAAATCTTCTTGTCCGAAATCTCGGGGCACTTCTTCATCGCTTTCGTCAACACCTCAGCCCCAGAGAAGTTCTCCCGGAACAAGTACTCGTACCCATTGAATTCATGATGTCGCCGATTGCACTTAATCACTGCCCCTGGGCCCGAAATCGCCACACGAGTCACTGGGTGGACATAACCGTCACACATCTCGCAGAATGCATGGCCGCACGCTCTCTTCTGCCATCGTTCCTCAAGATGCGTACACTTCTGCGACAAGCGTAGTGACAAAATTTTTTCCGGTCCGACTGAATCAAAGACCATCTCACCCCCTCGGACCGAAGATGCCATGGAACGGGCTTGGCGCACTCCCTCGTCACGTGCTCGTGAAGCTAGCTCTGACTCTGGTGGCGTTAGAGGGCCTAAAACCCAAGGGTAGGAGTCTCGCGAAATAAGACAGCGAGCCCCAGGATCCAATGCCACCACCAGTGCACCCTTGTGAGTCGGCGTTGGACAAACGTAATCGAGAGGGCCCTCAACGACGCGCACCCCCGGGGAGCCCTTCTGGAAAACCCACAAGTCGGTAGTTCGTGGGCCTGCTAGGGATACTGGTAGGTTGGCGACAACCGGTCCCTCCAAGTACAAACGCTCACAAGGAAGCAGGCAAGGTGGCCGCTCGACGACACGTTTCACTGGTTCGGAGGTTTGTTGTTGTTGAGTCTCCGATGGAACTCGGACTCCGAACCTACGGAATTCCACCCAAACTACTCCATCATCGTCCTTCTCAAGCGCAAATCCCCACTCGACCAAAGTCGGATAACCCACGATCAACGCGTCAGAGGCCCCTTCCAGTTCCCCGAACATGGCAGTCAGCGCTAGCTCGCTGGGCTTCTCTGACTTGTTGGCTGGGAGCTCCATCGGTCTGAAAGTGATATCCACGAAAGTGTCCACAGGTTGCGTAAGGACCCCCTCCGCAATCCCTTCAAGTTGAATGGAGCGATCTCCCCGAAAGCGTTGCCCCACGCCGCTACGAGTGGAGACTTCCTTGTGGAGTTGATGAGCGAACTTGCGACGTATGAGATTGCGGGCTGCACCCGTGTCCAACACCATCCTGAACCTTCGCTCTCCAATCTGGACCACAATTTTGCAATGGAAGCCAGCCGAAATGGACCTCACTGGTAGGGGCTCAGCATCATGTTGTCGGGCCAATCTCTCGACAAGCGAATCAAGAGGCACAAGGAACTCCCGACCGACACAAGCACTCTCAAGCTTCACCAGCTTTTCGACTCCACGGCGCAACTCCTCCACTGCGAAATGGCTTTCACTCCCTCGTGGTAGCGCATCTGCGTCAAACGGCGCTGGCTCCCCAACCGTGTGGCATGCTTCAGCAGTTGGGATCACAGGCTCCACGACCGGGGCAGGAGGCGCCTCCGCGGCAGTTGCCTCCTCTGTACCCACTCGGGCGGGGTCCGATCCCAATCCCGGAGGCCTCGGCCCCGCAGACTGAGTCAATGCGCCTCCTTTACCTGCGCCTGACCGAAACGGCGGTCGTGGTCCGGCAGACGCTTCTGCTCTCACCTGAGCGTGATGCTTAGCCAAGTGGCCTCGTCCCTTGCACGTAACGCCAGTCTCGCGATCAACCCAGTGGCACTTAGTGCCCTCCTTATTCGAGGCGTTGCGATTGAAGGTAGGGTCTTGCTTCGCAACGGAGTTGGGGCACACCTTGTCACGATGCCTGCCCCCGCAAATACTGCACCGGTCAAACGCTCGGAAATCGATCTGACGACCCCCTTTACCCGTTGGGTTACGTCCTCCTGCTGCAAGCGCTCCGGCTGCCATCGTGGCGTCATTAACCCGACCGGCCCATTCCGTCTCATCATCCTCCAAGTCCGAAACCTGAGAGTTAACTTCGGCTGCCACATCACCCTGCTGCCAATCGCCTCCATAGTACCCGGGCTCAGGGTTCTTCTTCTTTCTGGGCAAGTTCCACTGGTATCGAGAGATGAAGCTCAAGAATTGGCGGAAGCTGTTGATGTCACCATCTCTATTCAACACCCACTGGCGCAGACTCGAACCATGTGGCAGCTTCTTTTTCAACGAAGCGATTTCCCTCTCTACAGAGTCAGGCGTCTGCGTGAACCGTCCCGTCACATACATCTGCGTTCGAGCAGCATGCAATTCGAGCACAGTCTTCGCGATCTGGTCGAACGAGGGGTCGGAGGCGAAAGTGATACTCTCCCACTTCCTCTCCGCTGACTCCCCTGGTGTCTCATAGGTCACCCCACAAGTAGCGAACAACTCCGCTCGACACGCGCGGTAAAGCTCCGCCCACGCCACGTCCGCGCCGTCTTCCAGACACTCCGTCAGCAGACGCCGACCCAAACCATCAATGAGGTAGGAGTCAATGACCCCCTTCGCATCGTCCTCAAGTGACCTCTGGAAGTACTCAAACCAGTCTTTCCAAGTGTTGATCCTGCAACGCTGTAACTGGACCTCAAACTCGTGAATTTCACGCAGGAGCACTTCCTGATTCGTGACCGAGATTCGTTTCAAGCTCTCTGTCAGCTTCAGCTTGGTGTCAACATCTTGACGCGCCCTGTTCTCAAACCCACGAGCCAGCCTGTCGCTGATTTCGAGCTGTCTCCTCTGTACTTCCTGCCCATCCTGCACTAAGGCAAACAACAGCTCTTCGACACGGTCATGATCACGACCACCTTTGCGCCCTCCGTCTCCTCGAGGTCTGCCTGGTCCTCCGCCACCACCTGGCCCAGGATCATCGCCTCTGCCAGGCCCGCCTCCACCAGGGCCGGGTGGCCCCCGACCTGGGCCGCCGCTCGGGGGTCCCTTACCCGGACCACCTCTCGGGCCTGGCTCCGCTCGTCTTCGTCGATCGCTATCTGACGAACTTGCTCCGTTTGGTTGAACGGGGCCCGCAGCACTGACTTCAACCGCCGGTTCGACCACTTGCGTCTGACCTCCATGGCTCGCCATACGGAAGGGTTCGACGCTCGCTGAACGACTGCGGGCGTACCCACCATAGGCGCTCCTGCGGTCGATGAACGTCTCCCTCTCGCGTCGAAGCGGTTCAAAGTCTTCAGCCGTGACCTCGAAACTTCGGGGTCCCAAGCGCGGGTCCCAAGCGACGGACGGGCGGGACTGCAAACCGATCGGCTGTCTCCGCACGGGCCCCCTTTCGGACGCTCGATCCACGTCAGCATTTCGCTGACGATGTTTTTCCAGCTCTGCGCGGATCGCTTGTGTGTTCCGCCAGCTGAAACCACCCGGATCGAGGGACACCACAGGGACCACATCAGCTAATCGCCTCGAGGACGACTTATGCCGGTCCGTACCTCGCTCGACACCCACCGGCTGCCTCGCTCCCCACGGATCGGCTTCGAACAGGGGATCCGCTTCCGGGACTGAACTCTTGGAGTTCATGACTCCGCGCCGAGACTCCCGACTCACAGACGCCCCGGCTTCTCCTTTCACCTCTTCCAGGTGGTCTAAGAAACCCTGTAGCCCCTGTTTAGCAAGGTCGGCGTATTCAGCAAGGTTCTCGCGGAACCCTTCCACCACTTCACGCATCTCCGCACGCGGGTCCTCAGGGACACTGCGATAGACACCCGAGTCTGATCCACCAGTCTCTCGGCCGGAAATCCGAGCCGAGAGTCCTGGTGTCCATTGACCTCCGGAAATCCGTGAGGCCGCTGGGTGATCACTGCGAGCATCTGCACCCCCCGAGTCCTCGCCGGAAATCCGAGCGGAGGACTCAGGGGCACGACCACCGCCGGGAATCCGAGCAGCAGTCGTGGACTTGTCAGATTCGCACCCCGCGAGTCTCTGATTCGCTTCCCACAGCTCAGTCCTCAGAGAGTTCGCCACCGCGGTTGACATCGTTTCGAGACGCGCACACTGGCTCAACTCAACCCGCTGGAGCTCCTCGGAGTTGATAAGACGCCTTTGTTGTTCTGCCAAGTCGTGACGAAGCGACGTCTCCTGCGCTTTAAACTGTTGGAGCTCGAAGAGACTCCGATTCAACTGCTCTTCAAGCCCCTGTCCCGAACGCCGCAATCGTTGACACTCATGCGTCCCTTCCTCCACCAACATCGCCGACTGCTTCTCAGCGTTCCGCAAGGAATCGCGAAGATGCGCGATCTCGCTGGCGGCTTCCGACAAAATCCGACCATGCTCTCCCTCGGCTCGAGCCTCAAGGTGTACGACCCGATCATACGTCCCAATCTCCGACTCCTGAACCGAGCGTTGATACGCGGCGAAACTCTCACACATGCGGCGAATGTTCTCATCCTTCTGAAGGACAGAGCGTTGCAGCTGCTTCCCTGCTTCCCACATGCACATGGCTTCGGCAGAAGTACGAATCGCTTCTCGACTGTTGGCGTCGACATCGCGCTGCAATCGTTCAACGTGCTCTAGGCGCTGTCGATCCCAATGGTTGCGCCAATACAAACGATCCACATGCAAGTTGTGAACCGTCACACACCCTCTCCTCTCTCTCATCTCAGCCTCTACGAGTTCGAGCGCATGTGTCCGACAGTACACCCGACCAGTTTGGTGGACACCGTCAATGACACCGTCAACCCATAGGGCCTCTAGAGGTGGCTCTTTGCACTCCCCTTCCACTGCCGAGTCCGGCCCAAAGACGAACTGACAGCAGCCTAATCCGGCAAACGGTGCCACACCGCCCGTTGCCGCAACGCCGCTCTCATGATCGCGCGGTGGGGTCCTCGGAGACTTGGACCGAAGCCGCGAGTCTCCGACCGGTCCCGAACGACGCTTCACACGAGCAATCTGTTGCTCGGGCGCAGCTGAGTTCCCGGAGCAGCCCCCAGTCTGAATTGGGGCAATCCCCGCATCAGTGCTCCCACTACTCAACTGCGCCTGCTGATCGGTCAGCATCAGAATCAGCGGAAGGCATGTAAAGAGTCCAATCACCCAATCGATCCAAGTCACTTAAGGAAACCAAGAGCCAAATGTCCAAATCCCAAAGCCAAAGAGTTAACCAAGTTAGTAAGTCCAATTACCCGGGGGAGGAGAGGAGGAGCTAGGCTCGACGTCTCTTTTCCAGGCTTGAGCCAACGCGAGTGCGTCAGCCAGATCCGTGTGCTGTGTCAGTGTCCAGGGTCGAGGATCAAACCAGGACTACTGCACCCCCAACCCCTGTACGCCCCGATACAGCGCGCCCCTGATCTCTCGATCAACTGTCACGAGGTCACACGGATCAGCTGTGCCTGACGCATGTGTGGACTTGTGCCAACACCCCGCGTATCCTCTCTCATAAGACTCACAAGCGAATGGTCTCCACCCGCGAGTCTTCAAATTCATGGTAACGCGGTCTATCCAGCGTCACCCTTCTGCTCCTTGCGCGGCATATCCAGCGCTAGGGCACCCCCCACTACCGTCGTGCGGATTATCCAGCAACGACATTGGACAAAGGGCGGAGATCCGCTCCTTCGTCGACAACCCCAAACTGTCTACGGCCGGTCCATTGTTAGCACCTCTTGTATCTCAAAAACCCCAATCGGCCGCTTCACAGTCACCTCATTCTTTCACTCGACCATGTCCACCTGGGCGCAGAGACCCCCGGCACTGAACTTCGCCGCCGCCTTGGCCACCGCGTCCGTCACTGTGTGCTCCGCGATGCTGAGATTCCATGCCGTCATCGTCTCCGCTTCCAGATTCACGATCTGCACCATGCAGCACACCGGGCACACGTTGACATCTACCGCTCGCACCCTCGAAGTGTTCTTCAACTCGATGCGCACCACGGGGTACCACGACTGGAGCGTCGTCGCCGGCGGCAGCTGGTACGCGGCCAGTTCCTCCGCCGTCAAGGGGGGCTCGTCCCACGGCGAGTTCGACTTCGACTTCTTCGACACATTCGGCGCCGCATTCTTCACGGCGTGCACCTTCTTCATCGCCCTCTCCAACAGCGCCAACTCCGGGTGCTCACTCCCCTTGCTTGGCCTCACACCCAGAAACGTGTCAAAGTACTCGTCGTTCGTCGCTGGGAGCCTTCCCATGTCCGCGTAGATGCACGGCATCTGCGTACCGTTGTTCACATACTGCGAGCCCAGCTGATGCATGCCCCAGTACACGACTCCTGCGTGGAGCGCCTTGATGTCATCCATCCCGATGTTCACGAACAGATCACCCTCTACCGGGCTCATCACATGCAGGCTGATCTTCCTCAGCCTCGCCGCTTCCCACACCATCGGAATCAGACCCTCTGGCCGTCCCATTGTGTCATGGATCGCTTCCTTAGTTGGAAGCGGCGCAGCTTCTGTCGCCGGGGAGTCCACCCTGTACCCATGGTACGTGTACCAACTCTTGTTCACCACAGGTGACTGCCGCATGTGTCGCTGCCCCATCCCGGGTCGGCAGTGCCCCATCGGCGCCGTCAATCTCTCGCCGTACTCCGAGAAGAGGATCACGTGCTCGCTGCTCTTCAGATGCGTTGCCACACTGCTGTCGGCAGCTGCCATTGCTCGCCAGTCCCTCTGGCGCAGATGCTCGATCTCTTGCCCACACTCGCACGTGCTCCACATCTGGAATGCTACCCGACAACACGTGCATCGGACATACCAAGTGAATTCGCGACACGAGAACTGGTTGAGCTTGTAGTAGACGAGCTCCAGGAGGAGGCACTCCTGAACCATCTGCTGCAGAACGGCCGGCGACATCACCGGCGGCGTCACTCCGCCATGGTGAACACTGATCAAGCGCTCGTAGCGTCGAGGAGCCAGCTTCGCCAGCTCGTTAGCAGTCATACTCTCCTTCAGCTTCTCGAACTGCGTTGGGTCCCCGTACTTGATGACTTCTAGCCTCGCGTCTCGAGACTGTCCAGGCATTGCCGGGTCCACAAACAACGATCCTTCTGGCAAGCACGCCCTCTCATAAGGCTTCTCCCCCTTCGCCCTTCTACTCTTCGACGAACTCGTTGCAGCTGACACCGGCCCGTGGACGTACTTCTGGATCCGCGTCCCTTTCTTGTCCCGACCTTCCTCCGAGGGCCAGTAGTCGACCACCGGGGCCCATTCGATGAACCCAACGAGCCTTCGCCGGGAGATCTCGGGGTAGAGGAACATCCCCAACACTGGTTGCGCACCTGCTTCCTGGCAGTCGTAGACGAACCTCAGCTCTCCCAAAGCCTTCGTCGTTGCCCCTGCTTTTTGGACGTCCAGTGCGGGCCGCCCATGGAACGGGCCGTACCCGATGTCTCTGTTGGGAGATCCTTTCTGAGCCTTGACCATACTCGCGGCCTCCCTCGGGTTAGGGTCCACATTGGCCTCCGGCACCGACGGCTCCGCGGGCAGAGACGCAGACCCTGCCCCCGAGGACGCTTTCGACCCTTCGGACGGCTCGAGGTCAACCAACAACTCCGGCTTCATGGTAGGCTCCAGGTTCGTCTCCTTCTCATCCCCCGTCACGTCGACGAGATCCAAGCCAGGACACGACGGCTCGCTCTTCTCGTCCACGCTGCTGGCCCTCCCGGTCACGGTGCCTCCCTTAGTGGAGTCATCATCTCCTCCAACCTCTTCTCCTGCTGCTTTGTCGGCCAGCAACCTCGCATTCAAGGCCTCGATCTCCTTGAGTCGCGCAGCGGTCTCTTCTGGCGACACTGCCATCGCCTTGACCTTGTCGGCAACCGCGTTCGGGTCGTTGAACTGCAACCGGAGCTCCGACACGCTTGCACCCTTGTGGTACCCTTCAAGGATTCCCTGGACCCTTGGGAGCACGTACGAGATCGCATGGGAGAACTTCTCCGTGAGCTTCGCGAGGAACATAGTCGGGTCCTTCTCGTACTCCTTCTTCGGCAGATCAATCTCAGCCTCTGTGGTCATCGACACGCTCATCTTGACTCTCTCGGTACCTTCCATGTCACGGTACTCGTCCTTCGACAGCTTCAGCCCCACTTGAGCCTTGAAGAGACAATCGTTGGTTACCACTCCTCCAACCGTCGCCGTGATCGTCCCCAAGCGAGTCGCGACCATCTCGATGTCTTCATCGCCATCGCTGCCGAAGAACCGCGCGCATGCCCTCCGCACGAGCCGCTCGTCCGGGTCGTGGCAGGGCCTGAACTTCTGCTTAGCCTCGCCGGACCGATGAGCCGCGAGCTGCTCAGCGATCTTCTGTTCCGATCTTTGCTGGTCCCGCAGCTTCTTCTTGTTGACCTTGCCCTTCTCCTCAGCCGGCTCTACCACTCCGCCGTCTGGTTCCTCCGGCTCACTCTCGACCTCCTCCTTCGTGTCCTCGGGCAGGTCCCTCACTGGCGTCGGGCTTGCTTCTCGACACTTCGGCTCCCAGCTCGATCTCGCCCTGGCGTCCCAGTAGGCCGCCTCGCGCCTCCGCTGCTTCCCCGAGCCCTTCCGCGAGGGGGCTCTGTCCCAACACCACCCTTGGGTGTGGCCCCACCTCTTGCAGTACTCGCAGAAACGTCGGTCCGCGACAGTCGTCCCACTGTTCGCGTACGGCTCCCACTCCTCGGGCATGTTCGATCTAGCGCTCTCGAGCTCCTCGTCGTCGCCGTGCGCACGCTTCAGACCTCCGCCTCGTCGATCTGCCTCGACACCACTCTCCTGCTTCCTCTCACGAGCCACCTCAGGGGGGAAATCCGCCCCTGATTGGTCGGGTCGGCTAGCCTGACCACGACCATGGTGTCGCTCTTCACTCGACCGATGTGCCACACCGCGGCCGTCGCCGTCTCTCGATCGGGAGTGCCCGTCTCTCGGATGCGAACCTCGCCTGGACCCTCCTTTCGATCCTCTCGTTCCTCGATACTCACCGATCGGCAGATTCCTCTTCTGCCACTGGTGAGCCATCACATTCCAGAACCATGTCTGGTCCTGCTCGCCCCGCACGGGCCTGCTGTAGTTGTCCGCCATCGCCCCTCTCCCCTAGGTGAGGACCACCCGGGCAACCGAACAAACGCCTGATTTGACTCAAATGGCTGCGGGAAGAAGACACTTAACCCAAGATCCCCTCAGAAACCCAGATGTCATGGGGAAGGACTCAGATGAAACCACCCTCACTTCCGCTGAACCCTAGCGACCACGCCTGGGGGCCAAATGTTGGCTGCGCCCCAGGATCAGTTGTGGCGCCCCACGATGGGGTCGCCACTCCGAGCCATCCGGCTCATCGTACCCACCGGTAGCGGACCTGGCTGAGATCAGCCCACTGCTTTCGACCCTGCTCGGCCTCGTCAAGGCACACAAGTTGCACCCGACCGTCAACAGCGAACTTCTCAACTCTCCACCGCACCCAAGTGACACCATCTTCCTGTAGGATCTCAAGCGTCCGCGGTTGGGCTTCGCTCAAACCCAACACAGGGAGCTCAACTTTCACCAGACGCTCAGCGTGCTGCTGCTCGTTGAATGGCAAGATTGACTTAGGGTCAGCCAGATCCTCCACGATGAAGGTGTGGACATTAATCTTCTTCCGGACACGACACAACCCCGGATAGGTCTTATCGTGAAACCGCACTGGTCCCGGTTGTCTCTCATCCCGCACTCGTTTAACAAGGACCACATCCCCCAAATGGAGCTCGGCTGACAATCGACCCTTCAGAGCCTTGTCTCGATTTTCCACCATTGCTTCCTGAACCCTTTCGATC
>ERZ802827.1827-NODE-1827-length-10212-cov-10.2549_pt1 | contig 10212 bp, 8 predicted proteins | sample MGYA00345652_ERZ802827 | MGnify/ENA primary metagenome ERZ802827 (study PRJEB30503, sample SAMEA104212372) | marine metagenome | biome: Westerlies Biome; feature: [SRF] surface water layer (ENVO:00010504) within the epipelagic zone...; material: water... | reverse complement strand
CTCGTCCGCGACCAAGGATGATCGGTGTAGCCTACGACGTGCAAGAGTGCCCAGAACCGCTGCCAACCCAGCCCTGGGATATTCCCCTAGACGGGGTGGTCACCGAATCTGGCTATCGGCTCTTTGACCGAGCACCATCACAACAGCATTGAGGAGAGGTCTGCGTGAGTATTTATCCGATCGTTAAAATGGGGCATCCAACCCTGCGCAAGGTCGCCTCGCCTGTGACGCCATCGGATCTCGACCACCCGGAGATGCATACCCTGATCGCCGACATGGTGGAGACCCTGCATGACGCCGGTGGCATAGGCTTAGCGGCGCCGCAAATTGATCGACCAATCCAGTTGGCCATTATTGAGGTACCCGGCGGGCCAAGTCGCTACGGCGACATTGAATCCATACCGTTAACGGTTTTCTTCAACCCCGTACTGACGGTGCTCGATCCGGCAGAGGCGGGCTATTGGGAGGGTTGTTTATCAGTGCCGGGGCTACGCGGCTTCGTGCACCGTCCGCAACATGTGCGCGTGGACTACATGGACATTACAGGTAAACCGGCATCTCTCGAACTGAAGGGGTTTTTGGCCACCGTAGTGCAGCATGAGTTTGATCACCTAGCGGGCAAACTCTACGTTGATCACATACGCGACATGACCCAGCTGGTGTTTGAGGATGAGTGGCTGGCCCACCAGCCGAAACAGTGACGGGCACCGCCTCAGGCACCCAAACGTTTAACGCAGAAACAAGTCGTAGGCCGGGTTGTCTTGTTCAGACCAGAAACGATAGCCAATACGCTGCAAATAACTTTGCAGCTGCTTGCGCTCAGAAGCATTCGCGTCAAAGCCTACGAGCACCCGCCCCCAGGCCGATCCGTGATTGCGGTAGTGGAATAGCGAGATGTTCCAGTGGGCACCGAGACCTGACAAAAACTGCAGCAAGGCGCCGGGGCGCTCAGGAAATTCAAAACGAAACAGCATCTCGGATGCAGGGCGACCGCGATGACCACCTACCATGTGGCGCACATGCACCTTGGCAGCTTCGTTTTCGGTCATGTCGAAAACCCGATAGCCCTTAGACTCAAGCTGCGCAATCAGTGCCATACGATCTTCTTTCGACTTCACGCCAATACCGACGTAAATATGCGCCTGCTCGGAATCTGCACTGCGGTAGTTGAATTCCGTGATGGCGCGTTTGCCGAGAGCCCGACAGAACTTCAAAAAACTGCCCTTGGCTTCATCGATGGTGACCGCCAGCACCGCTTCTCGCGCTTCACCGACTTCTGCCCGCTCAGAAATGTGACGCAAGCGGTCGAAGTTTACGTTGGCACCGCTGACGATGGACACCACATGGGACATGCCGGGGTGCGCATCGACATAGCGCTTCATGCCCGCAATGGCCAGGGCACCGGCAGGCTCGGCCACACAGCGCGTATCTTCAAAGACGTCCTTAATGGCCGCGCAGATTTCATCCACGTTTACCACCACAACGTCGTCGACATATTTCTTAGCAACCTTGAACGTCTCCTTACCAATTTGCGCCACGCTGACGCCATCGGCGAACAGATCCAGCTGGTCAATGGGCAGCCGCACCCGTCGCCCGGCCTTCATCGCAACGTCCAGACAATTTGAGCCTTGGGCTTCCACGCCAATGATTTTGGTATTCGGGCGTAAGTACTTCACGTAAGCGGCAACGCCGGCGACAAGGCCGCCCCCGCCGACGGGCACAAAAATCGCATCAAGCGGCTGGCTATGCTGATTGACGATTTCCATGCCAATGGTGCCTTGGCCGGCGATCACATCCACATCGTCATAGGGGGGGATATAAACCAAGCCCTGTGCCTGACAGAGCGCCTTGGCGTGCTGGGAGGCCTCGTCATAATTATCGCCGTGCAAAACTACCTTGGCGCCACGGTCGCGCACCGCGTTCACTTTGATGCTGGGAGTGTTTTGGCCCATAACGATCGTGGCGCGAATGCCAAGCTTTTGTGCCGAAATGGCCACACCTTGGGCATGGTTGCCGGCGGATGCAGTGATCACGCCGGTGGCTTTTTGCTCGTCGCTCAACTGCGCCATTTTGTTGTAGGCCCCACGCAGCTTAAAGCTGTAGACCGACTGCATGTCTTCGCGTTTTAGGCTGACGTTAACGCCTAGGCGTCTGCTCAACAGTGGCGCGTCAGACAAGGGGCTCTCAACCGCCAAGTCATAGACCTTGGAGCCTAGAATTTTCTTTACATAGCTTTCTAACATGCCAACAATTTCTCGCTCATTTGCCGGACATCGCTGTCCGCCTTTGTGCCACTTCGCAAACGAGGCGCTTTATCAGTCATTCTCAAGACGAACTCAAGCAAAAAGCCGCCAAGGCGGCCATTTCATACATTGGCCCTAAGTTAGATCGCAAAAGCATCGTCGGGGTTGGCACCGGCTCAACGGCCAATTGCTTTATCGATGAACTGGCAAAAATCCAGCACACCTTCGATGCCACCGTCGCGTCCAGCGAGGCGACGCAACAACGGCTCGCCGCACACGGCATCACCGTACTCGACCTAAACGCAACCCCCCATCTGGATGTCTATGTGGATGGCGCTGACGAAATCGATGCCCTGGGCAACATGATCAAGGGGGGCGGTGCAGCGTTAACCCGCGAGAAAATCGTTGCCAGCGCCGCCAATGAATTCGTCTGCATTGCCGACGATAGCAAGTTGGTGAAAACCCTTGGCGCCTTTCCGCTACCTGTCGAGGTTATTCCCATGGCGCGCAGTCTGGTAGCACGAGCCTTGGTGAGTCTAGGCGGGCAGCCCATTTGGCGCGAAGGGGTAACAACCGACAACGGCAACATTATTCTCGATGTATATAACCTCAAAATCGACCGGCCCCTAGAACTTGAGCGCCGTATTAACGATGTCCCGGGGGTTGTGTGCAACGGCATCTTCGCCCAGCAAGCTGCCCATGTCGCTTTCTTAGCCGGCGACAATGGCGTCACCACCTTGGATGCTTCAAACCCTTAGTTACGGCGGTAACGCGCTCTAACTTTGAGCCACTCGACATATATGCGCAGCGCCGCTCAGGACTGGCCTGCAGGATTCGCATACCATTTGTCCCTCAACGCTAACCGATGGTCTAAGTAGAGGGTGAATCATGCGCTGTCACGAAGTTGATTACGAAATTCTTGGGAACTCCATGCAGATTGTCGAGGTGGAGCTAGACCCTGGCGAAACCGTGATCGCCGAAGCAGGCGCCATGACCTACATGGAAGATGGCATTACCTTTGAAACCAAGATGGGCGACGGCTCTGACGCTGACGAGGGCGTGATGAGTAAGCTCTTTGGTGCGGGCAAGCGCATGATCATGGGCGAATCCATTTTCACCACGCACTTTTCCAATGCTGGCAGTAGCAAAAGACGGGTGGCTTTCTCCGCCCCTTTCCCAGGCGACATCATCGCTGTCGACATGGCAGAAATTGGCGAGCAGATCATTTGTCAAAAAGATGCCTTTTTGTGCGCTGCGCTGGGGACAAAACTCGACATCGCTCTGAACCGCAAGCTGGGCGCAGGTTTGTTTGGCGGCGAGGGTTTTATTTTGCAGCGTCTTGAGGGCAACGGGCTCGCCTTCGTGCAGGCTGGCGGCACGATCATCAAGAAAGAACTGAAGAATGAGACGCTGCGCGTCGATACCGGCTGCCTGGTCGCCTTCACCCCAAGCGTGGACTACGACATAGAACGGGCGGGCGGTCTCAAATCCATGGTATTTGGCGGCGAGGGCCTCTTTCTCGCAACCTTGCAAGGCACAGGTACCGTGTGGCTGCAAAGTTTGCCGTTCTCACGCATGGCAGACCGCATCATCTCTGCAGCACCCCAATTAGGTGGCGATGATAAGGGCGAAGGTTCAGTGCTGGGCGGTATTGGGCGGTTGCTGGATGGTGACAACCGCTAGCGGTGACAAGTGCTTAGACGTTAGCAAGCGGCAGTAGTTTGTCGGGATTGAGAATTTGATCTGGGTCAAACACTTGCTTTAAGCCGCGCATGAGGGCGATCTCTTCATCGCTGCGGCTATAACCTAGAAAATCGCGTTTCAGCAGGCCCACCCCATGTTCCGCGGATATGCTGCCGCGCCGTGCTTGCACCAGTTCAAAGATCTTCGGGCTCATGGTGTGGCCGACATGAAAAAACTCATCAACGCTCATCGACTCCGGCCGCAAGATGTTCAAATGCAAATTGCCGTCGCCAATGTGACCGTACCAACACACCTCAAAGTCGGGATAGCCCTCTTGAACATAGCGATCGACATCGGCGAGAAAAGCCGGCACTTCGCTGATGCGCACCGACAAATCGTTCTTATATGGCGTGTGGGGCGCCAGGCTCTCGGAGATGCCTTCCCGCAGCTGCCACAATGACGCCGCCTGGGCCTGAGATTGGCTGACAACGCCGTCGACCAACCAACCTTGCTCCATGCAGTAAGCAAAAGCCTCTTCGGCCATCGGGAGATCGGACTCATCAAATTCCAACAGGGCATAGTTCTCTACACGGTTTTCCAGCGGCGCGGGCAATTGTCGGTGCGCCTGCACCTTTTGCAGCGCTAGGTCCGAGAAAAACTCAAACGCAGAAAGCGTCAGGCGGTCATTGAAACCGTTCAATATGTTGAGCAGGTCGGTGACTTCTGGCACGCCAACAACCATGACAACCTGTGGTTGGGGCTGGGGTGCTAGGTACATGTCTAGCTCGCCGATCAGGCCCAGTGTCCCCTCGGAACCGATCATCAGGTGGCGGAAATCGTAGCCGGTGGCGTTCTTGATCAGCCCCGCATTGCAGTCAAGGAGTGCACCGCTACCGGTCACCACCTTCATCCCCGCTACCCAGTCTCGGGTCAGGCCATAGCGTATGACCTTAATGCCACCCGCATTGGTCGCCACGTTGCCGCCGATTTGCGAGGAACCCGAGGAGGCAAAGTCCACGGGGTAGAACAAACCCTGCTCTGCTGCAAAAGCCTGCAAATTCGCCGTAATCAGACCAGGCTGGCAGGTCACAATGCGGTCTTTAGCGGAGAAATCGAGGATCTGGTTCATGCGATCAAACGACACAACAACCTCACCCTGACTTGCCACGGCGCCCCCAGACAGGCCGGTTCGGCCACCGGAAGGCACGAGCTTCACGTGACTGCTGCGGGCATGTGCGACCAAGTCCTGTAGCTGCTCAATGCTCTCTGGAAATACGATAGCGCTGGGCGCTACAACAAACCCGTTAGTCCAATCCTTGCCCCAGATTTGCAGGCTCTCGGCGTCTTCCTTGATCTGTTTGGGCGCCAAAACCTCAGACAGCATGAGCTTCTCCTTGCAGGCTGCTCCAGTCACAGGCCACATCGAGTCGCTCCCAGATGGCGGCCTGTATTTGCGGTGTTTCGTTAACCAAGTGATGGCGTGCGGTAGGCACCACGTGAATCTGGCCTTGGGGATAAATCTGCTCAAGCACGGGCAAATTATGGCGATAGCTGACCGTGCGATCTCCGTAGCCGTGAATGATGACGGGTTTTAGGACCGACGGATGAGATGACTCAAAGTGCTTGAACCAATTCACCATGGCATTGGCCCATGCCACCGGCAGTACCTGCGCCTGCAGCGGGTCTCGGCCAAGTAAGGAGACAAACTCGGGATTGTCGATATTGGTCGACACATCTCTGGGCCGCGACTGCACGGTGCGCTTGGCTAACTCAAAGACCCAGCGCAGCCCCGGCCATGCGTAGGGCCGCACCAGCGGGGCGAGTAACACCATTTCGCCACTTGGCCGATTGTTCGCAGTGAAGCGTTGCTGCTGCCAATACTCCATGGTGAGGGCGCCGCCCATGCTTTGACCAAACCAATGCAGGGGCAGACCGTTGGCCAAGCGCTGCGCGATCTTATAGGCAACCTCGATGACCTGAATGTATCGCTGAAAATCTTCGATGGTGGCTTGCGCACCTGTCGATAGGCCGTGGCCGATTTGATCGAAACCAACGACGGCTATGTTGCGCTGCAAAAGCTCGTTAACCAGGTGACCATAGAGCCCCATATGATCGTAATAGCCATGACAAACCAGCGCCCAGGCCACGGGTTTTTGCGCTTGGGGTGTGAAGGTTTGTGCGAAAATACGCTCTTGCCTCACGGCAAAGACACCGTAGGCACGTTTTGCCTTGAGCGCCTCAAAGTCCAAGCTGTAGTAGGCGTTGTACTGCTCAAACAGCGCTGGCTCGATTTCAAACCAAGTGCCTTCGTCCACCGGCGGCGCGGCCAAGGCTTGAATCAACGCCGCATCATCGAAGGGGCTTTGGCCGCGTTTCGGTAGCTCTGACAAGGTAATAGCCTAGGCAATCAGCGGCGTGAGTTCGCCAGCAGCGTAGTGCATGAACATAGACTCTAGAGACTTAGCATGAATTTTGTCCGCATTGCCTGCTGTGTCAAAAGCCTCGTAACGAGCAACGACAACATCCTTCATGGCCTTCTGCGATACCGCCAAATACTTACGCGGATCAAACTCCGCAGGATTCTCCGCGAGGGATCTACGAATCGAGGCCGCGGACGCTAAGCGCAGGCCGGTATCAATGTTGACCTTGCGCACACCGTGTTTGATGCCCTGCTGGATTTCCTGCACCGGCACCCCGTAGGTTTCTGCGATCTCACCGCCGTACTCGTTGATCTCGCGCAGCAGGTCTTGAGGCACCGACGAGCTGCCGTGCATGACGAGGTGGGTATTGGGCAGGCGTTCATGAATGGCCTTGATGCGGTCAATGGCCAATATGTCACCGGACGGCGGGCGGCTGAATTTGTAGGCGCCATGGGAGGTACCGATGGCGATGGCCAATGCATCGACTTCTGTTTTGGCGACAAAGTCTGCTGCTTCTTCAGGGTCTGTCAGTAGTTGATCCATATTCAACACACCTTCGGCGCCCACGCCATCCTCTTCACCCGCGGTGCCGGTTTCTAAGGAACCTAGGCACCCCAGTTCGCCTTCCACAGAGACGCCACATGCATGGGCCATCTCCACCACCCGTCGCGTAACGTCGACGTTGTAGCCATAGTCCGCGGGTGTTTTTTGATCCTCGAGCAAGGATCCATCCATCATCACTGAGGTGAAGCCCATTTGCATGGAGCGTTGGCAAACATCGGCAGAGGCGCCGTGATCCTGATGCATTACCACGGGTATGTGCGGGAATTCCTCTACCGCAGCCAACATCAAGTGCCGCAAAAAGTTTGGTCCCGCGTACTTTCGAGCACCCGCAGATGCCTGCACGATCACCGGGCTGTTGGTCTCGTCGGCACCTTCCATGATGGCGCGCATTTGCTCCAAATTGTTGACGTTAAAGGCAGGCACGCCGTAGTCGTTTTCGGCGGCATGATCCAAAAGCTGCCGCATACTGATAAGAGCCATACTGTTCTCCGGTAAATTTTCTTTCGCGTTTAATTCAATCTGCTGGGCTGCGCTGGCCCAATACCGCAACCGCCGGTAGCGTTTTGCCCTCGACTAATTCGAGAAATGCACCGCCACCCGTCGAGATGTAAGAGATGCCCTCGGCAAGCCCATATTGTTCGACCGCTGCCAAGGTGTCTCCGCCACCGGCGATGGAATAAGCACTGCTCGCGGCAATCGCCTCACCCAGCACCTTGGTGCCTTGTCCAAACTGCGGGAACTCAAAGACACCGACGGGACCATTCCACATGATGGTTTGCGCATCGATCAAACTTGCCGCCCAGGCTCGTGCGGTTACTGGGCCAATGTCGAGAATCATCTCATCATCCGCAACATCGTCGATGGTTTTCACTACACCCACTGCGTCGGCGGCAAATTTCTGAGCAACCATGACATCGACCGGGATGGGAATATCGACGCGCTCGGCAATCTGGCGTGCGGTCTCCAACAATTCCGCCTCGTAGAGCGAGGCACCGACACGGTAGCCTGCCGCCGCAATAAAGGTATTGGCGATACCGCCGCCGACAATAATACGGTCCGCGACCGTTGCCAGCGAACCAAGAACCTCCAGCTTTGTCGACACCTTGGCGCCACCGATGATTGCAACCATGGGGCGGGCAGGCTGCGCCAGCACCTGCTGAAAGGCTTGAAGTTCGGCGTCCAGCAACAGCCCAGCGCATACCTGTGGAGCATATCTGGCCACTCCGTGGGTAGAGGCTTGGGCCCTATGGGCCGTGCCAAAGGCATCCATAACAAATACATCGCAGATGGCCGCCATACGCTGGGCAAGCTCGTCATCGTCTGCTTTTTCTCCGCCGAAAAAGCGTACGTTTTCCAACAGGGCAACCGCGCCCGAGGCCACATCCGCTGCCTGTTCGAGTTCTGCCAATAGCGGTACTGGCATTGCCAGCAGTTCTGCCAGCCTTGCCGCGACCGGTGCCAAGGAGGCGTCGGGATCGAATTGGCCCTCGCTGGGGCGGCCCAAATGCGACATGACGACCACGCTCGCACCCTGCTCAACCGCTCGTAATATGGTTGGCACCGAGGCGCGAATACGGGTATCACTGCTTACCGAGCCGCCACTCAAGGGCACGTTAAGATCGGCTCTGATCAAGACCCGCTTGCCACTCAGGTCTAGCTCAGACATCGCCGTAATAGGCGGTAAATTCATGCTGTTTCTCGTCCGTCCTTGCCGTCTTTACTTGCCATCTTTTATTCCCGTCTTTCTTAGCCGTCTTGGCCTAGCCGTCTTGGCCTGGCGTCTGGGCTTGGTATTGGTTGTATTTGCGCGACTTCCTGCGCGTGTCTGGCTTTATTTGCCCGCCACCGCCAACGCACTGGCGACAATGCGCTGGGTCGTCATACCCAAGGTTTCCAGGGCCTGAGCGCCTGGTGCCGACATACCAAAGCGGTCGATTCCCACCACGGCGCCGTCTAACCCCACATACTTAAACCATGTGTCTGGATGGCCTGCTTCCACCGCGACTCTGGCACGTACTGCGGCAGGCAATACTGCCTCTTTGTACATGGCATCCTGCATCTCAAACACTTCTACACAGGGCATCGACACCACCCGTGCGGCAACCCCTTGTGCTGACAGGGACTGCGCCGCCGCCATGGTGATGGCCACTTCTGAGCCGGTCGCGATCAGCAGCACCTGCGGCGCTTGATCTGGCTCAAAGAGCACATAGCCGCCGCGCTCTACGTTTGCAAAGGCCTCTTCGGAGCGCACTTGGGCCGCGACTTTTTGACGCGTAAACACCAAGGCCGTGGGCATGCTGCGGCTCGCCACCGCTGACTTCCAAGCCACCGCGGTTTCAACCGTGTCGCAAGGACGCCAGGTCGCCAGATTGGGCGTGGTGCGCAAATTAGCCAGCTGCTCCACTGGCTGGTGAGTGGGTCCGTCCTCACCGACGGCAACTGAATCGTGGGTATACACAAAGATGTTGGGCAACTGCATCAATGCCGCCAAGCGCACCGCGTTACGCGCATACTCCATAAAGATCAGGAACGTGCCGGTAAACGGCCGATAACCACCATGTAGCTGCACGCCATTGCTGATCGCGGTCATGCCGAACTCGCGGACACCAAAGCTCATATATTGCTCGTCTTGTGCGCCGCTCCATCGGGTGTTGTTGGAGCCGGTCAGGTCGGCGGAGCCGCCGAAGAACTCGGGCACCCCTTGCGCCACTGCTCCAATGGCAGCCTGCGATGACTTTCGGGTTTCCAGATCAACAGGGTTCGCCTGTTGATCCTTGGCAAACGTGTCGATGGCGTCGGACCAATCTGGAGCGAGCTCGCCGTTCATGCGTCGCTCAAATTCTGCCGCCTTAGCCGCATCGCTCGCGCGATAAGCGTCAAGTTTCGCCTGCCATGCTTGTTGCTTTTGCGCACCCGCATCGCGCTGGTTCCATGCATCCATCATGTCAGCGGGAATTTCCCAAGCTGGCGCAGTCCAACCCAGCTCTGCCTTGGTTAATGCGATTTCTTCCTCGCCCAGTACAGAACCATGAGCGCCAGCGGTGCCGCGTTTATTAGGCGATCCGAAACCAATCACAGTCTTGCAGCACACGAGGGTAGGTCGCCCATCAGACTCCGCAGCGTTGCCTAGGGCATCGCTGATGTCCTGGGCATCGTGACCGTTGACGTTGCGAATCACGCGCCAGCCGTAAGCTTCAAAACGCGCGGGTACATCCTCACTGAACCATGCCTGCACCTCGCCATCGATGGAAATGCCATTGTCGTCATAAAGACAAATGAGCTTCGATAGACCCAACGTACCC
>ERZ802827.1821-NODE-1821-length-10233-cov-45.8673_pt1 | contig 10233 bp, 11 predicted proteins | sample MGYA00345652_ERZ802827 | MGnify/ENA primary metagenome ERZ802827 (study PRJEB30503, sample SAMEA104212372) | marine metagenome | biome: Westerlies Biome; feature: [SRF] surface water layer (ENVO:00010504) within the epipelagic zone...; material: water... | reverse complement strand
TGCTCGCGGTTGCCGCGGATCTCCCCCCTGGCCCTTTGATTGGCGTGCTGTGTGTGGGGCTGTTGCTGTTCAAACGCCCCTGATTCTCATCAGCTAACTCACAGTGGCGAACCATCCCCCCAACACAGCCGCGATCAGGCCACAGGCCAGGGCTTGCAGCACCTGCTGTTCCGGATTCTCACGCTCCAGGCCCTCGATGATCCGGCTGGCGGACGCAAAGGTCTCCAGATCCCTCTGAAATCGCCGCAGGGTGCGGTCAATCGCCTCCTCGGTGAATGCCAGGCGCCGCAACTTGGCGCGCAGTCGGTTGAGCTCGATCTCCGTCAAGGCTCAGTCCTCACGCCCCAGCAGCCGGAAGGAATCGAAGCGTTGCTGGCGGTTGGTCTCCGGCACATGCCGACCCCAGAGGCCCTCCCAGTAAAAGAAGATCACGCCGTAACCGCGTTCACGGGCCAGGCGAACCTTCTGCTCCAGATCGCCCATGGACGTGGTGCGTCGTCCGAACCCAGCCAGGATTCCGATCTGGGTTGGGATCCGCCAGTCGCGGGCCTTGCGCAACGCCGGTTGGTCGAGATCGCGGGCAAACCCGTTCACGGAATAGGCGTAGTTCTGCACCACCAACTCGTCGATCAACTCCCCCAATGCCCACAGTTCCCAGTCCTGAAGCCAAAGGTTGTAGGCCTGCCGGAACGGTCCCGGCGACAGGCTGATCGTCGTGGAAAGGTCCTCCTGCTCCAATCGTTCCCGCAAGTCCCGCAGCAACGCCGTGAGCTGACGGCGACGCCAGCTCATCCACATCCGGTTGGTGTGGTCACGCGGGGGGGCTGATCCGGTCTGCTGCCGGTACAGCTCAACGGTGTAGGGGTCGTAGCCGAACTGCACCGGCCAGGCGAAGTGGTCGTCCAGCTGCAGACCATCCATCGGACAGCGCTTCAACGTCTCCACGACCAGGCCAATGAACCGTTCTCGTACGTCCGGATGCGCCGGGTTGAGCCAGGCCATGCGGTGGTCCCCATGCATCGCCATCCAGCGCTGACCATCGGCTTTGGCCAACACCCACTCGGGGTGCTCCCGGACAACGGCGGCGTCGGCCGGTTCCATCAGGCCGTACTCAAACCAGGGCATCACCTTGATGCCTCGCTTGCGGCCCTCCTCCGCCAACGTGCAGATCGGATCCACCTCCACACCTGCCTTCACGAGCGGTGGCTCCACCGGTGCGAAGCGGCTTTGGTGAAACGTGGTGCCGCGGCTCCACACATTGGGCACCACGCGATTGAAACCGGCCTGCTGCAGTTGATCCAATGCGGCCGTGATCCGCTCACGGCTGTAGTAGAGCTTGCTGGGGCTGTTGGTCAGCCACACCCCCATGGTGCTGCGCGGCTGCAGCAGCCGCTCAAGCCGCGACCCCGCCAGAGCCGGCGACGCCAGCAGCAGCCCCAGAGCCAGGCCTGCGGCCTTAACGGAACATCGAACTGACGGAACTCTCCTCGTGGATGCGCCAGATGGCTTCGCCCAGCATGTTGGCAACGGAGAGCACCTGAAGCTGAGGGAAGGTTCGCTCCTGCTGGATCGGAATGCTGTTGGTCACGACCACCTGCTCGAACAGTCCATCGGCCGAGAGGCGTTCACTGGCCGGGGGTGAGAACACCGCATGGGTGGCACAGGCGATCACCCGTTTTGCCCCCTGCTGCCGCAGCAGCCTGGCCCCGGCGCAGATGGTGCCACCGGTGTCGATCATGTCGTCGATCAGGATCGCCGTACGGCCGGAGACGTCGCCGATCACCGTGAGGCTTTCGGCCAGATTGTGGCCCGTGCGGCGCTTGTCGATGATCGCCAACGGCGCATCGTTCATCTGTTTGGCAAAGGCCCGGGCCCGGGCCACACCGCCCACATCCGGTGACACCACCACAATGTCGCCGAGGTTCTGCGTGGAGAGGTAATCCACCAGCACCGGTGAGCCGTAGATGTGATCACAGGGAATGTCGAAGTAACCCTGAATCTGAGCTGAGTGCAGATCCATCGCCAGCACCCGATCCACACCGGATTTCACCAACAGGTTGGCGGTGAGCTTGGCGGTGATTGATTCACGCCCCGCCGTCTTGCGGTCGGCGCGGGCATAGCCGTAATACGGCACCACTGCGGTGATCTGACGCGCCGAGGCCCGACGGCAGGCATCCACCATGATCAGCAGCTCCATCAGGTGATCGTTCACCGGAGCGCAGGTGGGCTGGATCAGAAACACATCGCAGCCCCGGATGGACTCCTGGATCTGCACGTAGAGCTCGCCATCGGCGAAGCGTTTGCACACCCGGGGGCCATCAGGAACACCCAGATATGCGGCGATCTCCCTGGCCAGCCCAGGATTGGAGGTGCCGCTGAACAAGCGCAACCGGCGTGTGTCCGGTGTGAGCTTTTCCTGTTCAGCGCGGGCTGCGGTCAGAAAACTGGTCACGGCGCCCGCGGGACGAAGTTTGCTGTAATCCGATGGTAGTGGTGAGCAGGACCCCCATGTCCACAGGTGTTCCGCTGTTGGTGGGTGCAGGCCCCCTGCCGGAGCTGCTGATGCGCGAGGCCTGCACAGCCCTGGCCGATCGCTGGGGACTGGAGCTGAGCCACATCAGCGAAGGCGAATCGCCGCAGGAAACGCTGTCGAAACCATCGGCTCAGCAGGGCCTGATCCGTTTCTGCGGAGATGTGGCGCGACAACGACCGGAGGGGGGCTGCTGGCTTGACGCCCTGGCCGACTGGCGTCAGCCCCTGGTGCTGATGGTGGCGGGCGAGGCCGGAGGTGGCATTCCTGGCTCAGCCGCGGCCTACGCCGCCCTCTGCCATCAACTCGGTGCGCCCCTCATCGGACTGGTCCAGATCGGATCACAGTGGAACCGACTGCAGCGCCGACGGGATGGTCTGCCCTGGATGGGCTGGATTCCTGCAGCCGGCGTCCCTGAACGGGAGCTTGCCCTCGATCATCTGGTGCAGGAGCTGAGCCGACGCAGCATCACAGCCGCGGCCACAGGGGCTGGGGCTCACCGGCCTTGATCTGACGCAGCACCTGCTTCCCGGCCCGCTTGGCCAGAGGCAGCTGTTGAATGTTCACCGATGACGGACTGGACAGAACAGCCGCCGCAAGGCTGAGCATCTCTGGGTTGGAGAGGTTGGTCTCCACAGCACTGGCAGCTGCATCCACCAACCCAGGGATTTTGCCCATCACCCCTGGTCCTTTGAACTGCTCCACCACGGCTCGGATCAGCAACTGCTGCCGCAGGCGACGGTTGGGATCATCGAGAGGGTCCTTGAGGTAGCGCGCCAGCTGCTCAGCCTGAGCACCGTTGAGACTCTGGCGGCCGGCCTGAAGATTGACGGTGTAGTTCTGTGCCTTGTCCGTCCGTTGGAACGAGGCATTCAGGATCACATCGAGATCCCCGAGGCCGTCCACGAGGGAGCGCAGCACCCGCCGAGGGACCACCACGTAGCGGTGCGGTTGATCAGCCGGCAGACCGACCAGTTCCCGGATCGCATCGCTCAGCAGGGCAACACCACCCGTTTGCCAGAGGCTGCCGAGCTTGACGGGCGTCGTCTGGCCGGGGAGCTGGAGGGCCAGTTCGATCGGAACCTGCAGCACCCGCAGCGGCTGTTGGGCGTCGACCTGCACCACCATCACGGCATCGGCGTTGGCCCGTCCCCGCGGCGCCGCATTGTTCACGGGATCGTTGGTCTGATCCGCGTCGATTCCCACCACCAACAGCGTCACCGGTCCCAGAGGCAAGGGCGCCAGATTGGTGGGGTTGTCGGCAGCGACCGGCTCCGTTCGGGCCACCTGGTCCGGCTCTGGCCAAACCGTGCTGAGCAGCCAACCGGTGGCACCAAGGCCCACCACAGCAGCGGCAAGTCGCAGAACGGTCCGCAGTGGATGACGGCCCAACCAGGGCATCAACCGCTTCGGTTGGGTGGGCGTCATCGTCCCCAGGCGGGCTACGGCGCCTAGTTTCGCCCAGTTGTCCAGTCCCGAGCACCATGGCTCTGCGTCACGACTTCCGCAGCCGCCCCCCTGAACAGGTGCGGGTGGTGGTGTTCGGAGCCACCGGCTACATCGGTCGTTTTGTTGTGCAAGAGCTGGTGGAACGGGGTTACCAGGTGGTGGCCTTCGCCCGCGAACGCAGTGGCATCGGGGGGCGCCAGAGCCAGGAGCAGGTGATCAACGACCTCAAGGGCGCTGAGGTCCGCTTTGGCGACGTCACCGACCCCGCCTCCCTTGCTGCCGAGGCCTTCAACCAACCCACGGATGTGGTGGTCTCCTGTCTGGCGTCCCGCACCGGAGGCCGCAAAGACTCCTGGGCGATTGATCACCAGGCCACCCTCAACACCTACCGGGAGGGACGACGGGCTGGCGTGGCTCATTACGTGCTGCTCTCGGCGATCTGCGTGCAGAAACCGCTGCTGGAATTCCAGAAGGCGAAACTGGCCTTTGAAGCGGAACTGCAGGCCGATGGGGAGATGACCCATTCGATCGTCCGGCCCACCGCCTTCTTCAAAAGTCTGGGTGGGCAGGTGGAAAGCTGCCGCAAAGGGGGGCCCTATGTGATGTTCGGAGGCGGCGAACTGGCCAGCTGCAAGCCGATCAGCGAAGCCGACCTGGCCCGCTTCATGGCCGATTGCCTCCGGGATGAGGACAAACGCAATCAGGTGCTGCCCATCGGCGGGCCAGGGCCAGCCCTCAGCGCCAAACAACAGGGAGAAATGCTGTTCCGGGCCTTGGGGCGCCCCCCGCGCATGCTCTCGGTTCCCATTGCCCTGATGGACGGTCCAATCGCTCTGCTGGAGGGACTGTCCCGACTGTTCCCCGGGCTTCAGGACACCGCCGAATTCGGACGCATCGGGCGTTACTACGCAGCTGAGTCGATGTTGGTGTGGGATCCCGAGCGTCAGTGCTACGACGCCGATGCCACCCCCTCCTATGGAAACGACACCCTCGAACAGTTCTTTGAACGGGTGGTGCGCGATGGCATGGCGGGTCAGGACCTGGGGGATGCCGCCCTGTTCTGAAGCGGCCATCCTTGGGAGGAGATCGGAGATCCGATGGATCAGCCCACAGCACCGCGTCCTCGCAGCACAGGGGTTCTGCTCCATCCCACCGCGCTCCCCGGCAGCCCGGTCTGCGGCAGCTTCGGCGAACCCTGCCGCCGCTGGGTTCATCAACTGGCGGACAACAACATCGGGGTCTGGCAGATCCTGCCGCTGGCACCTCCGGATCCCACCGGCTCCCCCTACAGCTCACCTTCCTGTTTTGCGCTGAACCCCTGGCTGCTGGATGCAGCGGATCTGACGGCGGAAGGGTTCATCAGCAGCGAGGACCAGGAAACGCTCCCCGGCGCCGACGCCGCCTCTGAAGGCGTTGACAGGGTGGATTTTGCGCTGGCCAACCAACGCAGCCAGGCGCTGGCCACGGCCCTGTTGAGCCGCTGGCCCAGTCAGAGCCAGGAGCGCCAGGAAGCCTTCCGTTCCTGGTGCGAAGCACAGGCCTGGCTGGAGGACCACGCCCGCTACAGCGTTCTGCATGATCAACACCAGGGCGCCTGGTGGAGCTGGCCCGCACCCCTGGCGACGCATCGGGAGGGTGCGCTTCAACGCTGGGGCGACGACCACGGCGAGGCGCTGCTGCAGGTGAAGCTGGTCCAGTGGCACCTGGACCGCCAGTGGCAGGCCATCCGCACGCTGGCAAAGGAGCGCGGGGTGCTGGTCTTCGGCGATCTGCCCTTTTATGTGAGCGCCGACAGTGCCGATGTCTGGAGCCACCGCTCCCTATTCACCATCAAGGAGAACGGCGAACTCACCACCCAAAGCGGTGTTCCCCCCGATTACTTCTCCGAGACGGGACAGCTGTGGGGATCCCCGGTGTACCGCTGGGGCCGTCACCGACTCACCCGCTTCCGTTGGTGGAGGCATCGCATCGCCCGGCAGCGGCAATTGGCGGATCTGCTTCGGCTCGACCACTTCCGCGCCCTTGCCGGCTACTGGGCCGTGCCAGGCGGGGACACCACAGCGCAGAACGGCAGCTGGCAGCCTTCACCCGGTCGGTCCCTGCTGAGCAAGCTGCAGCGGGATGGTGGCGGTGCCCTGCCCTTGATTGCTGAAGACCTGGGGGTGATCACTCCGGATGTGGAAGCCCTCAGGGATGGCTTCCGGCTGCCGGGGATGAAGGTGCTGCAGTTCGCCTTCGATGGCCTGCAGGACAACCCCTATCTGCCCGAAAACATCGAAGGCAGCCGCTGGGTGGTGTACACCGGCACCCATGACAACCCCACCACCCTGGGCTGGTGGAACAACCTCGATGATGCGAGTAAGGAGCGCATCGCCAGTCGGGTCAACGGGCCTGTCGAGGCTCCGGCCTGGCATCTGTTCGACATGGCCTTTGCCACCCCAGCGGAACTGGTGGTGGCTCCGCTGCAGGATCTGCTGCATCTGGACGACAGCGCCCGCTTCAACACTCCAGGGACCAGCGAAGGCAACTGGAGCTGGCGGTTGCCGCGGTTCGATGAGAATCTGAATGGAGCCCTGAAGGGTTACGGAGAACGGGGGGCTGTCTGGGGCCGCAGTGGAGCCGGAGCTGCCGCCCTGGTGGCTTCGACCCGATAAGTACCCGGTCGGGTCTTGTCGGCTTTCAGGACCTGACCATTCCAGAGCAACTGATCAGCCTTCTCCGGCGGCGGCTGGATCTCCACCTGCACCGGGGCCAGCAACTGCAGGGTTGCCGTGCCGGCCTCGAGTTGCAGCTGCAGTCGGTCACCACCGCCGCTGGCCAATTGAAGCTGACGCGGCTGCGTCAACTTGAGGCTGAGCACGCCTGGGCGGGACAGTGGCGGTCTACCGCCAGCGTTCAACCAGTCCATTGGCTGCCGTTGGCGGGCCAGATCCAGCGGCCGCAGGGCTTTGAGATCAGGGTCGTTGGAGGGCAGAGATGTGGTCTGATCCAGGCCGCTCAGGTCAGCGCGCACCGGCTCAAGGCTCTGGCTGTTGCGCAGGGCGAGGTTCTGCTGCTGCCGGTTGATCATCAGCAGACTGATGCCGATCAACACCGCATAAACAACACTTCCCTGCCAGGTGGTGAATACATCAATGCTGCCCAGCGTGAAGCGGCGCTGCGTCAGATTCACCTGACGCTGGCGGATCACAGCAGGCGGTAGAACCGGCTGCAGCACCCCGGGTGTCAACGCCAGCCGACGCTCCAGCTGCGGCAGCATCGACGCCAGGTAGGCACGCTCCGGCAGGCGATCGGACCAGCCGCGCTCGAGAGCCTCAATCACCGGAGTGGTGATCCGGGTCTCCTGGGCCAGCTCCCGCAAGGTCAACCCTTCCGCCTCACGACGTTGCATCAGCATCTGACCAAGCTCACGCAGCTGTTCATCGCGAGTGAGCCCATCAGGAGCCACCTCCTGGGAGGAACGGGAGCGACGCCGCCAGGGGCGTGGGAACGTCAGGCGCATGGGCCGTGGGGCTCGCACTGGTCAAGCAGTGACTGCCATTCTCCCCTGCTCAGATGGCGCCAGCGACCTTCCGGCAGCGGCCCCAGGCGCAGACCGGCGATGGCCACCCGCTGCAAATCGAGAACCGGATGGCCCAGCAGGTCCGCAACCCGGCGGATCTGACGGTTGCGTCCCTCCAGCAGAACCACCTCGAGCAGTGTGCGATCGGAGCGACGCTGCAGCACGCGAACCTCGGCCGATCGGGTGCGTGTGCCGTCCAGCGACACACCCCGTCGCCAGCGCTGCAGGCTGGTGTCCAGCGGCGTCCCCTCCACCCAGACCCGATAGGTCTTGGCATGGTCAAAGCGGGGGTGGGTCAACCGCAACGTCAGCTCACCCTGGTCCGTCAACAGGAGGGCGCCTCGGCTGTCGGCATCCAGACGTCCAACCGGGTGGAGTCCCTGGCGCAGCTGCCGCGGCAGCAGATCCAGAACAGTGGACCGCCCGCGGGGGTCGCGGCAGGTGCTGATCACGCCAGCTGGCTTGTTGATCAGCAGCACAGTGGGCTCCTCGCGGAAACTCAACGGCCTGCCATCCACATGGATGACCTGGCTGTCAGGGTCCGCCTGATCACCAAGGCTTGAGACGCGGCCATCCACCTTGACCCGACCGGCCTCGATCCAATCTTCAGCGGTCCTCCGCGAGCACAGGCCAGCGGCGGCGATCAGTTTCTGCAACCGCTGCCGGGTCACGCGCTCAGACTCTTGGGCAGCACCAATTCCATGCAGGTCCCGCCATTGGGATGGTTGCGCGCTTCAATGCGGCCTCCGTGATTCACGGCAATCTGCTGCACGATTGCGAGGCCCAGGCCGCTGCCGCTGCGGGCGGATCGGGCCCGAGATGGATCACCGCGGTAGAAACGCTGAAACATGCCGCCAAGGTCGGAGTCGCTCAGTCCGGGGCCGTGATCGCGGATGCTGAGCAACCACCATCCACCACTGGGAACAATGGAGACATCCACGCTGGAACCGTTGGGGGAATACCGCAGGGCGTTGTCCAGCAGATTGAGCACCGCCCGGTGCAGGCGCCGCTGATCACCCATCATCGGCCCTGTTTCGGTTCGATCCAGATCCATCGTCACCTCGCGTTCCTCCGCCAGAGGGCGAATGCTGGTCCAGGCACTGTCCACCAGATCTTCCAGGGTGATGGCGGTGTAGCTGCTGCTCTCCTGGGGCAGGCTGTTTTCGAGGCGAGACAGCTCCAGCAGGTCCTCCACCATCAGCTGCAGCCGCCGCAACTCCCGCTGCAGGCGCTGCACCAGCACGGTGTCCGTGCCGTCCACGGCCATCTCAAGCCGGTCGCTGACCAACATCAGGGCCGTCAGCGGTGTCTTGAGCTCATGGGCTACATCGCTGACCCAGCGCTCCTGCTGCTGTTGCTGAGCCTCCAGTGACTGACGGCTCTGAATCAGCACCAGAAGCCATTCATCGGAGCCCGGCAGCACGAAGGCTTCCAGGGGCTCCCCCAACTGCTCCCACTCACTGCGTTGAGGGCGTTGCTGATAGCGGGTGCTGATGATCGCCTCCTCGAGCTGAGGAATCGACAGCACCTGATCCATCGGCATGCCACGCACCAGGAGATTCCTGGATATGTGCAGCAACCGCTCGGCCCGGGCGTTGATGTAGGCGATGGACAGATCCGGCGACAGGATCAACCAGCCCTGGGTCGCGGCATCAATCCAGGCCAACAGTTGAGGGGCGTTGAGCACCCCTGGAGGGAAACCGGGACAGTCCTCGTCTTCAGCAATCCGAGCCCGCCGCAGCCGTCGACGCTGGATGACCGACATGGTCGCGGCGCCGACGCCGAACCCGATCAGAAGGGAAACAAGCACCAGCTGCTCAGCCGAACCGATAGCCGAAGCCCCGCACCGTGCGGATCAATTCAGGTGAAGAGGGTTGCTCCTCGATCTTCTCCCGCAACCAGCGGATGTGAACGTCCACGGTTTTCGTGTCGCCGACGAAATCCAATCCCCAGATTTTTTCGAGCAGCTGATCGCGACTCCAGACCCGCTTCGGGTGCTGAAGGAACAGCTCCAGGATCTTGTACTCCTTGGGGGAGAGATTGAGGTCGTTTCCATCACGGGTGACCCGGCACTCATTGATGTAGAGGCAGAGATTGGCGTGGCTGTAAACCTCGGGAAGCACCGAGGGGGCCTGCTGAGCGCGCCGCAGCAGGGCCCGGCAGCGGGCCACCAGCTCTCTGAGGCCGAACGGCTTCACCAGATAGTCATCAGCCCCCACCTCAAGACCGAGCACCCGGTCCGTTTCACTGTCCCGCGCACTGATCACCAGGATCGGGGTGTTGTTGTTGAAGCGCCGCAATTCACGGCAGAGATCCAACCCCCCCAGGCCGGGCAGCATCAGGTCGAGCACCAGCAGATCCACCTGCTGCGCAGGTTCATTGGTGAACAAGCTGAGGGCTTCGGCCCCGTCGCCACAGGTGAGAACGTCGTACCCCTCGGCGCGGAGGGCTTCACCAACGGTTTCACGGATGCTGTCGTCATCCTCAACCACAAGCAATCTGCTGGTGGCCACGGCAGCGGGCATGGTGGTCACGCCGGAAGGTGTCGAGACTTCTGCAGTCTGACCCTCAGGACGGCCTTGGTCGAGTCATTCACCCAGAACGTCCGGTCAGAAGAACTCGTCGAAGTTGTCGAAATCAACGGCCTTGAAGTTGCCGCTCTCCACCTGCAGCATCAATCGCTCCAGCTGAG
>ERZ802827.1815-NODE-1815-length-10256-cov-18.5625_pt1 | contig 10256 bp, 7 predicted proteins | sample MGYA00345652_ERZ802827 | MGnify/ENA primary metagenome ERZ802827 (study PRJEB30503, sample SAMEA104212372) | marine metagenome | biome: Westerlies Biome; feature: [SRF] surface water layer (ENVO:00010504) within the epipelagic zone...; material: water... | reverse complement strand
TAAATGTTGCAGTGGGTAAATTGACGGTTGGCGAACGTCAGCGTGTTGAAATTTTAAAAGCCCTTTATCGCGATGTAAAAATTCTCGTTTTGGATGAGCCGACCGCGGTTTTAACGCCGCAAGAGGCAGATGCGCTGTTTGAAAATATTCGGGCCATGGCGCAGGATGGGCTATCGGTTATTTTTATTTCGCATAAATTGCGCGAGGTTTTGGCATTTTCGCATCGCATAACCGTTTTGCGCCATGGCAAAAATGCAGGAGAAATTCAAACTGATCAGGCGGATGAGCAGAAAATTGCGCGAATGATGGTGGGGTCAGAAACGCTGTCCCATACCCGCGAAATGCGAGAAAACGGGCCTGCTTTACTGCGGTTTAAAAGGGTTTCAGTGCAAGGGCGCGCGCGCCGCGACAGTTTGAAAAATGTTGATCTGACCGTTTTCTCTGGTGAGATTCTAGGGATCGCGGGCGTCTCGGGCAATGGCCAGACAGCCTTGGCTGGCGTGATCTCTGGCATGCTCTCAATCGAGAGCGGAGAGGTCTTGATAGAAGAGCAACCACTGTTGGACATCACCCCCGCCGCGATGATTTCGCGCGGCGTTGGGCGCATTCCAGAAGATCGCCATCGGGATGGTATTGTGGGATCGATGAGTGTTGCTGAGAATATGGTTATAGAGCAGTTGGACGACCCAACTTTACAACGAAATGGATTGTTGAGGCGCGATGCGATCCGCGATTATGCCGAGACGCTATCGTCAGAATATGACGTGCGAGGGCCAGGGGCGCAGGCTTCGGCACGCTTGTTGTCAGGCGGCAATATCCAAAAATTGATTTTGGCGCGGGTGTTTGTTCGCAGCCCCAAGCTTATTCTTGCTAATCAACCCACTCGCGGATTGGATATGGGGGCGGCCTCTGAGGTGGCGCGGCGGCTTCTTGAGGCCCGCGGCCGTGGCGCCGGCATTATTTTGATTTCCGAAGATTTAGACGAAATTCTGAAGCTGTCTGATCGCATTTTGGTGGTTCATGATGGCGCGTTTTCCCTTGCAAAAACGCGTGACCGTGCGCAATTGGGTTTGATGATGGCAGGGCAGGCGGCATGATCAGAATTGAAGCCAGAGAATCCGCTTCATCTTTTATGAAATTGGGCATTCCCGTTTTATCTGCCTGCGTGGCGTTGCTCTTGGCGGCAATTCCGTTGATGTTTGCAGGCGCCCCTGTTGGGGCCTCATACGCGCAGATGTTTATCGGCGTTTTTGGTTCAAAATTTGCGTTTTCCGAAATGCTCACGCGGGCCACGCCGTTGATATTTACGGGGCTTGCTGCTGCCTTGGCATTTCGGGCCAAACTGTGGAATATTGGCGCGGAAGGCCAGCTTTATTTGGGCGCTTTGGCCGCAGCAGCGATTGGCACTGGGGTTCTGGATGTTTCAGGGCTGCTGTTGATCCCAGTGATTATTTTAAGCGGCTGTGCCGCAGGTGCCTTTGGCATGGCGGTGCCCGCAGCGCTGAAAATTCGCTTTGGGGCAGATGAGGTGGTCACGACATTGCTGTTGAATTTTATTATCTTAATTTTTCTTCAATATATGTTGGAGGGGCCGCTAAAAGATCCGATGGGTCTTGGTTGGCCACAGACAGCGCCCATCTTGGATCAAGGCATGTTGCCGCCTTTGATGGAGCGTATGCGCATTCATTACGGGTTTGTTATCGCGCTGATCTGCGCCGCCGTGGCGCAATTTATGCTATTGCGGTCGGTTTGGGGGTTCAAATTGCGCGCGGTTGGTGAAAATAGAAATGCAGCCGGACATGCAGGCATACCGGTCAATCGAAGCTTGTTGACAGCGGCGGCTATTTCGGGCGCGCTGGCAGGATTGGCGGGTGTAAGCGAAGTAGCCGGATTAAAAGGCTATCTGACCGCAGATCTATCCCCAGGTTTTGGCTATACAGGCATTGTTGTTGCGATGCTTGCGGGGTTGTCTCCCGGCGGGGTGGTCGTGTCGGCGCTTTTTATCGCCTCAGTCTTTGTGGGGGCCGATAGCATGAGCCGCGCTATGGGAGTTTCATCCTATCTTGCCGATCTGGTTGTGGCAACGGCCTTACTCTGCGTTTTGGTTGGTGGCTTTGTGGCACGTTATAAAATTGTGTGGGTGCGCCGACAGCTGGAGCGACGTTGATCATGGATATTCTTCAAATTTTGCTCAGCGAAAGCTTTTGGTCTGCCTCGATCAGGATCGCAACACCGCTTATCTTTGGCGTTCTGGGCGCCTTAATTTGCGAAAAATCCGGTGTTTTGAATCTTGGAATCGAAGGCATTTTCGTGGCTGGTGCAATGGTGGGTTGGATGGCGGTTTGGTTGGGCGCTGGCTTATGGGGCGGGGTGCTTGCTGCAGCCCTTGCAGGGGCGTTTTTTGGATTGCTGCATGGTATTTTAACGGTCCCGCTGGGCCTAAGCCAACACGTGTCGGGCTTGGGAATCACGCTTTTTGCCACCTCTGTCAGCTATTTTTCTTATCGCACGGCGCTTCCCACCGTGTCGTCGCCGCCGCGCATAACGCCGTTTCGACCGTTGGATATTCCGATTTTGTCAGATTTGCCTTTTATCGGCCCGATTTTGTTTCAGCAAACGGCGCTTACGTTCTTGGCGCTTTTTTGCGTTGCCGTGGTTTGGTATATTTTTAACAAAACCGCGCTGGGTGTTGCTTTAAAGGCGGTTGGTGACAATCCGAACTCAGTGGATGCGCAAGGATTAAGCGTTTATACGCTGCGCATCTGCGCCGTGATGGCCGGATCGGCTTTGATGGCGCTTGGCGGCGCGTTTTTAACGATGTCTGCCTTTGATGCCTTCTTTTTTGGAATGGTAAATGGGCGTGGCTGGATTTGCATCGCATTGGTTATTTTCGCCAGTTGGCGGCCCGGAAAGGCCCTTTTGGGGGCGGTTTTATTTGGGGCCTTTGATGCTTTGCAGGTACGCCTTCAAACCGAGGTGGGCGCGTCTGTGCCCAGCCAAGTTTTTCTGGCGGCTCCATACGTCTTATCGATCATTGCCCTTGTGATCGCGGCAAGAAGCGCGGATTATCCACGGGCCTTGTTAACCCCTTGGTTCAAAGGCCAACGATAGGAGCTGCTATGTTTGATTTATTGGTAAAGAATGCGGTTCTGCCCGATGGGCGCAGCGGCTTGGATATTGGGTGCAAAGGCGATCGCATTGTGGCGGTTGAGCGGGATATTTCAGCCGAGGCTCGGCAGGTGGTTGAGGCCGAAGGCTGCTTGCTTGCGCCGCCGTTTGTCGACCCACATTTTCATATGGACGCTACGCTTTCTTTGGGTACGCCTCGGATGAATATGTCGGGCACATTGCTTGAAGGTATTGAACTTTGGGGAGAGCTAAAGGCGGTGCAAAGCATCGATGATATCATTGAGCGCGCGTTGCACTATTGTGATTTGGCGGTTTCAATGGGCATTGGCGCAATCCGCTCGCATGTGGATACTTGCGATCCAAAGCTAACCGGTGTGCAGGCTCTTTTAGAGGTGCGCAACCAGGTAAAAGATTATTTGGATTTGCAGCTGGTTGCCTTCCCACAAGATGGGGTGCTGCGCGATCCTGCGGCGCTTGAACTCACCATTCGAGCTTTGGATATGGGGGTGGATATCGTCGGTGGTATCCCTCATTTTGAACGGACGATGGCCGATGGCGCAGAATCGGTGCGGATCTTGTGCGAGCTTGCCGCAAAGCGCGGTTTGAGGGTGGATATGCATTGCGATGAAAGCGATGACCCGATGAGCCGACATATTGAAACTTTGGCCTTTGAAACGCAGCGTCTCGGACTGCAAGGACGGGTTGCAGGGTCGCATCTGACATCGATGCATTCTATGGATAACTACTATGTGTCCAAGCTTATCCCGCTTATTGTTGAGGCCGGCATTGGCGTTATTCCTAATCCTTTGATCAATATCATGCTGCAGGGGCGGCATGACAGTTACCCGAAGCGACGCGGCCAAACGCGGGTAAGCGAGCTGCGCGATGCGGGGGTGACGGTTGGCTTTGGTTCGGATTGCGTGATGGACCCTTGGTATTCTTTGGGCCGGGCAGATATGCTGGATGTAGCGTTTATGGGGTTGCATGCAGGTCAATTATCAAGCCGTGAAGATATGGCCTGGTGTTTCACCGCAATCACTGAAAACTCAGCGCAAATCATGGGGCTTGAGGACTATGGTATCGCAAAAGGCTGCTTCGCTGATTTCAACTTGTTGCAAGCGAAAGACAGCATTGAGGCGATTAGATTGCGAGCACATCGGTTGCAGGTTGTTCGGCGGGGAAAAATTATCGCGCGCAATGCGCCGCTAAGCAGCGAAATGGATTTGCCCGGTCGCCCCACAACCATTGATCCGTCTAGCTTTGCCCCCAAATCTTAATCCAAAGGGCCACCTTTTCAGAAGGTCTAAAATTATAAACCTCTGTCAGCCGTATATTCGAAAAGCGGTTAACCCCTTGCAAAGTGCTGCGCTGCCTCACAGACAATTACCGTGACAATTCTTGATCTACTGCCCTGTTCACGCGGTGTCTTTCAGATCTTTCAATGTTAATCAAAAACCTTTATTGGCGCGTATTCGAGAGTTGCCGGGCGTTTCAAATTCCGAAACCTGTTCGTTGTTGCGCCCAATCGGTTAAGTTGCAGAGCATTATGTTGGGCTTTTGGATCTCTGCACCGTTAAGAATTGCGGTAAATTTGTAGGAAACTGGTTTTGGTTTGCGCGTCATTCGGGATTATGCAGCGCGCGCTCTGCGCTGCTTATCTGTGACGTTATGCCGAGCGAGAAGTTGATCGCTTACCTTATTGCGAAGATTTGCCTGCCGCGTGGCGAATTTTTAAGCTTGCCTTGGGTGTTTCAGACGATCTTCGCGGTTCTCTTAAAAATGCAATGGCGTTTAAATCCAAGGTCAGCCATCTAAATCTGACGTTTTGAATTTTCAATCTGCAAGATGCATCGCGCTAAAGCATTTTTGGGGCGGCATTTAACAGCATCCGGGTATAATCTTGTTTCGGATTTGTGAATATATCTTTTGGGCTTGCTTCCTCGACCAGCGCGCCTTTGTTCAACACGCCTATGCGGTTTGCGACGCTCGACACCACCGCCAAATCATGCGTGATAAATAGATAGGTGAGGGAAAATTCTTTTTGAAGCGATTTGAGAAGATTCAAAACCTGCGCCTGAACGGAAACATCCAATGCAGAGGTTGGTTCATCACAGATTATAACTTCAGGTTGTGAAGACAGGGCACGGGCAATTGAAATACGTTGTCTTTGCCCACCGGAAAATTCATGCGGGTATTTTTTAGCGTCTCTTGGTGAAAGCCCGACTTGCTCTAAAAGTTCATCCACACGTTTGGCTTGATTTTTTGCGCCTTGGATAAGATCAAAACTTTGGATCGGTTCCGCCAAAATATCACCAACGCGCCAACGCGGATTTAGGCTGGCATAGGGGGATTGAAACACCATTTGAATGCGTCGGCGCATCGCTTGTTGGTTTTGTGGGCTCAAGTTCGGATCGTTTAAATTGTGATTGTCGAGAGTGATGGTTCCTGCCGACGGGGCAAGCAGACCCACTGCCATTTTGGCGATGGTTGATTTTCCGGACCCGCTTTCTCCGACCAAGGCATAGGTGGTGCCTTTCTCAACGCTGAAACTGACATCATTCACCGCAGTAAGAAACCGCTTGGGCCGAAAGGTTAATTGCCGCACAATCCAGGGATCAGATAGGTCATAATGGCGAGTCAGATTTTTGGCGGTTATGAAACTCATATTCCTTGTCTCGTTCCTTCCAACAGCCAGCACGCCGCGGTATTTTTCATCATCGGCGGGCGTTCCTGGCTACATTTTTCGATTTCTCGTGTGCAGCGGGGATGGAAGGCGCAGCCTGTTGGGATTGCGTCCAATTTGGGCATAGAGCCAGGGATTTGATAGAGGCTTTGCCCAAATGAAGCAGGGTCGATCTTGGGTGTTGAGGCTACCAAACCTTGAGTATACGGGTGTTTTGAGGATTTTAAGACTTGGTTCGTGCTGCCAATTTCAGCAAGGCGGCCCGAATAGAGCACGCCAACCCTATCGGCGGTTTCTGAAATCACGCCCATATCATGCGTGATTAAAATAATCGAAGTGCCGCGGCCGCGACATAGTTTCTTCAACAGCTCCAAAATTTGCGCCTGAACAGAGACGTCAAGAGCGGTGGTGGGTTCATCTGCAATAATCAAAGATGGCTCTGGGGCAAGGGCAAGGGCGATTACCACGCGTTGGCGCATGCCTCCTGAAAACGTATGTGGATAGGCATTCAGCCGTTCTGGGTCTATCCCTACTTCAATCAGGCCTTTGCGGGCTCTGTCGATTGCCTGCGCCCGCGACATCTGCTTATGCCGCAAAATGGTTTCAACCAATTGATCGCCGATTTTCTTTAACGGGTTCAGGCTGACCAACGGATCTTGGAAGATCATTGAAATTTCGCATCCGCGCAATGTTTCGGGGTTTTGATCAATCCGTCGGCCCTTAAACCAAATCTCGCCTTTTGACAGGCGGCCCGGCGGATCGATCAAGCCTAAAATCGCCGCCCCCATCATTGATTTTCCAGCGCCAGATTCTCCCACCAGCCCCAATATTTCACCGGGTTGCACGTCAATAGACAAATCGTCGATTGCTTTTAAAGCACCGCCCCGGGTTTTGAATTCTACGCTGATATTTTTGACCTCAAGCAATGGCTGCGTCATTATTTTAACCTCGGATTCAATTTGTCGCGCAGCCAATCGCCAAATAAGTTGACTGAAAGCGCCAAGGCCAAAAGCGTGCTGGCAGGAAACAACAAAATCCACCACTCGCCCGAAAATAGAAAATCTTGTCCAACGCGGATCAGTGTGCCAAGGCTTGGCTCTGTGCGTGGCGCGCCAACTCCCAAAAAGGAAAGCGTGGCTTCGGCGATAATCGCCAAAGCCAAGGTGATCGTGGCAATTACCAAAACGGGATTCAACACGTTGGGCAAAATATGTCTGATCATGATTTGCCAACGGTTCAAGCCGATCAGACGTGCTGCTGCGATATATTCTTTTTCTTTTTCAACGAGCGTTGACCCGCGCACCGTGCGCGCAAATGGCACCCATTCAGACAAGCCAATGGAAACGATTAAAACGGTGATGGCCATTTCATCTCGTAATTCGGGTGGTAAAATTCCACGCGCCACTCCGAAGATGAGCATCGCAACTAAAATAGAGGGAAAGGTCATTTGAATATCGGCAAAGCGCATGATCAAGTTATCCAGCCAGCCCCCCATATAGCCGGCGATCAACCCAAGTAAGACGCCCATCACTGTGGCGAGGGCAACCGCCATGGCCCCCACGAAAAGCGAGATACGCAGCCCGTAAAGAATTGCGGAAAATAAATCTCGGCCCTGATCGTCAGTGCCCATCCAGAACACATCTCCGGTGAAAAGATTTGGCTCCATCGGTGGGGTGAACCCGTTCATAAGGTTAAGGCTGGCGGCGTCGAAAGGATTGGTTGGCGCTATAATACCTGCGAAAACTGCAGAGAGGATCAGAAACAAAACGATTAAAAACGAAACTAATGCGACAGGACTGCGCATGAAATCATAAAAGAAATCAGAAGAAAAGAAACGTTTCATGGATCAGGATTCCCCGCCCAGCTGAGAGTCGCGCAAGCGCGGATCAATCGCAAGATATAAAAGATCTACGGCCAGATTGATCAATACGAACAGCACACCGACCAGCAGTAAATATGCGCTCATCACCGGGATATCTACAAAATACACCGCGTTAATGAATAACAACCCCACGCCCGGCCATTGGAACACGGTTTCCGTGATGATGGCGAATGCTACGATCGAGCCAAGCTGGAGCCCAGCAATCGTGGTTACGGGGATCAATGTATTGGGCAGGGCGTGCTTAAAATAAACGCTGCGCTCAGACAGCCCAAGCGCGCGGGCAAACCGCACATAATCTTGGCGTAAAACCTCCAGCATTTCTGACCTGGTCAGCCGCATGATTAAGGTCAATTGGTAAAGGCCAAGTGTTATGCTGGGCAGGATCAGTGATTTCAGCCCCGATAGGGTCAGAAATCCGGTTGACCACCACCCAAGCTTGACAACCTCGCCTCGTCCAAATGAGGGCAGCCATTGCAGTTCAACCGCAAAGACCCATATCAACAGTACACCGATTAAAAATGTGGGCAGTGACACGCCAATAAGCGATAGAGATAATATAAGATTGGCAATTAGGCCTCCCCGCCGGATTGCAGTATAGATACCCGTAACCACCCCCAAGATCAGAGCGAATAGCGCCGATGTGAAAGCCAATTCCAAAGTTGCCGGTAACCGGCTTGAGATTAATTCGGCAACGGGCAGGGCGCCGCGATAGGAATTGCCAAAATCAAAATGCAAGGCCTTCCAGACAAATCCGAAATATTGCACATAAACCGGATCGTTCAGACCCAAAGCTTCTTCTAAATCCGCCCGCTGTTGAACCGTCGCTTCTTGTGCCAGCAGGTTATCGACGGGGCTGCCCACATATCGAAAAATCAGAAAAGAAATTAATGCGACGATAAATAAAACCAGAACCGCCTGGCCCAAACGCCTGAGTAAGATCAATAACATTATAGCTTTTCGTTTATAAAATATGCAGCTGTGGTCTAAACAGGATCTGTCTAAGCTTTGGCCGCCTTGTGATGTAACGTGATTATACGCGGGTCCACATGAAAGCGACCAGCCGCTTTCATAAGCGGCTGGTCGTAATGGCTCTTAGTTCATTTTCAAGAATTGAAAATGCGGCTGGTCTTCAGGCTGTACGGCAAATTCAATATTGCTTTTCATTCCCCAGTTCAGCACTTGGTTATGGATCGGCAGATACATTTGTGCATCCTGAACCTTGCTCCAGATAGACGCGATCGTTGCATCACGCTTGGCTAGATCGGTCTCAGATTCAAGGCTTGCAATCATCGCATCGACATCAGCATCCGAAAATCCGGTTGGGTTCCATGATCCGCGATCATTGGTTTGTGTATGTACCAGATAGTTAAAGATATAATGTGAATCAAACGTTGGAACGCCCCATCCTAGCATGTAGAAATCCGCTTCGCCGCCTTTGGCGATTGGGAAATGCTGAGCTTTTGGTTTGGCGTCTAAGGTCACGTTAATACCAATCTGTCCCATCATCCCAACGGCCGCTTGACAGATGGCTTCATCGTTAATGTAGCGATCATTGGGGCAATTCAGCGTGATATCAAACCCATCCGCAAGGCCGGCTTCTGCCATCAATGCTTTTGCAGCTTCAATATCATAAGTTGGGTAGGCATTCAGCGCCTCTGTCCAACCATTCACAAAGGGCGGCATGATCACGCCGGTTGGATCTGACTGGCCGCGCATCACAACTTGCTTGATGGCATCACGGTTGATCGCGATATTCATAGCCTGACGAACCTTAAGATTGCTGGTTGGGCCTTCTTTCGTGTCTAAACCGAAAAAGATCACGCGGTTTTGCGCGGCGGTTCCAACGCTCAACCCGTCGGTTGCGCTGACCCGTCCAAGATCCTGGACTGGAACATCTTGGATGATATCCACTTCCCCAGATAGCAAAGCCGCAACGCGCGTTGCCGCGGATTGGATCGGCGTATAAATAAGCTCAGTAACCTGATTTGGATAAATATCTTTGCCCCAGTAATTCGGATTGGCGGTTAAAACCGTTTTTTCATCCACTGAGCGGCTCACCAGCATGAAGGCGCCAGTACCATTGGTATTCATCGTCGCAAAATTTGTCTCGCCTTTCGCAACGTCATGCGGGGTCATCACATCATTGGCTTCGGCCCAGCCTTTGTCCATGATGAACATATTTGTCAAATTGTTGATTAGTAGCGGGTTTGCACCATGGGTTTCGATATCCACCGTATGAGCATCAACTGCGCGCACCTCTTTCACCGATGACAGCAATTCTTTCATTTCCGAACCATCGGCCTTTGCACGGTTTAAGGAAAACACCACATCTTCAGAATCAAAGGCTGCGCCATCATGATAGCTGACGCCCTGGCGCAATTTGAATCGCCAGATATTGGGATTATCTGGCAGAGCCGCCCATTCGGTGGCCAAAACAGGAATAATCGCACCTGACATATCGCGCTGCAGCAGCGGGTCATACATTTGATGCGCCAGCGCATGGGTTGGGCCTTCATTCTGTGAATGTGGATCCAAGGTGATTGAATCGCCTGCGCGCGCCCA
>ERZ802827.1805-NODE-1805-length-10283-cov-37.2764_pt1 | contig 10283 bp, 4 predicted proteins | sample MGYA00345652_ERZ802827 | MGnify/ENA primary metagenome ERZ802827 (study PRJEB30503, sample SAMEA104212372) | marine metagenome | biome: Westerlies Biome; feature: [SRF] surface water layer (ENVO:00010504) within the epipelagic zone...; material: water... | reverse complement strand
CCTTGGACAACCTTCTCCACAGCTATACAGGCAATCCCTAAATGGTTATCATGTAACATATTGAAATGCTTATCAAGTAATCCGTATTTAAAAAGGCCGTAATAATGGGATGCCTTTTTAAATCCCTCGTTTTCAAACCGAAATGGTTTTCTACTTTCTTGAGTTTTAATTGAGCTTGAGATCCGTATTTATCTTTCCTAAAAGTACCAGCTTGTTCTTTAGCTGTGTCTATCTGGTCAGATATTCTTTGTAATGTTTTGGGATGCTTTCTTAAATCCCTTTTTACTTCAATGGCTTTGAAGTCGTTTCATTCTGATTTTCATTTGCCCGATATTAAAGCTATTGAAACGGTTACAATGTTGCCATTGGAGTTGATCTCTGTAAGGATGGCAACGTGTATCAATTTCAGTAGCTTTGCCCAAACGTATTCTGCAGGCCTACCAATTATCCAACCGTTTTCAGTTGTTCAGTACCCTTCCTACGAGCAGGTTGTAATTGACCGGCTAACAGGTAGAGTTTGTATCAGCTGTCTCAGTGTGCCGGCAGCAGTGAAGATTGTTTGATAGCACCAACAAATATATTTCTACTTTAGTAAGTTCAGTGCTAATTTAGAGTGATCTTTTCTGTGCCTAGCACTGTGAAAGCTGTGCAAACTAGCTGACTAACTACAGGTAATTGTTTTTTTTTCACTCTTACCGACAATTGAAGAGATGGCAGAAAAAGTTCCTGCTGGATCCTTCCTGCAAGGTAAATTTCCGCCGCCTCCTGGATTTAACTTTGAGCTAGGGACTCTTGCCAATGTGCAGATACCCCTCAAACCGACAACGACCTTCGTACCGAATGACTATGAGACTGCCCACCACAACCCCGACCTGACCACCCTGACCAACGTCATCCCAACCTCTAGTATGAACCAGAACCAGGCAAGTAACACTTTCAATACAAGTGTATCTGAAATTGTTCAAGCTTGTCAGAACCCTGATGGCTCCAACATGTTTATGAGTGGAGCCAGCAAAACTACTGCAGGAGATTTCTCCCTGAGAAACCTCCAACCTGAAGGTAAGACAAATGACAAAAAAAAGGCCCATGAAAAGAAGATTGACGCCATTGCCATTCGTAGTGACGGCACCGCTCCGGCCCCAAACAAAGACAAACTTGGAGGTAACCCTGTAGGTAGACCAAAAAGTAAGACTAGGAAAGATAGTACAAGTAAGAACAAGAACGAGAATCAGTCCCAAAGGAGAAACTCCCTCAGGTCTGGCTCTACCACTAACGGTAAGAATGTGAAAGAGGCTGTAAAGCAAATTGAAAGAGAAACTCCGAAACCGGAAGAAGAGAAGGAAAGAAAGAAAAGCGAGAAAGTAGAAGAGAAAGTAGTAGAGAAGAAAAAGGTAGAAGAGAAAGCCTTAGGAGAGACAGCATCACTAGCTGCTAAAACGGTTGAACCCGAGAAATGTAAGACCCCCATGACAATGACAGACATGATGGACACTGGAAATAATGCTGATATATCCGTCCCAATGATCAATGTAAGTAACAGATTTGACGCACTGACATCAACTCCTGTTACCCAAGGGCTGGAGCCTGAATTAGACCAAGGAAGAAAAAGGGTAAGGAGTAAAGATTTGAGTATTGAATCGGAGCTTCCCGCTGATAAGTATCCAGCCCTGATGATCGAAGCCACTGATTTTGGTAAGAAAACTGAAAACCTTGTGACTAAGCTCGAAAATCTTGGCTCCCGTTGTGATGGGAACCTAGCTGAACTGTGTAAAATTCTTGTTACGCACCACAATGACATGAATGAGTTATACGACAACAGGACAACCGAACTCAACAATGCTTACAATAAGATTGACAAACTGAAGAAAAACATCACGACACTAAATACCGACATAGAGAATTTGAGAACTGGCCAAATGGCCATTGCCAAAAACAAAAACGTCATTGCTAAAACTAGCTCTCAAAGAGCTGTGAAAGATCTTCTGGAAAAATCCAACAGACAGTCTATGATACATGGAATTGACTTTGAAAAGTCTATGACTAACAGGTCTGACATCATCAACCAGTGCAGACATAAGATAAAAAATGGACTACCCAACGGCAACCACTTTGACAGAAGTAGACTAGAGAAAGTATCCCTCCAGAAATTGATCCCACTGGGTAGAAATACCCGAGAGAACAACAACGGTAAGAACACTCTACCTGTCATTGTTGAACATGGAACCCTGGATGAAAAATATGAACACGACAGAACCCTGAGGAAAATTGCCGATACAAGCATTAGCTATGTTTGGCCAAAGGAAATATTGAACCAGGTAAACAACATCAAGGCTGAAATGAACGCTGCCTATGATCGGAAAGACTTTCAGGTAAAAATCAGGCCAGAGATGAACACAGGTGACATCTTAGTACAAATAAGAAAGAACGACGAAAACGCCTCAGACTTCCATTTTGTAACAGTTGTCAAATATGAATGCCCGGTCTTAGACGATGATTTGAAACTTCTCGGTATAGTAAACTTTCCTGGACCCAAAAGTACATATGAATTCAAGCCAAAGTCTGTAAATAGAACCTAAAAACTCCTCTCTTCTACAATAAAACTTTTCTATATCACCAGACTTTACATACAAAAAAGAATAACACAGGAAATAGTATACCCCCTGATTATATTTTTAAACAAAGAATTGTAATGCCCTTACAAAAGAAAAGTGATTTTTTTCATTCTTTATACAGCTTTTTTCTTCCTTATCAATATTGGGCCTTGCAGTCTAGTTACAAGTTTCTAATATCGTCTTTACATGTTTTAGAATGTGTACTGTTTACCGAACCACTCTGGTCTACCTGCCCTGTCAACAAACATTCAGGATATATGAAGAAACTCGAAATAGAGCTATCTTTTAACCACAGAGTGATCCCTACTAGAGACCATCTACAGCCATACAATACCAGGTATAAACTAAAAACCTTGAAAATTGAAATGCATAGTTATTGCAAGACATATTTATATTATTCGAATGTTCAAAGTTCAACAATTATTGACAATTATCTAATTGAACAAGATGAATACCCTAAAAAGTATACTTACTATATGTGTAGGAATTTTTGTCCAATTCTTGATAAGGACTCGCTGCACATGGGTGGACATGACTTATTAGACATACTGTACATAATATACTTTCTCCCTCTCGATCTTAATAATTGCAAAGCGCTGCCAAAAATGAGTAGATTCATCAAAATATATACGCTTCCTGAACAAATTACGATAAATTTCCCTGCTGGCTTTCTTAAAGATACTTCTCTTGCCTACTTATGTGAAAAATGCATATTTTCGGACCAATCTACGAGTGCATACACATATACAGCTGTCACGGTACGCATTGCGTACGATTGCAAAGACTGCAAAGTTAACACATATATCCAATCACTGCCTTATAGAGTAAGTTGCTTTTTGGGGTGGGTTGAGACTTCTTGGACATTTAGTATCCCTATCCGATCTTTTTGTTGCAGCTGCTGGCCTTGTTTATATTTTCAAACTTGTAATCTATGTCACACTTTCTGCGTCAAAATCAGCTGTTACTATAATTTCTCTTCATTAGCAGCTTATAGCATTGGTTGTGCAAAGAAAAGATCAGATATATTAGATTGGACATTTATATTCCCTTTCATATGTATAAAACACTCCAAATGTAATATCAAGGTATATATGTCTATCTTGACAAAATGTTTAATGTAAAACCTGTTGATCTAAATACCCTTTCTAAAGATTTGTGCAACCTAAGAATAACATCAATTAATATGAATTCTATGAATATATCAGCAACAAAAAATTCCGGAAAAATTACGAAACTCGATAAGAAACTTAACTTTATCCTTAGAAACAAGCCGGATATCGTATTTATGCAAGATATCCGGCTCTGTGACGAAAAAAATGCTAATATTATAAATAAAAAGACGCTTTGCCATAGATATGGGAACTACATTTTTTATTCAAATTCAACAAAAAATAAAAGAGGTGTGGGCTTTCTCTTTAAAAGGAGTCTCAGTTTTACTATTGTATCGGAAATTAAGTCGCAGTGTGAAAACTATTATATAATGAATATAAAGATTAATCGAAGTAATATAGCTCTAGCTAACGTATACGGACCGAAACAAGGGGATGATAGGAACTTTTTTAACACCCTCTATAATGACATTATCTCTCTAAAATCTGATTGCTTCCTTATTTTAGGCGATCTTAATTGTATTACAGATATCTCACCACCAAATGTTAACGCTGAAATATTTAACATGAATCAACTCCCAAACCCAAATCATGGTAAAATTCTAAATAAATTGATGAAAGATGGTAAACTCTTTGACATTTTCCGCACTTTTCATCCAGAAAAAAAAGAATTTTCATATGCTCCCTTTGAGTTAAATCCGAATATTACAAGACACAATATGAGTAGAATTGATAATGCTCTAGGCTGTGGCAAATTAACTGAAATTACCAGGGCAATTGATTACATTAATACACCTAGCTTATTTGACCATAAATGCATATCAATTAGTTTTAAAGAAAAGAAAAAAAGGCCTCTTCAAATTGATAATTTAATGTTAGATATTAATGGATTGAACGAAATAGCTAGAATAAGTATAATCGACTCAATAAATGACTATTGTAAGATAAAGATTGACGATGAACTGCTGATCAACTTAAGAAGTATTGCTGATTTAATCAGAAGTCTCGCTTTATTTCTTGCATCGGAGCCAAATGATTCATTAATTAAACATATACTTGAAGAAAATAAGGTAAACTTCTCTGAGCTTAGTAAAAAACTGCCTAATATTGACACCCTAGTCGATGCTGGTATAAATATTGACCCTATACTATTTCATAGAGTTGTTATTAATAATTCATTGAATGATGTTATTAACTTTCAAATTAAGTTCAAAAAAGCAGAGAATATATTAATCGATAATTTAATCTCACGGGTGAAAGCATGTCACACTATTGATGAAAAAAGGGTCTTAGAAAGGGAGATAAAAAAGGCAGAAGATAAAAAATTAGAAATTAATTGTAAGAAATATAAGATATGGCGGGCAATTAACTTTGAAAAGCCAACAAATGCTTTCTGCACTCTAGCTAAAAAGGCAAAAGAAAATCATAGTTTGGAAGAAGTAAAAAATCATAACTGTCTAATTAATAGCATTCCCAAAGACTTTAATTCTAAGGAAGAATGGGCAAATTACTGTTTAGATTATTATAAGGAACTATATGAGAAGCCTTCTCCAAAACTGCTTTCACTTAATGAATTTCTAGGTGAAGAAATTCAAAATCACCCTAGCATACAGAAATTGAAATTAGATGAACAAGAGAAGATTTCTTTAATGGGACCAATTAAATTGAAAGAACTAGAGGAAGCTGCAAAAAATTCAAACTCTGGTTCCGCTGGGGGTCCTGATGGGGTTGGTTACTATTTTTATAAAAAATTCTTTGATTTGCTTGGCACACCTGTCTTAAATTGCTTTAATGAAATGACTAATGTCCACCATAAATTAGTAGAACCCTATAATTCTGTTAAATTACTACTTATACCTAAGAAAGGTGATATCTCACATATAAAAAATTGGCGCGGAATTTCTCTATGCTTCACGGGGTACAAAATATTTTCAAGTGCTATTACCGCTAGGCTGAAAAAAGTAATTGATAAATGTATTTATGTAGAGCAGAAAGGCTACTCAAAATCAAAAGTGATCTCCGAAGTGATTCTTAATATATTTAACCGAATAAGTGGCAATAAAGCTGGCGGGAACTCGCAAAAAAAAACTGCAGTTCTCGCCATTGATTTCTCTAAGGCCTTTGATAAAATCCTACACCCATACCTTATAGAACTGATGTCGTGGTATAACTTTCCTGACTGCTTCATTGAAAAAATCAAAACCATCCTTACTAATCGCAAAGCTTATATTTGTAACATTGATGACCAATCTAAAACTATAAATATTCTCTCTGGCATACCGCAGGGCGATGCATCCTCGGCTTACCTCTTTATCTTGGGTTTAATGCCCCTTCTCATGAAATTCAAGTTTGCTGAACATATTCTCAATAAAAAAATCATTTCTGATAATAATAACACCGTTATTGGCCCTATCTCTGCAGAAAATATAATTAATAGCCAGTCTTTAATAGAATCTATTGAAATTACCGCTTTTACTGCGTACGCAGATGATCTTTCGATTTTGTTTACACCCTCCCCGGAAAGTCTGAAATTTATTATAGAAACTATGGAAGATTTCTACAAACTTTCCGGACTTCTCACTAATTTTGAAAAAACGAAAGCTCTTTTCTGTCAACCCCCATCTGAAGAGACAAAAAAGATATTGAGCGAAAATAAAATTGAAATTGAAGACACAATAACTGTTCTGGGTTTCAGCTTTAATAGCGATTTAAGCAATTTACATATAAACATTGATAAATGCATTGAAAAAATAACCAATCTTGCATGTTTTTTCAAGAAAATGTACTTGTCACTGATGGGTAGAGTTGCCATGGCAAACTGTTATTTAATCAGTCAACTCGCATATCTTCTTGCTGTAATAAGCCCAACTAATGAACAAAAAAAAAAAATTGATGATATCATTTTTAATTTTGTAAAGGGTAAACTAAAAATAAGCAAATCCGTACTTCAAACACCCAAGATTAATGGAGGACTTGGTATTCCAAGCTGTGAACTCATATCCAAATGTATGAAAATGAACATTTTTTGCAGACATTTCTTGATTTCTGATAACTGGTCTTTGGCAATCAAAAACTGCAGAGTTGATCAAACACATCTACTCTATAGCCTTGATAGTTTTGAAATAGACCATTTCCCTTTCTCCAAAAAAATCATTGAAGTCTTTCTGAATTTCAGTAATGAATACTACGACTGCAAAGAGAGAATCTTATCAACCCCTGTTAAAAATCTTGTTTTATTTCAGGATATCCTGCCAAAGAATCTCTACACAGATTTCAGGAACTTTCTATTAGCTATCTCAGCTCCAGGTAAATTACTTAATGATAGTAGACCATCCAATCCTAGACTGTGTGTCCTTATGGATATTCATGAAATATGTATAAAACAGAAAAAAGACTTGGAACACCTGCTCAACTCCAATATCAGTAACGCTTCTTACTTTAAACTAAGAAATATAATAAACTATATTGTCAAGAAATACAAAATTGATAGCAACCATAGGCCATCTGACATTACTGATGTTGTAAAAAACGTAAAACAGGGATCTAAAAGGTTTAAAACTTTCTACCTGAGGCAACTTAGTGAAAATTGCAAGAGCCAAAAAAGCAGACTTAATATGTGCAATGTCTCTAATTTGATTTCTGAGTCTTATGAATATGAGAAGAGAGAAAAAGGACTGATCTCTTTCAACACAAATAGCTGTCTAAATAATGAGTTTAAAGAGTTTATTTTTAAATTTCGTCTGAATTTACTTTATCCAAATTGCCAAATTAGTAAATTTACCGAACAAAGTGCTGGTTGCAACCAATGTGCCAAAATGCCCGAATTTTCACCACCAGAAAAAGAAACAGCCGCGCATTTGCTGTTTGAATGTCCTGTTTTAAAAAGGATAAAAGATTCTCTGATTGCTTGCGATGATAGTCTTGCTTTTATTAATATAAAAGAAAATTGCATGCTTGGATCAGCAAATAAAAACCCAAATAAACGAACGTTTGAAAACAGTATATTAATGAACTTACACTTTGCATGGTATAAACATAGAAATACTAATGGACCAGCAGTTAATATATCTGAAATTACACTCTTTATGCATGCCAATCTAGATAATGGGATACGCAATGATAAAAATTCTGAAAGTATCCAAGTACTTAACGACCTGTTAAGAAATAATAATTGGGCATATAATGATTTTTAATGAAATATCGGACTACCTACTAAGACTAAATATTATACATGCTGTAGGTCAAGGGAATCTTGCCCACCTTTATATTATACTCTGGAAAAATGATCGGATCCTTTTTAATCTTAGCGCTCGTAAAGAAATGCTGCAACTCTCATTTATAAGCTATTTGCATTCTTACCCTACATTAGTCCTTAGCTGCAACAAAGATATATACCTCTTGATACCATTTTTCCACAACGTGTATAATAAAGTTTTAACTTTTCTATTACTTGAAAAACTTTTTACCTTGAATGTAGTCAAATTTTTTTGCAGTACCGCCTACCCTGAACACCCTGTACAACTTCAGGACAACAGGACCCACAACATCACTCGAGGATCTGGACCTGACGTTACGAGGAGGTCCTGCAACGTGGACATCTCCGGCGATATGTCTGATGCCACTACTCCAAGCACATTCCTAATTTCAAGCATTCCTTTTTTCATATCACAAAGGAACATTTTAATTTGTTGCAACTTGAGAAGCTATGGAGGAAAGCTGTGTAGTTATTTATTCAATTTCAAACTCCTTTTTGAGTATATATCAAAGGATTACTTTATAATTGTTAGGAAGCATCCTGAAGAACCAATGTCAAAATCAATATCCCTGAAAATGAATTCATTATTTAAAAAAATGCACTTTTTTTGGATGTTGCTTTGGCTGAAAGGGCACAAAGAATTTAAACCCAGTGAAAAATTTATTAATTTCCTTCTATTCATGCAAAAGATGCACTTTTTTTGGACGTTGTTTTGGTTGAAAAAGCACGAAGTGTACAAACCAGCTAAAAAGTTGTGTTATTGCCACTTGAAGTCTTCAAACATCCCTTTTATACTACCAAAAGTTAATTTTTTGCTTACCAGCGGCATCATAGGTTACATTTTTGCGAGCCAATTGGCCACCTACGCTCTCCTGACTTTTTTTCCATCTCTTTTATTTTTTTTCCAACATCTACTTTTTTTAAGCCTAATACACAGTAAAGAACTGACATCAACCATCAGTTTGACACGTCCTCTCTTAGGCGACAACCGTGTCCTCTGTGCTATTTTTAATTTTCCTATTTTGGTTCCTCTTGTTTTTTCTCTCCCTATCCCCACCCTCATCAACATGCACAAAAAAAGTTGGATTTGATCCCCAGCTTGACACGTTTTTATCTGATGACTACCGTGTTAACGTGCAGCTCCTCTTTTTTATCCTAAAATTGATAGCTGAAACAAAAATAGCTGGCATCGACCACCAGCTTTTTATCCTAAATTGATAGCTGAAACAAAAAGAGCTGGCATCGACCACCAGCTTTTTATCCTAAATTGATAGCTGAAACAAAAATAGCTGGCATCGACCACCAGCTTTTTATCCTAAATTGATAGCTGAAACAAAAAGAGCTGGCATCGACCACCAGCTTTTTATCCTAAATTGATAGCTGAAACAAAAATAGCTGGCATCGACCACCAGCTTTTTATCCTAAATTGATAGCTGAAACAAAAAGAGCTGGCATCGACCACCAGCTTTTTATCCTAAATTGATAGCTGAAACAAAAATAGCTGGCATCGACCACCAGCTTTTTATCCTAAATTGATAGCTGAAACAAAAAGAGCTGGCATCGACCACCAGCTTGACGCGTCATGACGACCCCGCGTATTTTTCAGTACCTATCTTTTTTCCCTAGCCCAATTTTAAAATGCTTTTTGGTTCGCCACTTTGTAGCCATGATTTTTTGAATTTGTCTAACATTGAAACTATGGAGTCCTCATGTGGTATTAATATTTTTCCCCCATGCCCATTTACCCCTCATCTTAAGTGACTTTCTCAACGTTATCAATTTAAAACTCTAAAAAAAGCTGTTTATTTTTTCGTCAGTGCCTTTTCAGCATTACCAAATTAAAACTCTAAAAAAAGCTGTCTCCATTTTTTTCCTCTCTAACTCAGTTCCAGGATAATCCTTCCCTTCACTGCATTTTTTTCTTTTTTAAATGATAAAAGAAAAAATTTAAAGAATTCTGTTTATACCTATTTCTTCAAAGTCCATGCTAAAATAAATGCCTCATTTAATGATCACTGAGATAATTATTTGAGGCAAAGAAAAATGTAAAATGTATTTATTAATTTGTTAGAATAACTGTCGTAGTAAAAATCTGTAAAAAAAAGAAAATAAATATTTTAAACGTTAACATATTCAAGAAAAATTTTCTCTTTAAAATATAACGGTTAAAACTTAAAATATGTATATGAATATTTCATTTTTCCTTTCGAATTAAGTTCGAATCCGGATCCGGTTTAAAAAAATTAATAATCGTGATCACTATTTTGGTGTGGCCAATCCATCGTCAGATGACACGTTCTTTTATAT
>ERZ802827.1804-NODE-1804-length-10284-cov-7.14576_pt1 | contig 10284 bp, 9 predicted proteins | sample MGYA00345652_ERZ802827 | MGnify/ENA primary metagenome ERZ802827 (study PRJEB30503, sample SAMEA104212372) | marine metagenome | biome: Westerlies Biome; feature: [SRF] surface water layer (ENVO:00010504) within the epipelagic zone...; material: water... | reverse complement strand
CTTTAACTTGTTTTTTAATTGCACTTTCAATGTCTGAAATTTTTTGATCTTCGATTTGGTACTCATCTATTAAGGTATTTTTCATTGTGAAAACTGGGTCGTTAATCTTCATTTCACTAACTTCTTCTTTAGTTCTATAAGTGGCAGGGTCTGACATTGAATGACCTCTATACCTATATGTGTCCATTTCTAGAACATAAGGTTTAGAGTGTTCATAAATATGATCTCTAGCTCTGATAGCAGCTTGACTCACATCAAAAAAATTCATGCCATTTACTTTTTCACCTTTAATTCCAAAAACAGTAGCACGCTCATATAAGTCTTTACCAGCAGCTGACCTATCAACTGCAGTACCCATACTGTATCTATTGTTTTCAATAATAAATAAAACTGGTAGTTTCCATAAAGAAGCTAGATTGAAAGCTTCGAAAACTTGACCGTTATTAATTGCACCGTCTCCCATGTAGACTCTACTAATTTTTTTATCATTTCTATATTTATGAGCGAAACCAATACCAACACCTATTGGGACTTGGGCACCTACTATTCCATGGCCTCCATAAAACCTATTGGCTTTTGAAAACATATGCATGGAGCCACCTTTACCTTTGGAGATACCATCTTTTCGTCCTGTGAGCTCAGCCATAACAAATTTAGGATCAACACCTCTTGCTAAAATATGACCATGATCTCTGTATGATGTGACAACTGTATCTTCAGATTTTATAGATGACAAAATACCAGTAACAACTGCTTCTTGACCTATATACAAATGACAAAAACCACCTATCTTACCAGCGCCATATAATTGGCCAGCTTTTTCTTCAAATTTTCTTATTAAAAACATCTTTTCATAATATTTAAGAAGTTCTTCATTGGTGAAAGTATTGTTAATTTTTTTTGCCATTAGTCTAACTTTATAATTAACTCGCCATCAATTGGATTAGTATTTTTTTGTTTAGTAATCTCATCAATATAATCATCCTTATTAGAATAAAACGAATGGAGGTCTATATTTAGATCATTCATTTCTATATTAAGTTTTTCCTGGAGTCTAAGGTACATTTTATGCTCATATTTATAAATTAAATAATTTCCAACATTAAATCTTCCATAAATAGTGTGATAAATAAGATAAAAAAAAACAAATATAAAAAAAAAATTTGAAAGATTATTAGTGTTTAAAAACTTCACTCAAATCACCAGCATATCCTTTTATATTTTCATTCTCTGAGATTCTTATAAGTTGGTTGTATTTAGCAACTCGGTCAGATCTAGCTAATGATCCAGTTTTAATCAAAGGACAGGAAGATGCCACTGCAAGGTCTGAAATAAATGAGTCTTCTGTTTCTCCAGATCTATGAGACATAATCGATGAGAAATTATTTGTTGAGGCAAGATTTATTGCATCTAAAGTTTCAGTAACAGTACCAATTTGATTGAGCTTTATCAAAATACTATTTGCTTGTTTCTTTTCTATTCCAGTTTTTAATTTTTCTAAATTAGTTACAAATAAATCATCACCGACTAAAAGTATTTTAGATCCTAATTTTTTAGTAATATCAGTCCATCCACCATAATCTTCTTCATTTAAAGCATCCTCAATAGAAAAAATTGGATAATTATTACAGATATTATCATAAACATTAATCATTTCATCAGTGGTGTATTTGTTTCCTTCAAAATTATATTTATTATCAGAGTAAAATTCACTAGATGCGGCATCTAAAGATATTTTGAAATGCTCGTTTAATTTAAAACCTGCTTTTTCTATAGATTGGCAAATTAAATCTAAAACATCTAAATGGGATTTTAAATTTGGGGCGAAGCCACCTTCATCACCTAAATTAGTATTTAGGGATTTACTTTTTAAATCTTTCTTTATATTTGATATAACTTGATGAGTTGAAGAAAGAGCTTCTTTTAATGAAGGAAAGCCGATCGGCAAAATCATAAACTCTTGAAAATCAACATCATTATCAGCATGCTGACCGCCGTTAATAACATTTAACATAGGAACTGGTATTATTAAATTATCTGATCCTTGTGATAAAAAAATTGCTCCATAATTAGCATAGGACCAAGCTTTATAAAAAGCTAAGCTTAAAGACAATATAGAATTAGCCCCAAATTTTGATTTATTATCAGTTCCATCTAATTCAATTAGGAAATTATCGAAATCTTTATAACTTGAAAAATCTTTTGAAAGAATTTGAGGTTTAATTATATCATTAACATTAGAAACAGCTTTTAAAACTCCCTTGCCACTCATTCTTTTTTCATCTCCATCACGCAGTTCTAATGCTTCAAATTTACCAGTTGAAGCCCCAGAAGGCACCATTCCTCTAAAAGGATAAGAAATATTTTCAAATATCATTTCACATTCCACAGTTGGATTTCCCCTACTATCAAAAATTTCTCTTGCAATTATATTTTGTATTTTCATTTTATTTAGCCACCTTATTTATTTTGTTTATAGAACTTAAAAGCATTGGCATTTTATGCAAATGCATCATGTTAGGACCATCGCTCATAGCTAGATCTGGATTAGGATGTGTTTCGATAAAAAATCCAGCTAACCTCAATGCAGAAGCAGCCTTAGATAAAGGAACGACATATTCTCTAGCTCCCCCACTTTTTAATCCCATACCTCCTGGGATTTGGACACTATGAGTAGCATCAAAAATTATAGGGTAGCCAAATTGCTTCATGAAATAAATACCTTTAAAATCATTAATTAAATAATTATAACCAAAAGAATTACCTCTTTCCGTTATTAAAATTTTTTTATTATTTGCATTCTCAATTTTATTAATAATATTTTCTACTTCTTTATGAGATAGGAATTGGCCTTTTTTGACGTTTACTACTTTTTTAGTTTGAGCAGCTGCTTTAATTAAATCAGTTTGCCTGCATAGAAAAGCGGGAATTTGAATGACATCAATTAAATCACCAAATATGTCTATTTGATTGGTTTCATGAACATCTGTTGTAATAGGAATCTTGAGATCTTTTTTTAAATTTCTAAGAATTTCAATTGATTTATCAATAGATATTTTGTTTCTTACAGTTTTATGAGAACTTCGGTTGGCTTTGTCAAAGCTACATTTAAAAACAAAATTAAAATTATTTTTTTTAGTATATTTAAGTAAATTAGTAGCTACTTTTCTTACTAATTTTTCATTTTCTAAAAGGCAAGGTCCTGATATTAAGAGAAGCTTATCGCTATCATTTTTAACTAATTGCTTATTAATATAAACAGATTTAACCATTTTTATGATCCAGACTATTCTTTATAAAAGATTGGAAAATTGGATGAGGCTTGAAGGGTTTTGATTTTAATTCTGGATGAAATTGAACTGCTAAAAACCATTTATGTTTTTTGTTTTCAACTATCTCAAGTAATTTTTTATCCTTTGAAAATCCTGAAAAGACCATATCACTTTTTTCAAAAGAGGTTCTAAATTTTGGATTTACTTCATACCTATGTCTATGTCTTTCATTTATCAATTTTTTTTTATAAATCTTTGTGGCTAGAGATTTGGGTTTTAAATAACAAGGATAAGACCCTAATCGCATAGTTGCACCAAGATCATTATTTTTAGTTCTTTTGACTAATTGATTTTTAGAGTTCCATTCTGTCATTAAGGAAACAATATTATTTTTATAATTACCGAATTCAGAACTCCCAGAGTTTTTAATTTTTAAAACATTTCTTGCAAATTCTACTATTGATAATTGCATTCCTAAACAAATACCTAAAAAAGGAATTTGGTTTTCTCTAGCAAATCTAATAGCTTCAATTTTACCATTTATTCCCCTATTACCAAAACCACCAGGTATTAAAATACCATTAGCTTTACTTAATAAATCCTTAACATTTCTTGAATTAATTGTTTCTGAGTCAAGCCATTTAATTATTACATTCGCTCTGTTATAGACTCCAGCATGGTATATAGCCTCATATAAAGATTTATAACTATCTTTTAAATTTACATATTTGCCAATAATAAAAATTTTTAAATCCTCTTTTGCTTGTGACTCTTGGATTTCAAAATTTATCCACTTGGATAAATCTTTCTTCTTAGGAGCTTTTATGCGAAGTTTTTTAATGACCAAATCATCTAATTTAGATTTCGATAAAAGAGAAGGCACTTGGTAAATGCTACTTACGTCATAAGAGGGAATAACAGCATTAGAGGGAACGTTACAAAATAGACTTATTTTTTGGATTTCATCTTTACTAATTTTTTTATTACTTCGACATACTATAATATCTGGTTGAATTCCAGAATTTAATAATTCTTTTACGGAATGCTGTGTAGGTTTAGTTTTAACTTCACCAGACGTTTCAATGTAGGGTAATAGAGTTAAGTGTATCAACAATGTGTCCAAATTAATTTCATTTTTAAATTGTCTAATAGCTTCAAGAAAAGGAAGACTTTCAATATCACCAACTGTTCCACCGATTTCACAAATAATAACATCATCTTTATTAGTAGATCTTTTTATAGATTTTTTAATTTCTTCAGTTACATGAGGAATGACTTGAACTGTAGATCCAAGATATTCACCCCTTCTTTCCTTAGATAGAATGGTTGAATAAATCTTACCAGAGGATATTGAGTCGTTTTTTGAACAAGTAATGTCAGTGAACCTTTCATAATGACCTAAATCTAGATCTGTTTCATATCCATCATCTGTCACATATACTTCACCATGTTGATAAGGACTCATAGTTCCAGGATCCACATTCAAATATGGATCTAATTTTCTAATTTTAAGCTTAATACCTCTTGATCGGAGCAGTGAGGCTAACGAGGCAGTGACAATTCCCTTACCAAGCGATGATACAACACCTCCGGTAACAAAGATTAATTTCACTGATTAGGCACTTCTGGAATTTGTTCCTCTATAGATTCATCGATAATAATCTCTTCCTGAATTTCTTCCAAATCAGTAGAGGATGAGTATTGTTTTGTTATTACTGCTCCCATAAATAAACACCAAAATAAAAAACCAAATCCCAAGGCATAAGTAATTTTAGTCATGCCATTAAAGGATGATTTATTTGATGTCATACCTCCAGTTAGTGAAGTTTGAGTGCCGAGACCTAAGCTTCCCCCTTCTGTTTTTTGAAACAAAATTACAAGAATTAAAACTGCACCAATAACAGCACTAATAATTAAAAAAAGATTTATCATAATTTATTTAAAATATTTAATGAAATCAGATTTAGTCGACGCAGAACCCACTAAAACACCATTCACATTTCGCAAATTTAAAATATCTGAAATATTAGTCAAATTTACGGATCCACCATATAAAATATTTATCTTTTTAAAAGAATAATTTTTTAAAATTTTAGATAAATAACTAGAAATTTCCTCAATTTCATCGATTTTAGGTGTCAATCCTGTGCCAATAGACCATAAAGGCTCATAGGCTAAAATCACTTCATTATAAGAGGTAGATTTATCAAAAATTTTATTAATTTGCGATTTCAGAAAAATTTTAGTTTTTTTGGATTTATAGACATCTTTAGTCTCTCCCACACATACAATTGGAATTATATTATGAGACAAACATAAATCTAATTTAATTTTTACTATTGTATCTGAGTCACCGAAATTAGACCTAACCTCAGAATGCCCTAAAATAGAATATTTAATTTTATTTTCTATGAGATGGTTTATGTTCATTGATCCCGTATTTGCCCCAGAGCCATGAAAATCAATATTTTGAGTAGCTAAAGTATTTTTTGGAAAACGAGATTTTATAGCTAAATTAAAAAAATTATTTGGACTAGATACCAATTTAAATTTTTTTGATGATGGCAGATTTGATATTATTTTTGATAAAGAGATTGTTTCTTTTAAATTTAAATATGATTTCCAATTAAATATTATATATTTCATTATATTTTACTGATATCAGATAAATGCCAAATTTAAAATGAAAAAGCTTATTGTTATATTTTTTAGTGCCGCACTTGGAATAAGTTTCTTATTTATAGGATTTGGATCCTATTTAGGTCAAAGTCACTTAATTAAAGTTGGAAAAACAAAGATAACAAATACTGAATTTTCTAGAGAATATGACAATTACAAAAGTGAAAATAAATTAAATAATTTATCTGAACAAGAGGAACATTATTCAAAAATTCAATTTATGAATCAGTATGTGAATGAGGTGGTGTTTGATGAATATTTAAATAAAAAAATAGATATAAGTGAAAATTCAAAAAAAGTAATATTAAAAAAATCACTAAACAATATTGAATTTTTCAACAATTTGGATGAAGCTAATTTGCAGAATTATCTTAAAGAAATCACTAAAAGCATAAATATAGATATCTTTAATAACTCTTTAGAGGCGTCGGATTTAGTTCAATTAGATATTAATCCAGAACTTTTAAAAGAAAAAGAATTAAATATATTCGAAATCATTAGTTCTGATACTCTAGGAAATACTCAATATGAAAATGAATATTTTGAAAATTATGATTTATATGAAGTCTCTATCAACCAATATGATATTAGAAATTACATAGAAAGTGAATTAATTACCGAAGAAATACTTATTAATTTTTATAATAATAACATCAATAAATATACGAATAACAATAGTTACAGTTACGAGCAGGTTATTTCAGAAGAAATACTATCAAAAACATTTGAAGAGATTAAAGAGGAAGAAAATATTCAATTTAAATTATTTGAAAATATTGATGAAAAATTAATTTTACCTAAAGTTAAAGTTCAACTAGAAAAAATAGATATTGGAGAGACTAGTCAAGCTATTCAAATTGGAAATAAATATTTTTATATCAAAAAAATTGATTTTAATGAGAAAATAATTTCTAAATTTAAAGATGTCCAAGAGATAATAAAGAATGAAATCATAATGACAGAAGTTAATGATTTTAATTTTGCTGAAAATAAGGAAAAATTAACCAACTACTCTCAAAATAGTCTTCTTTATTCAAATTCATTTAATTTTTCTAAAAACATACCCAATAATTTTAATTTTATTAATTTTAATTCTTTTGAAGGTCAAACTATTAATGATGGGTATTTATATGATTTTTCTGTTATAGAAATTGACAAAGATGATCTATCAAGTGAATTAAGAAATAAATTTTTAGTTTCATATTCTAATTATAAAATGAATATTGATAAAGATTATGAAATGAACAAACTAAAAAATAAAGGAACTGTAAAAGTTAATTATTTTACTGATTCATTAACAATTAAAGGATTTTTTATTTCTAAAAATGATCTTGAAAATGTTGTCTCTATTAAAAATGATGAGCTTTTAAAGATAATATTACCTAATGAAGTCATTTACTTAAAAGTGAAATCTTATGGAAAAATAGATCCTATTAATATTAAACAAAATATTGTAAATCAAATTTATTCTAAAATTATAGAACAGTTAAAAAGAGATATTGAGATTGAAGTTGATAATGAACAATTACTTAAACTTTAGCATTAATGAATGTTAATGGAAAAAAAGTATTCTTAGATACTGAGAATGCAGTAACGATATATCGTAAACTTACTCGATCTTTTTCTGATGTATCTATTTTAGAGTCAGTAATAGGTGGTGAAAATAAAGGCCGCTATTCTATAATTTTATTCAACATTTACGAAAATGTGGAAATTTTTAAAGATTTTGCTCTTATCAATAATAAAAAAAATAAAATAAAGTCTCCATCGGATTTTATTAAAAAAATTTATACTAAGAAAAAAATTAAAAACTTTTATAAAGAGAACATTCCAATTCCTTTTATTATTGGAAATTTATCATTTGATTTATGTAAATTTACATTACCAAAGCTTAAACACAAAACTTCTAAAAATGATCTAGAAATTCCCTTAGCACACTTTGTCAGACCTAAAAATATAATCGTTATTGACAATATTCTTAATGAAACCCATTTATTAGAAATTTCAAATCTTAATTCTAGTCAAAATTCATTATCAAAAATAGAAAATATTCTTTTCTCAGATAGGGCTTTAGAAAAAAAAATTAATAAAAAGTCACCCAAATTATTTAAGAAGCACATGAAGAAGGAAGACTTTATAGACAAAGTTAATAAAATTAAAAATGAAATTATAAAAGGAGAAATCTTCCAAGCTGTTCTTTCTCAAAGGTTCTCAGCCCCCTACTATATAGATCCCTTTGATTTTTATAGAGCTCTAAGATCTGTCAATCCCTCTCCCTACCTTGTTTTTTTAAACTTAAATAAATATCAAATTATTTGTTCAAGCCCAGAGACAATGATCAATGTTAAAAATAAAAAGATTACATTACGACCCATTGCTGGAACTCGTCGAAGAGGAAAAAATGACAAGGATGATTTAAAGATGAAAAATGAACTTCTTTCTGATAAGAAAGAATTAGCTGAACATCTAATGTTAGTAGATTTAGGAAGAAACGATGTTGGCCAGATATCAAAAAAAAATACAGTAAAAGTTACACAACAAAATATTATTGAATATTATTCCCACGTTATGCATATAGTCAGCAATGTAACTGGGCAGTTGAAAGACAATTTAGATCCTATTGATGTTTTATTTGCTGGCCTCCCCGCTGGTACTGTCTCTGGAGCTCCTAAGATAAGAGCTTTAGAGATACTTGAAGAACAAGAAACTATAAATAGAGAGTTTTACTCTGGATCTGTTTTCTACTTAGATATAAATGGAGACATGGATAGCTGCATAAATTTAAGAACAGCAATGATAAAAGATAAAAGAATATATACCCAAAGTGGAGCAGGAATTGTCTATGATAGCATCCCAAAAAATGAATATTTAGAATGTATGAATAAAGCTAACGCTCTTTTTGAGGCTTATAAAATAGCACATAAAATTTAATGATAACTTTAATAGATAATTACGATAGCTTTACATACAATCTCTACCATGATCTGATGTTAAAAGATGATGTTATGATCATTAAAAATGATCAAATAATTAAAAATTTTAAAAGAATAATTAAAAGTAAAGCTGTAGTTATCTCACCCGGACCAAGTAATCCCTTCAACTCAGGTGAGTGTCTTGAATTTGTTAATAAAGTTTATTCATTTATGCCAATATTAGGAGTATGCCTAGGTCATCAAATATTAGGTGTCTACTTTGGTGCAGGGATCAATATATTAAAAAAACCAATGCATGGAAAAGTCTCACAGATTTACCTTAAAGAAAAATGCAAGATTTATTCCGGAATAAAGTCCTCCTTTAAAGCTACAAGGTATCATTCATTATATTTAAATAAAAAAAACTTTCCTGATAACCTATTGATAACCAGTATTTCAAATGATGATAAAATTATTATGAGTTTTAAGCATAAAGTATTTCCTTTATATGGAGTTCAGTATCATCCAGAGAGCATTGAAACAAAAGAAGGATCAAATATTATTAATAATTTTATGGCATTAATATGAAATATAAAATTGATACCCCATTAACAAAATATAATGCTAAAGAAGCAATAAAATATTTATTTGAGACTGAAAATTTAACTCATCAAGCTATTATTATCCATCAGTTAAATAATTTTATTAATGATGCGGATGTTTTAATAATATTGAGGGATTATATTTATAAAAACTCTTACAAAATTAAAAAATACTCTAATTCCTTAGATACTTGTGGAACTGGTGGTGATGGACTAAAAACGTTAAATATATCCACAACAGTTGCGCTTCTACTCTCATCTGTAGGTATTCCAATTGCAAAACATGGAAATCGTGCAGCAAGTTCTGATAGCGGTTCTTCAGATATAATTGGAAAATTAAATATTAAAAGTGAAAAAAATGAATTTAGATTACATCAAAATATGAAAAAAAATAAATTTACATATTTAAATGCTCCTCTTTTTTATCCAGACTTAGCTAAAGTAGCTCAAGTAAGGAAATTAATTCAAACTAAAACCATATTTAATTATATGGGACCTACCTTAAATCCACTTGGGGCTAAGTATCAAATATTAGGCACTATAAATAAATCATCAGCGCAAATAATGACAAAAATTCTTTCAAGAATAAATCTAAAGAGTTTTAGTGTCTTTTATTCACATGATGGATTAGATGAAATAAGTTTATTTTCTCCAACAACTTTCTTTACAAAAAATAACAAGAAAATTAATAAAAAAACTGTTTCACATAAATTTTATAATAAATATCTTAATAAAATTCCAAATTTCAAAGATATCAAAGGTAAATTACCTGAATATAACGCCAATAGACTTATAGAATTATTTTCAGGTAAAAAAGAT
>ERZ802827.1803-NODE-1803-length-10284-cov-12.2714_pt1 | contig 10284 bp, 7 predicted proteins | sample MGYA00345652_ERZ802827 | MGnify/ENA primary metagenome ERZ802827 (study PRJEB30503, sample SAMEA104212372) | marine metagenome | biome: Westerlies Biome; feature: [SRF] surface water layer (ENVO:00010504) within the epipelagic zone...; material: water... | reverse complement strand
GACCGTCGCTCGCGCGCGCAACGTGCGCTCCTGCTCGGCATCCGACCAGGCGAAGCGGCTGTGATACCAGAGGAGCGGGTACTTGAACTCGAGACGGGAAAACGCGCCCGCGCCACACGGCACCCGAGAGGCGCCGCTCGAGCAGCCGGGCCTGCCTCCGACGTCCGACTCGAAGAAGAGGCGGCGCGCCCGCTTGCGGACTGGCTGCTCGTCGGCGTCACTCGCCTCGCTGTCTGATGATGAAGATGGAGCACGCAGCCGCTTGAGTGGTCCATTCAGCTGTGCGGCGTGCACACCGACCGCGTCCCCCTCGCCGCCCTCACCGCCGCTCGTCTCGCCCCTCGCCTCGGCGACCCGCCGCCGCCGCAGCAGCAGCTTCCCGATGGCACGCCCAACGCCGACAAACAGCCGCACGACGCGCAGCTTCCGCCGGCAGTCGTCGCTCGCCTCCTCCGCCGCCCACTCCAAGCCGGCGTAATCCACGCCCATGTCGCTGACGCAGTCCTCTATCACGTCCATCCACGGCTGGAAGAGCCGATGGCACCGTGCGCCGCAAAAGCCGAGCGGCGGCCCGTCGCGCTGGTAGTAGCACAGCTGGTCGGCCGACTCGAAGACGGCGTCGGTCGACCGCGAGCCGTAACAACGCAGCCTCGACGCGAGCGTGCGCCGACAGACAGCGCATTGCCGCTCGTACGTGACGGCGCCAGGGCACGCGACGCGCTGCGCGTCCCAAGCATCCGCCGCCTCGTCCCACGCGCTCGCCACCGCTGCCAGCGGCAGCCCTGGCGCAAAGGTGGGCTCGGACACCGTGGCAATCGGCGAGTAGTCCAGATCCTCGATCACGAGCGGCGAGCCCGCGCCAACGTCGATTGCGATACCCATGGGCGAGCGCCGCGTGGGGGTGCCCACAGCCGACCCCGCCACAGCATGACCTGGCAGCATCGACTCGGCGACGGCAAGCACCGCCGCCGCCACCTCCGCCGGCGAGCCCGCCGCGTCGACGCGGTGCTTGCGGTGCGAGAGCGCCCCAAACATGGCCTCGTGTCGCTCGGTGAGCGCGCGAAGGAAGCCCTCGTCGATCCCGCCCTCCTCAGCACGACCGCGCTCGGCGATGCGCTGCTTGGTCGTCTCGGCGTCGAGGCCCAGATACACGGTCGCCTCGCGCCGCTCGGGCAGCATCTGCTGGACCGCCGCGTACGCCAGCTCAAACGCGGCCATGTCTGCACCCTTGAGGTTGAGCTTCGCAAACACGCGCCAGCTGCTGAGGGGCGAGCGCTCCGTAATGACGAGGCGCACGCCCGGCCGACGCAGCGCCTCAGCCAAGGGCCCCGCAATCGTCGCGAGGGCCACGAGCTGGAACTCGAGCTTGGTCATCTCGTTGGCGTACATGCGCTGCAGCAGCCCGTGCTCGCGCCACGCGTCGACCGGCTCGGACAGGACGACCACCGCGGGGTCGTGCGCGTAGCGCTCCACGAGCGCCGCGAGGCACGTCGACTTGCCAACCCCGACGCCGCCCTGGACCGACAGCTGGCTCACAGATGGCTCGTCGACCGACAGATGGCAGACCGTGTCGCCGTCGGTGGCATCGTTGCCATCACCCGCGAATTTTAGCACTCGGTGTGGCTCGCCCTGGTAGTCGCCAAGCCGAATCCACCTTCGCTTGCCACCCACCGACGGCGGCGACGTCGAGGGCGGCGACGGGGGAGGCGAGGGCGGCGGTGCGTGGCCGAGGCGATCTGGCGCCGCGTCGCTCGCGCCGCTGCCGCCGGCGACTGCCTCCACTGCTCGCCGCTTGCCGCCCTCCACCGGCACAGGCCGTCGCGATGGGGCGGGCTGCGGCGGCACCGCCGCCTTGCTGCGCTTTGCCTCCTTTGCTGCCTCCCGCGTTTCCTGCACCTGCTCTGCACGCTTCCGCTTGCCAGCCTGATCCTTCTTCTCCTTGTCCTCGGCCGATGCTCGCTTCTTCTCTTGCTGTCGACGCTTCCAGGCAGCTTCGGCGCGCTCGTCGCTCCATCGACCCTCGGCGTCGTATCCGTGCTCCCAGCAATACAGGAAGTCATCGTGCCGCAGCTTCTCAAGCTTCTTGATCGCGTCGTCATCGCGCTTCAGCAGCCGCAGCGACGCCGCTCGACGCACCCTGCTGATGAAGACGTAGAAGGCACAGATCGTGATCCACGGGGGCTTCTTGCGGTCGGAGAGCGACAGGATGAGCTTGCGAAGGGTGCGTCCCTGCAACTTGAAGTCCGTCAGCGCAAAGGCCAAGCAGTACTGATGTTCACGAACCTTCACCTTGATTGGCAACCCCTTTGCGGCCGCCAATCGGCTGCGCAGCTCGACACCCTCCTGCGGCGCACGCAATGTGTGGTCAGCGTGTAGCAGCAGCGTCGTATGCAGGTGGTAAGCTCCACACCTTGACATTCTTGGACGCGTACAGAGGGATGATCTGCGCGCCCGATGCGGGCGCCACCGACGTGATCAGTTCCGACAGGTCGTCGAGCTCCACGCCGTGCCACAAAACGCTGCCCGGCACGCTCCCGGGCTCCGTGCCCGGCGGGCTCGTCTTGCCACCGACCGTCACATTCACCGCGTACGGCAGATCCTCGAGCTCAACGAGCTGAAAAACATTTGCGCGGCGCACGTCGTCCAACGTACAGCGCGTCCATTGGAGCGGCGCCCCTGTTGCGTCGTCGAAGTCAGTGCAATGCCGTCCGATGATGCTGCTGGCCCCCGAAGCGGCCAACACGAGCGAGTCGAGGATACCAGGACTCCCGTTGACCAGCTTGCGCACCGGCTTGATATTCTCAGTGAGATTAATGGGAGCGCCTTCGACAAAATACCCCCAGAGGGACGGCTCCGCGTTGTAGAGGTCGTTGCGATCAACGTTTGGCAACTCGTCCAAGAGGGGCAGCTTCCAGCGGAAGAGCGGCAGGCCGAATGCGCGTGCGAACCGCTCGAGCTGCGCCGCGTTCACGACGTCACGCTCGTGCCGTGAGACCACCTGGAGACGGCGGGAGGCCACGGGCGGTCACGTCAGTGATGGTCGCGTGTGACTACAGGCGGTCACGGGCGGTCCGCGTGAGGTCACGGGCACGGACGCACTCCCACGGGCGCAAACCTCCACTCGGGGTCGTTGGCAACGTCCTCCGTGGAGAGCGGTTTCAGCCCTTTCAGAAAGGTTGGACAGATTGGTGGCTGCCTCGTAGCCGTATCGCGCATGCGCTGTTGCACTCGGATGAATGGTAAATCCTATCGCCGCAGAAGAACGCAGTCGCGTCAGAAGGTTGGGACAGATGGGTGGTTCGTTCCAGCCGCGGCGCGCACTTCCGCGGCTCGCATGAGCCTGACCAACTCCACCTTGCGTGCGCTCTTGAGCAGCTTGATGCCACACGCCCTTGCATTGTAAGTACCGACGACCGCGCCCGCGTCGCCACGCTTGCTCTTGAGAACAACATCCGGGAGGCTCTCCACCAGCTCCTTGTACCAGAAGCTGTCGCCAGGCGGCGGTCTGACAACACACACCCGAGGGCTCATGCAGAGCTTATGCGATGATTCGGCTCGGCGGAGCTTGTGGTGCAGTGCTCGTGCGAGGCTTACTTTTGATGGTTGTCTCCACACAGCAAGATTGGCACCCCGCCGCATGGCACGTCCAAGTTGCCCGTCATCGCCTGGCGGCACGGGTGGGATGGGAGGACATGCGTGAGCACGGGCGGGCAGGAGCGCTCTTGCATCGGGGCTTTTGGTCGGCGTACCCGCAGCACGTGGTCGACATGGCCAAAGACTGCGGCGGTGATGAAGCTCACTTCGTCGATCACTATGCCGCCAACGTCGTCCAAGCTCACGCCGCATTCGCTGAAGAACTTGGCACGGGCCGCCGCCACGGCGACGTCCGAGAGCTGCCTGGCGTCGCGTGCGTTCTTGCACGTGATGCTCAGGGACATGAGAGCGAGTAACGTCGGACCACCAAAGGGCGCAGATGCAACACCTACGAAGCGACGCACAAGGCGTGTCAGCCAGACAGGCACACGGAGCTGCGATGGTAGGCGCCCAATGGCTGGCTACCTGTGTACGCAGTCACAACCAGGTAGCCAGCGCCATGCTTCTGCATTTGGCTCTTGAGTGCATGAACCATGGCGCTCTTGCCAGTGCCGCCCGCGCCAACCACGAGCAGGACTTGCGGGCATCCGGCGCTCTTGATAGCCTGGGCAATCTGCTGCGCGCCGTCGCCTCGTTGAATGCCTTGGGCACGCAGCAGCGCCGCCTTGAGAAACAAGCGAGCGCCCGCTCGCTGCTCCACGTTGAGTGGCGGCTCGCCAATCGGCAGCCCCGCCTTCTTGGCCGCCTGATACTGCGCAGCCGAAGCCTCGTACTCGGTGTCGCTGATCAACGCAAACGGATCGTCGGCTCCACTGCCATTTAGAGCTGTGGCGTGCTGCCGGTACCAGACGGTGCCCGCGTCCGCTGCCGCCTCGCCCAGCGGCCGGACGTGCTGGATCGCCAGCGGCTGCTCGTTCTGGCTGCTCGCGAGGCGCGTCGCCTCCTCCGTCACATGTCCCGTGCGTTGCGCGGGCCGCCCCGCCGCACGCCACAGCTGGCCGAGCTGCGCGTTGGACGCAGCCGCGGACTGCTTGGACGGCAGGTGCGCCATCAAGACCTTGGCCTGCTCCTCCAAATCCTTGACCTCCTTCATCTGTGGCGAGAGGGGCGGCATTTGATCAGCACGGCTCGCAGGTTCGCTAGTGCCGCAAGTGATGGATGCGTCGCACCCTCGTCTCGACGTCGCGCACGGCTCCGCGCAGGCCCTCGGCCTTCTTGTGCAGCGCGTCGATCTCATTGGCCGCGTCCTTGGCGTCCTTGCCTTGCTGCCACGTCTTGTCACCACCGTAAGCGTGGGGCTTGCCAGCCTCTCGTTGCGCCCAGTACGTGCACGCCCTCGCACGGTGCTTCGTCGGCAGCACGGTCGCCTCCTGCCACGAGTCACACGACACGAGTCAGCCCACGTGCGCCCAGACATGCCACGAGTCAGCCCACATGCACCCACCTTGGGTGCTCGGAAGCCGCACATGACGTTGTCGATGGTGAAGAGGCGCGAGGCGGCAATGAAGCGCTCCTTGCGGCATGCTACCTTGCGCTTCTGGTCGTTGAGTTCATCCCATTGCGTGGCCAAAACGTAGCACTCGTTGTGGCGAGCTGCCTCCAGTTCCTCGGGGTCGCGGTCTTCCCATTGTGCCAGACCGAGCGACGCCTTCTGCCTGAGATCCGCGCAGTGCCGCTTCCACGTATCATAGTCGAGCTTCGGCGGCTTGAAGGCCGACCATGCGGTGAAGTTTGCAACGTAGAAACGCGCCACGTTGCGAGCGCGGGCTCTTGCCTTGGGGCACGTCTCATCAAATCCACCCGTCGGCTCCTTTGGCGGTGGCTTACCCGGCAGGGCAAGCACACCCCACTTTGTTCGCGGCACGATGACGTATTGATCGTGCAGCGGGTGGGGCGCACGGAGGAAGTACCACTCTGCCACCAGGCGATAGTGAGGCGATAGTGAGGCGATGGGGGTGTGATAGGGAGAAGATAGTGAGGTGATAGTGCGGTGATTGCAAGCAGTCTCTTACCGTAAGGTCGCTTGCGCTCGGACGGTGCCACGCTGCCCCAGAGGGCGAGGAATGTCTGCGTGGCCATCATGAGCTTGCTGCGCAACCACGATCCTCTCATCACGTGGAATGACCGAAGCCGATGATGAATGACCGGTCGGTAGTGACGTAAGCGCCATGCGGCTTGGATGTAGCGCGCTGCCCTTCTTAAATGTACCTTACCGTAGTAATCCGCGAGCAATGGGTCGAAATGAACCTTGTATGGTTGATGCGACGCGCTTGGAGGCGAATTAGTCGCATCTGTGATCTTCTCAACGAGCGTCTGCATCAAAACCAGCTTGTCCAGGAGTGGGACTTGCTTTGCATGGAGCTCGTGGGAGGCCGCTTCCATTCGATCACCAGCCTCGAGGACCTTGGTGGCTGCTATTTTCATGCGCCGCTCCCATTCGATCTTGGGCATCGAGGACTTGGGAGGCACGTCTGATACAGCATCGAGGTCACGTAGATCATACTTATAGACCACTTTGAGCTTCTTGTACAGGTATTCTCTCTTGCCCAGCGCCAGCTTCAGCACGTGCTCGCGCTCGAGCCGTTTGGCGGTGTCCTCCTTGGGGAACTCGATAGGCTCAGTACACATCACCTCCGACTCGTCGTCCGAAGATGTCATCTCCACTGCCATCGGTGATTCAGCAGCGTCATACAGCCATTGCTCGTAAGCGGCCGCACGCCCACGGCGATCCTCCAACCGCCACCAGGCCGAAATGTAGCGCGCCGCGCTGCACCACAGCTTGTGCAGCGCCACCTTCTCCTGGTCCATCTTCTCCACCTTGAACCGTTGCCGAAACTCGACGGGCGTGAAGGCGCGCAAGCGGCTGTCGCGATAGGCGTAATTGTAGCCTGCGCACATGAAGACTGGCTTGCCCTCAGAGTCCTTGTACAGATTGCATGAGCCGGTGGTCGTGCCCCCGTCGGCATTGAAGAACTTGAGCAGGTCCGTCTGCGGGCGCGGCTGCCCGCGATTGCGAGGCGGCACGCCACCACCCGCCGCGCACGCGACCGGCGGCCTCTCGTCCGCCATGCCGGCCGCGACCTTGGCGTCGACATCGTCACGCGCAAACAAATCCTCCTCATCGTCGCTGTCGCTCACGACGAGGTCGGCATCGCTCTGCTCGCCGTCGTCGGCTGGCGGCACCTCCTCGTCCTCATCGGGCCGCTGCGTCTCCTCTGGTGCCCGCAGGTCCTCGGGGCGCTTGTTCTTGTGCAGCCCACACGTCCACGCGCAGTGCCCGCCGCGACCGGCATCGGGATGCACCTGATTGTTGCACGGCCGGCCGTTGGCGCACGTGGCACGGCACGTGTTGCTGCCCTCGTCGTGCGCCACGTCGGCGAGAGCGGGGCGCTTCTTGAGCAGGCCGTGCTCGGCTTCGGCCGCGACCTTGATCATATCCCACGCTGAATGGTAGTCGAGCTCGTCGGAGGTGCCGTACGACTTCACGCCGAGCACGAGCCCCGCTGCCTGCGTCGCTTCGAGCTCCATGCCACTGTGTTCAACAAAGGAGAAGGGCGCACTCCAGCGAGTCAGACGGCAGTGCCACAAATCTGATGGCGCAATAGGTGCCACCCGCACCTGTGGTTGATCACATGCTGGCAAAAGTGCTTTGACGTGCGCTCCGCGGTGAGCTTGTCGTCGGCCGACGAGGGGTACTCGCGCACCTTCTTGTCCGCCTCGTGCAGCACGGTTGCGGCCGCGGAGATGTTCACGCTGTCCTTGCCCATGTACTTGATGCTGTACATGGCGGTCGACTTGGACGCGCTACCGGCGCCGAGCGTGAGCGGTACCGCGTTGCCCGCCGTGCATAGGGCAATGGTGATGTTCCAGTCCGCGATGATGCCATTCCTGCATACAAAGGCTCGCGAGCCCCAGGCATCCAGCAGACGTCGCAGCCTGAGGCCCGGCCGACCGTCCGTGCCCGCTTCCAGCTTCAGCGCCCGCTCGAGGCCGACATAGTCGCAGTCTTCAGGCGTGAGCAGTCCTCGCAGCCGCCCACACAGCGTGTCATTGAGAGGCATCGAGTTTAGTGCGTCAACCGTTGCTTTGTCGACGCCACCACGTTCACAAAGCTCTGCAAGACGACCAGATATGCGCTTCTTGCACTTGGAGACGTGGTTCGCGTCCTGGATCACCTCATCCAATCGCTTTCGGTGCACTCGAAATTCGGGCCGCTGTAGCAGCTCGTTCAGGCGCTGTCCGGGCGCGTCGATGAGCTCCATCTGATCGATCGCTTCGTCGATGGGCTTCTCGCGCCATTCGGTGTGCTCGTTGTTGCGCACCTTCGCAACGAGAGCGGCGAGCTCGTTCTTTGTACCCTTGTAGTCCATGTCGTCGTTGGTGGGCAGCAGGCGCCGGCGGATGTCGACGACGAGGCTGCGCTGATCGGTGATCACATCCGCTTTGGCGGGCGTTGGCCGGTATGCGTGGTAATAGAGGTCACGGAGGTTGTCCTCCTTGCGGATCTCGTCCTCGCGCTCCTCTTGCGTGACGTCTATCTTGCCCAGCAGATTGTGGGGATAGCAGTAGGAGCACCTGTACTCGATTGGCTGGCGCACCTCGACGTGCACCACTCGGCCGGGTGGCAACTCGTTGCCTTCGAGTGCAAGCTCGAGCGTCGTCTCCACCTCCGCACCTCCGACCACGTGAAAGAGCGTCGCTCGGTGTAGCTCGATGACCTTTCGCTTCTTCAGCTCCTGGCTCAGCTTCTGGCGGAGCGTCGCTCGGTTTGCGCCGCGAGGGATGCCGTCGAGCTTGATACATGTGTACCGTTCGGAGCCGAGGTGCTCGGGGCAACAGGGATGCTCCGCCTCCACGTCCTCCATCTCGGTGTCCTTGGACGCTGCTTTGAGCTCCAATTTGCACAAGTAGAATTGTAAGACCAGACCATCGCCACACGCCGCCTCCTGATCCATGTCGACGTCCTGCGCCGGCTCTTCGTCGGGCACGAATGCCCGCAGCTCGACGCAGCGCGTGCGCTCCACGTCGTGACCCCACGGTGCGCACATCCTGCACATCCACCTGCCCTTGCCCTTGCCGTCCTTGCCCGCGCCCGCGCACGTCGCCTGGTGCTCGTGCGTGTGCCGGTTCATGATGACAATCTGGGACTGCACCATCACCTCGGGGTCCCAATTGTCTTTTAGCCACTCGCACCATATTTCATCCTCCTGCTTTGCAGTGAGGCCGGAACGTGTCTTGCGTTGATTCCTGCAGTACTCGTTGACAACCTCCTCTCGAGTGAGCTTCGGCTCAACGATCTCGAAGGCCGCGTCGCGCCGCGCCGCCACCTTCAGCTCCTCTTGCAGCACCTTGATGGCGTGGAATTCCAGCTCGAGCTCGCCGCGCACTTGAGTGTCTAGCGCGTCGAGAGCCTCTTGCCGCAGAGCGTCGTTGGACGCGACGTCGGCGAGCAGCGCGGGCGACACGCCACCACTGTGAGCCTGACCGTGCTCATGCATCGCAGCGCGCTTGTTACATTCCTTGACGTCTCTGTTGAGCGTACAAACGCCGAACACGCCCCGCATGCGCTTGTACTCGGGCTCAGCGACGCCGTCATCTCCCGGCATAAGCATCGAGAGGTTGCTCGGCCGCTCCGAGGAGTAGCCGAGCAAGTCGGTGCGAAAGCTCTCGGTCAGATGTGCGAACGTGAGAACGGATGCGACGGGATTCGCCGCGGCCAGCTTCTGCAGCGAGATCTCGTCCATGCGCGGCTCAAACGCCATGCGCTCGTCGGTCGTCTGGCCGCGCAGCGCCGCCAGAAACTCCCGCTGCTGCCCTCTCGGGAAGAGCATGTCGTTGTGGCGCTCTTCGGGGCCTTGGTTGGGGAACGACAGGCGCACGGCGAGGGGCTGATGCACATCGTCGGGCGCACAGGTGTAGAAGATGGCCGCGGCACCGTGCGCTCGTTGACCCGCGATCAGCGCGTGAACTTCCGCGCTCCTTTCGCGATGCCCCCATGGTACCTTGACTGCGGCTGCATTGACGAACGCGACGACCACGCTCAAAATCTCTTGCGCCACTGCACCCTTGGGGTTTTGTCGAGCGTGCAGCAGCTTCGAGCGGAAGTCCGGAGCTTCCAGGAGCTTGATGAGCGCGGCAAAGGCTCCCGGCTGCGATTTCACGCGGAGGGCGACGGCTTGATTCGCCGCGTGCCGAAGGCAGACGTTTGCACACTGGAAGAGGTGTGTGAAGCAGTGGGCGAAGCGGTTGTCGAGGTACGTGAACATGCGATGGAGTTGTCGTCGGCTGACGCTCTTACCCAGCGTGAGGCCACGGCGGAGTGGATACAAGTCCCTGCGCAGACGGACCCACACGGGATGAGACGGTGGCGCGGCGCGGGCGCGTGGCACGGCGCGTACCAGCAGCTGCTATAGAGCACCTCGGCGGCGCTTTCGTAATCGTCGAGGGCCAATTCGCCGCGGCGCAACACTAGTGGCTCGCGCGTTCGCTCGCCACTTTCCGTGACGCCGGGCGTGTCGACCGAACCAACACCCTCGACCGGGCCCGAAAGCACGGCATCAGCCAAGTCGGCGACGCCACTGAGTGTGTTGCTCTCCTTGCGGTCGTGCCGATCAAATATGCCCACATGAGAAAATTGAGGATCCAGCTCGTATTGGTCGGCTTGGCGCGACGCCGCCGCTTCATCTGATT
>ERZ802827.1800-NODE-1800-length-10291-cov-15.0985_pt1 | contig 10291 bp, 7 predicted proteins | sample MGYA00345652_ERZ802827 | MGnify/ENA primary metagenome ERZ802827 (study PRJEB30503, sample SAMEA104212372) | marine metagenome | biome: Westerlies Biome; feature: [SRF] surface water layer (ENVO:00010504) within the epipelagic zone...; material: water... | reverse complement strand
AGATCGAGGTCGATGCATCACTGTCGCTGATCACCGCAAAGGATGACGCCATTCTGGCCACCATTCGTCATGACGCGGCGCATGTCATGGCTGAAGCGGTGCGCGAGCTGTTTCCTGATGCGCAGGTCACAATTGGTCCGGCGATCGAAAACGGGTTCTACTACGATTTTCATCGCGAGGCGGCGTTTACCGAAGATGATCTTGCGGCGATTGAAAAGCGGATGCATGAAATTGTCGATCGCGACGAGCCGATCATCCGCAATGTATGGACGCGCGATGAGGCGGTTGCCTTCTACAAAAAGAATGATGAGCCATTCAAGGTAGAGCTTGTCGAGACCATTCCGGCTGGCGAGACAGTCACCTTTTACCAGCAGGGTGACTTCATTGATCTGTGCCGCGGCCCGCATCTGGCATCAACCGGGCGGATGGGGCACGCTTTCAAGCTGATGAGTGTGGCCGGTGCCTATTGGCGGGGTGATTCCAATCGCCCGATGCTGCAACGTATCTATGGCACGGCCTGGCGCACTGAAAAGGAACTGGGCACCTATCTTCACATGCTGGAAGAAGCCGAAAAGCGTGATCACCGCAAGCTTGGCAAGCAGTTGAACTTTTTTCATCTGCAGGAAGAAGCGACCGGTTCGGTGTTCTGGCACCCGAAGGGCTGGACCCTGTATCGCGAGATTGAGGCCTATGTCCGCCGCCGTCTTGAAACTGATGGCTATGCCGAGGTAAAGACGCCGCAGCTCGTTGACCGTGCGCTGTGGGAGGCGTCTGGCCACTGGGAAAAATTCCGCGAGAACATGTTCACTGCCGAGGCTGAAGATGATCGCACGCTGGCGCTAAAGCCGATGAACTGCCCGTGCCATGTGCAGATTTTCCGCCAGGGCATCAAGTCCTATCGTGACTTGCCGCTGCGCATGGCCGAGTTCGGGTCCTGCCACCGCAATGAACCGTCAGGCGCTTTGCATGGGATCATGCGTGTGCGTGCCTTCACCCAGGATGATGCGCATATTTTCTGCACAGAGGATCAGATCACCGAAGAATCTGTAAAATTCTGTGCGTTGTTGCAGTCGATCTATTCGGATTTCGGCTTTGATGAAGTACGGGTGAAATTCTCCGACCGGCCAGAGGTGCGTGCCGGCGCGGATGATGTGTGGGACCGCGCTGAAAGTGCGTTGACTGACGCAACAACGGCTGCCGAGCTGGAGACCACGCTGAACCCGGGCGAAGGTGCCTTTTATGGTCCAAAACTGGAATTCGTTCTGCGCGATGCCATTGGTCGTGACTGGCAATGCGGGACGCTGCAGGTTGATTTCGTGCTTCCCGAGAGGTTGGACGCGGAATATGTGGCAGAGGATGGCAGCCGCCGCCGTCCGGTTATGCTGCACCGTGCCATTCTGGGGTCAATGGAGCGCTGGATCGGTATCATCATCGAACAATTTTCTGGCCGCATGCCGCCATGGCTGGCGCCGGTGCAGATTGTTGTCGCCTCGATCACTGACAGCGCCAACGGCTATGCCCAGAAGGTTGCTGACACAGCTGCTGCAATGGGGCTTCGTGTCGAAACGGACCTGCGGAACGAGAAGATCAGCTACAAGGTGCGCGAGCACAGTGTTGGCAAAGTGCCCTTCATTCTGGCCGTTGGCGGTCGGGAAGAAGAGGCAGGCAGTGTCGCGCTGCGTCGGCTTGGCTCGCAGGATCAGCAGGTTGTCGACATGATGACAGCGCTGTCACAGCTGCAGGCCGAATGCTTGCCGCCTGATCTGGCGCGGGCCGAAAAATTGGCCGCAGAATGATGGTTGTTTCAGTGTCATCATGACCAATAATCCCAAGAGACTAGCCAAATTGAGCGATTATTGATAATTTTGTGCACAATATGGCGGTGGCAGCACAGTCTAGGTGGTGTCACCAGTGGTCTTGTGAGCGCAAACAAACACAGGAGAAGTTAGATAGCTCGTCCCCACAGTAATGTGCCGCCCGTTCAGGACGGCCCGCGTATCAATGGCGCAATCAGGTCGCCAAAGGTACGATGCATCGATCCGGATGGAAACCAGCTCGGCGTTCTTGATACGCGTGACGCGATGGAAAAGGCTGCAGATTTTGGCCTCGATCTTGTAGAGGTCCAGCCGAATGCAGAACCGCCGGTCTGCAAAATCCTCGATTATGGCAAATATAAATATGAGGCGCAGAAGCGGGCCAATGAGGCGCGCAAAAAGCAGAAGATCATCGAAGTGAAGGAAATCAAGTTCCGTCCGAATATCGACGAGCATGATTACCAGGTGAAGATGCGCAATGTTCACAAGTTTCTGGGCACAGGCGACAAGGTCAAGGTGACTCTGCGATTTCGGGGTCGGGAAATGGCCCATCAGGAACTTGGCGCCAATGTTCTGAAGCGTGTTCGCGAAGAGACTGAGGAAATCGCCAAGGTTGAGGCCATGCCGAAAATGGAAGGCCGTCAGATGATCATGGTGCTGGCCCCGCGTTAGGGGGCGAACGGCAAAGCCTGTTGGATGCCGGGGCTGTCTTCGTGCCCTTCCAGCGAACCATTGCCAATCATCCTCAGGACTTTGGCGATGTTGGGTTTGTTGGTCAGCTTGTCTCGCCCCAATAATTTTGCCCCATCTTGAAGAATGGCATTATTCCCGGGGACCGGCGTTTTATACTCAACTGCAAAGAGCGGTTTGCCAGCCTTTATCGTTTGGCGCGCCGCCTCGCGGGTTCCCCCTGTTTCGCCAGCCTCGACCACGATCATGGCGATGCCCAAAGCGATAATCAGCTTGTTACGCTCCATCGCGCGCCAAACCTGCCATCTGGTATCTGGATCATATTGGCTGATTACAAGACAACGCTCCCAGTCCCACACATCCGCCAAGGCGCGTTTGATCCGAAAGTTGTTGATCCCTTCGGCAAGGACAAAAATTGACCAGCCACCATTTTCCAGTGTGGCGCCATGAACATTCAGGTCTACTCCTGATGCATTGCCGGAAATGGTGCCAACGCCATTATTGACCGCCTCAATCGCGCACTGACGCGCAGTTTCAAGGCCTTTCTCGCTGGCCTTTCGGGAGCCGCAGAAAGAGATGCCATCCTTTTTGAGAAGTTCAGTGTTCCCCAGTACCCACAGGCCATCCTGTTTTGGCGACAATACTTCTGCCACCTCACAACTCAATTGCCGGTGTGTGAAAAATACTGGCTCGCTGGTCGTCATGCTGGTCATGATGAAAGAGTGGGCGCTGGTCTATACCGATGTCAATCATATGGCCTAGGATGTGTTGTCGTCATCCCGCCAGGTCTTGACGGCGCATAGCCCAAACACCTTGCTTGCTCCTTTCTCCAATAGCCTGGATGCAACAAATTGAAGGGTAATGCCTGATTGATATTTGTCATCAACAAGAATTATTGATTTGCCCTGAAGGGTGGCTGTGTTGTCCTGTGTCAGGAATTCCACGCCCGCCAATGCATCCCATTTTTCGTCTACTTTCAGATCCTTCAGAGATGGCTTGTCTTCGGCAAAGGAAAAATCTGCAGTGATGTCTGGCAACTTTACCCGGACTGCAATCATCACAGCAAGTTCCGCCGGCAGATGAAATGCCTTCCCCTGTTGCGCAGGAGCGCCGCAGATCAGATCAGCCTGGTTATAAGGTTGGAAATTGGTAACGACGTCAGCCATGTGCGTCGCGATTTGATCGATAGAATTTGAGCATCGACGGTGTTTTGCCGAATGTTCTAACGATCCGGTCTCTGTTCTGGTTCTACGGTCTTCTTCGCGCTGAAACGTGTAACCAAGTGCCACCGATGCGTCGAGACAATCATAAAGAAAGACCATGTCACCGCATTGGTCACACCATGCCTCTGCACGCTTGCGCTCCTCGGCTGACTGAAAGTGTTGCCAAACTGCTTCAGGAGCACTGTCTTTAGTCTGGCTTCGAAGCAGCTTTTAAGGAAAGCAATTCAAATGTCCTTTTTTGAATGGCCACTGGATAACTCCATGCGGATATTTTTCTTTATGCCCGATCAAGGCTTTTGGCCGTCTGGAACCGGCATTAGACTCATTTCCAAAACAGATGCGTTTGGGTTGGTACGATGCCTTTTGTTCAACATCTTCCTTTGTGATGGTCATAGGGCTGCCCCATTAGCAAATATCCAGATGCTATTGATACCCGGCGATTCTTTAAAAAATCGTTTACGTCAATCGTCAGCGGGAAACCCAAACTTTGCTTGATTCCCGCTGCGTGGGGCCGTATAACCACGGCTTCGCGCGGTATCACGTCGCGTCCGGGCCTGAAAAAACAGGGCATGCCCGGCCGGCAGATCGCCACCGCCTTAACGGCGTCCCCCGCGCGGGGAATGGTGGCCACCTTTTGAACAGACGAGGTTGAAATGCCCAAGATGAAGACCAAGAGCGGAGCGAAAAAGCGCTTCCGCCTGACCGCCAGCGGCAAGGTCCGTGGCTCAGCAGCATTCCTGAGCCACAATCTGCGCCGCCGTCCCCAGAAGATGAAGCGTAATGCACGTGGCACAATGATTCTGTGCGACGCTGATGCACGCATCGTCAAAAAATTTCTGCCGTACGCGTAAAGGGGACAGACAATGGCTCGAGTTAAAAGAGGTACGACGACACACGCCCGCCATGCCAAGGTGATCAAGGCGGCGAAGGGATATTACGGTCGTCGCAAGAATACCTTCCGCACCGCCACCCAGGCTGTCGACAAGGCACGGCAATATGCGTATCGGGACAGGCGCACGCGCAAGCGGGAATTCCGCGCGCTGTGGATCCAGCGGATCAATGCTGCTGCCCGCATGCACGGGATGACCTATTCACAGATGATGGGTGGACTGATCAAGGCTGGCATCGAGGTCGATCGCAAGATGCTGGCCGATCTGGCAGTGAACGAGCCTGCGGCCTTTGGTGCGCTGGTAGAACGTTCACGCGCAGCGGCCGGGTAAGCAGACACCCAAGCAAAATACAAACAAGGCTGTTGCTCTGAACGTGGCAGGTGGGAGACCGCCGCCAGTACGGAGCAGCAGCTTTTTTCTTTTCTAGCAGCAGGAACCGAGCAATGCAGGATCTGGACAGGCTGAAATCAGAATTGGTTGCCAGCATCGCGGCCGCAGATACGCTGGAGGCGCTTGAGGCATTGCGGGTCAGTGTGCTTGGCAAGAAAGGCCGCGTGTCATTAATGATGCGTGAGTTGGGCGGCATGGCTCCGGACGAGCGCAAGACCGCGGGACAGGCGCTGAACCTGGTGAAGGATGCAGTGGCTGCTGCCATCGATGCGCGCAATACCGCGCTGTCGAGTGCCGCGCTTGATGCGCGTCTTGCCGCCGAAGCGATTGATGTCAGCCTGCCCGCGCGGCCGGAAACAGAAGCGCGGTTGCATCCTCTGTCACGGACAATTGAAGAGGTTGTCGCGATCTTTGCCGAGATGGGGTTCAGCGTCGCCGAAGGGCCAGACATCGAATCCGACTATTACAATTTTACCGCGCTGAACATTCCCGAAGAACATCCGGCGCGCCAGGAACATGACACATTCTATCTGCCACCAGATTCTGACGGGAGGCGAAAGGTTTTGCGCACGCATACCTCGCCAGTCCAGATTCGTACCATGGAGGCAGCAGAACCGCCGATCCGTATCATCGTGCCGGGGCGCACCTACCGGTCCGACCATGACGCCACCCATTCGCCGATGTTCCATCAGTGTGAAGGGCTGGTCATTGGTGACGGCATCCATATGGGGCATCTGAAAGGCTGTCTGATTGATTTCTGCCGTGCCTTTTTCGGCGTTGATGATCTGCCGGTCCGTTTCCGCCCCAGCTATTTTCCATTCACCGAGCCGTCAGCCGAGGTTGATATCGGCTGTACGCGTGACGGTGGCGGTCTGAAGATCGGTACGGGTGATGACTGGTTGGAAATTCTGGGTTCCGGCATGGTCAATCCCCGGGTGCTGGCCAATTGCGGTTATGACCCAGAAAAATATCAGGGCTTTGCCTTTGGCATGGGGATTGAGCGGATTGCCATGCTGAAATACGGCATTCCCGATCTGCGCACTTTTTATGACAGTGACCTGCGCTGGATGCGGCATTACGGTTTTCTGCCGTTCGATGCGCCATCGGTTCATGCCGGTCTTGCCGGGGGGGGCGTCTGATGAAGTTTACCCGTGGCTGGCTGCTTGACCATCTTGAAACCGATCACGCGCTGGACGAGATTCTTGACGCCCTGCCGATGCTGGGCCTTGAGGTGGAGAGCATTGACGATCCGGCGAAACGCCTTGCCGCATTCACCATTGCCGAGGTGATGTCAGCGGAACAGCACCCCGATGCTGACAGATTGCGCGTCTGCATGGTCAACACTGGCAGCGGTGACCCGGTGCAGGTGGTCTGCGGCGCACCAAACGCGCGGGCTGGCATGAAGGGTGTATTTGCCCCGGCCGGATCATATGTACCCGGGATTGATCTGGTGCTGAAGGCTGGCAACATCCGTGGTCAGGATTCAAACGGAATGCTGTGTTCCGAGCGCGAGATGATGATCTCTGACGAGCATGATGGCATCATCGAACTGGCAGCTGACGCGCCAGTCGGCGAAAGTTTTGCCGCCTATGCCGGGCTGGATGATCCGGTGATTGAAATTGCGATCACACCGAACCGGGCCGATTGCCTTGGCGTTCGGGGCGTTGCACGTGATCTGGCTGCTGCCGGGTATGGCACGCTGAAACCGCTTGATACCAGCGCCCATGTAGGCAGCTTTGACAGCCCGCTTCGCTGGAACATAGACCTTGACGGCGCGGAACATCTGGCGCCGCTGGTGACCGGTATCGCCTTTCGCGGTGTCAAGAACGGGCCAAGTCCCGACTGGATTGCGCGGCGTCTTGAGGCGATCGGCCAGCGCCCGATCAGCGCGCTTGTCGATATCACCAACTATGTGATGTTTGATCTTGGTCGCCCGCTGCATGCATTTGATATCGCCAAGATCGAGGGTGACAGTCTGTTTATAAGGCAGGCAAAGGGCGGCGAGCAGTTTCATGCCCTGAATGAGAAAACCTATGATCTGGATGCTGGTATGCTGGTGATCGGTGATGATCACGGTGTTGATGATCTGGCCGGCGTGATGGGTGGTGAGCGGACAGGCATCAGCGACAGCACGAACGATATGTTTATGGAAATCGCCGTATTCGATCCAATCTCGATTGCCACGACCGGGCGCAAGCTGAATCTGAATTCGGACGCACGATACCGGTTTGAACGGGGACTTGATTCCGAAAGTCCGCACTGGGCTGCTGGCCATGTGGCGCGTCTTGTTCTGGAGATTTGTGGCGGCGAGGCATCGATGCCGGTGACAGCGGGCTCTGGCGTTGACTGGCAACGCAGCATCTTCCTGTCATCCAACAAGGTTGAAAGCCTGTCAGGCATGATCATAGATGCCGCAGAACAGCAACGCATTCTTGAAGCGCTGGGCTTCAAGGTATCCGCTGCGGATGGCGGCGTTGATGTGGAGCCGCCGGCCTGGCGCGGGGATATTGATGGCGCGGCTGACCTGGTTGAGGAAATTGCGCGTATCCGCGGCTTTGACCATTTGCCGATGGCGCATCTGCCGCGTGAGGATGTGGTGGCAAAACCGTCTCTTTCGCCAGCGCAGGCGCGCCTGTTCCGGCTGCGGCGGGCTCTGGCAGGCCGCGGTCTAATGGAAGCCGTGACCTTCTCATTCCTGTCAGAGGATGATGCCGCGCGTTTTGATGGCGGTGCGGAGAATCTGAAGCTTGTCAATCCGATCAGTGCCGATCTGTCTGTCATGCGTCCGTCAATCCTGCCGAACCTGCTTGCCGCCACGGTGCGCAACCAGGATCGCGGTGAGGCGGATGCAGCGATGTTCGAGGTTGGCCCGGTTTTCCTTGGCGATGCGCCGGAAGACCAACGTACCGCAGCCACAGGCATTCGCCACGGCAACATGGCGCCGCGTGAATGGCATGGCAGCGCCAGACAGATCGATGTGTTCGACGCCCGCGCCGATGCTGAGGCAGCACTCGCCGCGCTGGGTGTGAAGATAGGTGGTTTGCAGGTTCAATCAGGTGGTGCTGGATGGTTCCATCCGGGCCGCCGGGGCCAGCTGGTCCAGGGACGCACGGTTCTGGCAAGCTTTGGTGAAATACACCCCGAAATTGCCGATGCCTATGGTCTTCGTGGCCGGGTTGCCGGTTTCGAAATTCATATTGATGACGTGCCGATGCCGAAATCAAAAGGGCCTGCCCGCGCGTTGCTCAGCCTGTCTGTCTATCAGCCGGTGACACGCGACTTTGCCTTTATCGTTGATAGCGGCGTGACTGCCGGAGACCTTCTCAAGGCGGTGAAGTCGGGTGCCGGCCCCTTGCTGACCGACATGCAGGTGTTTGATCTGTATGAAGGGGCCAATATTGGCGACGGCAAGAAGTCTGTCGCCGTGTCCATCACTCTGACACCGACAAAGGCAACCTTGACTGAGGAGGAGATCGAAAAAATCTCTGCCGAAATTGTCAGGATTGCTGGCAAGAATTGCGGTGCTACGCTCCGCGGATAAGCCTGCAGGGGAATATGATGCCACCCGGTTCACCAACGCCGACATTATCTATAATCTCGACACTGATGGAGCCGATAAGGATAAAATCACCGTCCAAATTGACTCTGGAAATTATGCGGGGGCGGGTATCCTTGTTGATGACCGGTTCAATATAATTGTTGTGGATGGTGATGGAACCCACAAGAAAGACGCCACCATCTATGAGGCGATGGCTAAAAATGTGCTCGCCGTGGTTTCGGATGTCGGTGATTTTGATTGGAGTGCCATCATTATTGAGGATGAGAATAGCGCCAGTCTGTCAAACGCTACTCTGGCACATCTGCCGGATATCGCCTGATATTGGGAGATGGTATAAGGCCACGGGCACCACGCCCCGAACAAGGCTCATAACAAAGCTCTTAAAGGAGTCCTGAACAAAGTCCAAAAAGCCCCCGCTGGTGCATTACTGGCTGGGGCTTTTTCTTGGGGTATCTATCTCGCAATAAGGGGTGCTGATCAGAAGTGTGGATATGGGTGGCTAGCGCCGCATGATATACAGCCCGCCCTGTACCTCGTCACTCAACAGCAGGATGGCCCCGGCAAACGGGCCGGGCGGGGCCACCGCCACATCGCGGATGCGGCCGATCTGCCCGTCAATGATCACGCGTTCCGATGCCGGCAGGCCATCCTCGTCCAGTTCCACCAGATATAGCCGCCTGAATTTCAGCGACCCCACCAGCAGATGCCCCGCAAATTCGGGGAACATCCTGCCGGTGTCATTGCCATCATCCGCATTGGGGTAAAACGCCATGCCCGACGGCGCGATGGACGGGTCCCACACCCACACCGGATCGACATAACCCGGCAGGCTGTCATGCTGGCTGACCCGCCGCCCAGTAGCATATTCGCGGCCATGGCTAACAGCAGGCCAGCCATAGTTGCCCCCACCATTACGAGCTCCGCCATCACTGGCCCCACCATCATTGGCCCCAATCCGGGCCCCATCACGGCCTCCCTCATAATCAGCCGGACGGATGATGTTGATTTCATCGCCCCCGCGCGGGCCATGTTCATGCGTCCAGATTGCGCCGGTGCGCGGGTGCATCGCCATGCCCTGGGGGTTGCGGTGGCCGATGGTGAAATTTTCCGGTGCCCATCCTGGCAGGCGGGGGTTGTCTGCCGGTACCGACCCGTCAAGATTGATGCGGATGATGCTGGCGGCGTTGGTCGCCGGGTTCTGGCCATTCGCGCGCTCGCCGCGGTCGCCAAGGCTGGCATAGATCATGCCGCCGGTCAGTTGCATGCGGCAGCCGAAATGATGGCCTGACCGGCTGGTCTCATTGCCGGTGAAGATGGTCTGGCGTTTGACCAGCCTGTTACCATCCAGCACCGCGCGGTCAATCGCCGTTGCCGACCCACCATCCAGTAACGCCGAATAGCACAGATAGATATGCCCATCGATGGCCGCCACATCCAGCAGCCCGCCCTGACGGCGGGCATAGACGCGCGGCACGCGGGTGATCTGGGTGGCTTTGCCATCGGCAAGATCGATGCGCAGCAACCGGCCGCCACGTTCGGTCACCAGAACCGTATCATGATCAAGGAATTCCATGCCCCATGGGTGGCTAAGCGTCGGCCCGACCCGTTCAATGCTGGTGGGGATAGCGGCTGTGTTGGTGTTGCCTTGGGTGACAGTCGGTAGAGACGATGCAAAAAGGGCCGCACTGAAAAGCGCGGCCCTGATGAAAGTTCTGAAAGCCATCC
>ERZ802827.1797-NODE-1797-length-10300-cov-17.2655_pt1 | contig 10300 bp, 8 predicted proteins | sample MGYA00345652_ERZ802827 | MGnify/ENA primary metagenome ERZ802827 (study PRJEB30503, sample SAMEA104212372) | marine metagenome | biome: Westerlies Biome; feature: [SRF] surface water layer (ENVO:00010504) within the epipelagic zone...; material: water... | reverse complement strand
ATAATAGATTATATAATGAAAACCTTAATATTTATGGATATGATATTAACCATGATATTATAAAAAATAATACACACGTTAATTTTCTAGAAATTGATAAAATCCTAGAGTTATCTGACTTAGTTTTATTTGCAGTACCATCTAATGATGAAGTTTTCAATATTGTTAAAAAAAATACAATAAAAAAAAATAGTATTTTTTTAGATTTAACAACATCTATGCCTGATCAAAGCATTAAAATTAAAAATCATCTTTATAATAAAAATGTTAAATATTTTGATGCTGCAATGTCTGGAGGTGCAAATGGTGCAAAAAACGGAACATTGACTTTAATGATTGGTGCTAAAGAAAGCGAACTAAGTGAATATAAATTTGTGCTCAATTTAATATCAAATAATATATTTTTCTACGGACTAGTTGGATCTGGCCATGCAATGAAACTTCTTCATAACTCAGTATGTCACGGTATATTCCTTATGATGTGCGAAATTGGTCAATTAGGTGATGAAATGGGAATTAATTTAAATGATCTTATTGAAACTTTTAATGTATCAAATGCAAGAAGCTTTATTAGTGAGAATAGATTCCCAAATCACATTCTAACTAATAAATTTGATGGCAACTCATATTTAAAGAACTTAAAAAAAGACCTGAGCATGGTTGAAAAACTTTCAAATAAAAATAGCAGTAGTAATCATTATATAAAATTAACAAATAAACTTTTAAAGAAATTCGATAAAAATTTTGACAACCATGATTTCACAGAAATATATAAATTATGGCAAGGTAAAATAAAAAAATAACTTATTTTCTTTTTATATTGGCATTTTTTTCAATTGCCTTTAACACAGACGCAGCGTCTTTATTAGTGTGTCCTTGAGCAACTGCCGCGTAGTAATATTGTAGCGCAACTTGGTATATTGGTAATGGCATCATGTACTTCTTTGATAAATCAGTAATAAAAGTAGAATCTTTAAGTGGAGTTGAAAAATTCATACCTTCTTTATCATAATCCTCTTCTACCATTAATTTACCTCTATTCTCAAATACTCCTGATGATGAGAATGTGCCAGATATTGCATCGTGAATTATCTTAGGATCTAGACCTGATTTAATACCTAACCCTATAACTTCTGCTGAAACTGCATTATGAACTAAATTTAATATATTACCTATCAACTTCATAATTGTCCCATTACCAAAGTTACCGACATCTGTAACTTTTTGACAAAAAACTTCTAAAATTTTTTGTATTTCTTCTTTATTTTTATAATCTCCACTCAAGTATGCGGATAGTTTTCCCTCAAGTGCAGCTATCCGATTTCCTGATAAAGGAGCATCAAAAATTGTTATATTTTTTTCTAAGAGAATATTTCTTGCCTCTAACTTACAATCTAGCGGTAACGTTGAGGTTTCAATTATAATTAAATTATCATTTTTAATTAATGACTTGCAAACATTTATTAAACTGGTTTCAGAAGGAAGTGAAGTTATTAAAAAATTGCAATTACTACTTATTTTGTCAATTGAGTTATAGGCTTTAATTTTATCGCTTGTAAGTTTTTCAAAAACTTTTTTATTAATATCAAATCCATTAATAGATATATTTTTATTTATAAAGTTTTCAGCAATTGCAGAACCTAAAACTCCTAAACCTATAATACCAATATTCTTTTCGAAAGATGAATTTGTCATTTTAAATAATTATTTTGTTATACATATTATCATAGGTGATATGATAATTTTTAACAATTTATATCTATGGAGAATATAAATGCTGCAAAACGATGTTGAAAGTTATAAAAGTAAAATGAATTCATTACTTAATTTAAATATTTCTAATTTATGTGTTTTGACTGTAGATATGCAGAACGAATACTTAAATGAAGAGCACGGCACCTCCCCTCTAGCCTCAGATGATATTAAAAATATTACTAAGAGCACTACAGAATTTCTAACTAAAATGAGAAGAAATAATGTGCCAATCATTCACTGCTATGTTGTAAGAAGAAAAGAGGAAATTAAAAACAATTTCTTCATAAGCCCTTATATAGACGTTAGTCAATCAAACAATTTATCTCAAAATATCCAAGCTCAAGCTAGAAAAAAGCCTGAAAGAGTAGAAGGAACATTGTCTAGTATGTTACCAGAATCTTTTGTAGATGAAGGAGATTTTCATGTTACAAGTAAAAGAAACTTTGATTCTTTTCATGAAACAGAACTTCATCAATTAATTAGTCGGATATTAGGTAAAGAAAATATTTTAATATGTGGTGTTAATACTGACACTTGTGTCTATGGAACAACTTTTGGAGCAAGTAATAGAGGTTACAAACCAATATTAGTAGAAGATTGTGTCGGTAGTATGAGAGGAAAGGAACAACATATTTCAGCACTCAATATTATTTCAAAATCAATTGGTTGGGTAATTAAAAAAAATGAAATTTATAAAAAGCTTGATATTAAAATATAATTCCAGCTCTTCCAATTACGTCTCCTTTTTCTATTCTGTCATGTAAATCATTAGCTTGATTTGGTTTAACTTTTTCAGTAACCAAAGGTGATATTAAATTACGTGACACAAGATCTAGGCTATCTATAACCTCCTGTTTAGAACAATACCTGCTACCAATAAGTTCAATCTCTTTTAGTAACATGTTTCCAGAGTCAACATTAAAGAACTCACCACTTCCACCTAATGTTACAAGACGACCTCCATTTCCTAAAAGATCTGCGCCTAACTCTAATGAGGTTTTACTAGAGACAAAATCTATTACAACGTCTAGACCATTGTCTTTAGTAAAATTTTCAATAACTTCAGTTTTAGAGTTTGAATTTGGATTTATAAACTCTGAAGCTCCTGAGTCCCGACAAGACTTTTCTTTAATTTTTTTTGTTTCAATTGCAATAGTATCTATATTATATAACTTCAACATCCTAAGCATATGGATACCTAATCCACCCCCTGCCCCAATAACTCCTACCTTGTCATTTATTTCTATTCTTGCTTTTTTCATAACTTTGAGAGGCGTGGCAATTGCGTCACAAATTATCCCAGTTTCAATAGGAGTTTCTTTATAATCAATAGATAAAGGAATAGGGATAAAGTTTTTAGCTGGAAGAGAAATATATTCAGCATAACCACCATTAATCTGCCTACCAATGTAACCACTAAAATTAATACATAAAGTTTCCCTATTAAGTTTGCACCATTTGCAGTGACCACATGTAAGATAAAAATAAGCAGTCACTGGCATACCAACTGTTAATCCACCACAATCACCGCGTAATTCAACAATTTCTGCTGTAATTTCATGCCCTATAATAATTGGAAATTTTACTTTAGTTCTTCCTGCCTTGACATGTTGAATTGTTAAACCTGAACCACAGGCTAATATTTTAGCAACAGCTTCTCCATTTTGTGGAATTGGATCAGGAACATTCTCGTAAATAAATGGTTCGTTAGGTCCTTTTAAAATTAGAGCTTTCACACTACATACCTCTAGAATTATAGATCTTGAATTTTCAATATTTCTTGTTCTATATCATCTGTTATTTCAATTTTTTCTCCAATTTTACTTGAAGCGTCCATTGCCATAGTCATAACTAAATTTTTGTGACCATCATTTGCTGTTGCATGTGGAGTATCAGAGCCAATATAAAGTCTCTGAAACCACGAATTAGTTTCTTCCCTCATAGGACCCCATAGCTGATTATTATAAATATCTCCTGGAGGATATGACGTTAAAAAATCTACATGTCTGGGAGCAGTTGGTTCAAAACCTGAAGGATTATATCCGTGGCCTTGCGGTTTAGTACTTGCAAGGACTAAATCTCTATGCGTATCTTCAATATCAATAACTCCCTCAGTTCCAACTATTCCAATTTCTAACCCATAAACTGAACCAGGCCAAACTGTAGGTAGAGCCCAGCTTATATTCATACTAAAAATTGTTCCATCATCCATGGTGAAAATACCAAAAGTGGCATCTTTAGTCCCATGACTTTGCAATTTTTTATCTACAGATTGTGCGAAAATAGTTTTTGGTTTTTTACCTTCTAGTAACCACAAAGACATATCTAAACTGTGGGTGCCTGAAACAACCATAGGTGTAAGATTTTTTCTTTCGTTTGTTCTCCTGACAGTTGCTATAGGCACCATGCTATTCATAAATGCTCTAGTTACAACAGAGGTGACGTCTCCTATGTTATTATCATTTAATTTTTGTTTTACAGCTAAAAATCTTCTTCTAAACCTTTGTGTATAACCTAAAACAGCATCTATTTTAGCTGCATTAATGGAATCTAATACTTGCCTTGATTCAATTAAATCTGTTGCTAGAGGTTTTTCGATAAAGAGTGAAGCATTGGCTTCTATTGCAGCCATGGTAGGTCCAAAGTGATGATTTTCATCAGTGGCTATTATAACAGCATCAACTTCAGTTCGTTTTAATAATTCGTTATAATCTTTAGTAAAAAAATCTGCTTTACAATCATCAAGTAATTTGTTTCCTAAATCACTATTAATGTCACATAAACCTATCCACCCTATTCCCGGATAATCTCTAGCCATTATAGCTCTAATTCTTCCAATCGTACCACATCCAACAATAGCAAGACCTATTTGTTTTTTTTCTTTCATAATATGATACTCCTATGTTTCTAGTAGCTCTTTAGTAATAATTTCCTTTGTAAAAGGCATAGTTTTAATTGTTTGTCCCAATGCATCACTTATTGCATTTGAAATGGCTGCTCCTGTAGGGCCTGCAACAACCTCACCCACACCTAGATAAGGTAAACCTTCTTTATCTAGAACATCTGTTTTAATGTTTGGTATATTATCAAATCCAATAATTTTATAAGTATCCCAATCTATTGAAATTATTTCTTTGGTATCGAATTTAACTTCTTCATATAAACTCCAACTTGCAGCTTGTATAAAGCCTCCTTCCACCTGTGCTTTGATACCATCTTCATAAGCTACTTCACCGGCATCAACAGAAATCCAAGCATTAATTAATTTAATTTCTAAATCATCATTCACTTTTAATTCGACGCCAACCGCACAAAAAGCTGCAGAATTTTTATATCTTGAAAATCCTATCCCTCGATGTAAACCCTCTTTTTGAATTTCTTTTGTCATTTGGTCCCTAAGATTTTTGATGACGCCAATAGCTCTTTCATCACTCAGGTGATTAATTCTAATTTCAAATGGATCAATATTTTTAGTTTTAGCTATTTCATTAATAAAACATTCTAAAGCTACAACATTTGAAAATGCACCTAGAGTTCTTAAAGCAGAAGTTCTAAGAGGTAAATCATGAACTAAGTTTTTAACAAGTCTAGTTTCTCCAAAGTCATATAGAGGGTCTAAATTTCTATGAATTCCCATATGTGCATTTGTTTTGGGAGTAGATTTACGCTTAACAAAATGATTATTTACCAGTTTGTAACTTATAAAATTGTCAAGTTCTGTATTTGAAGGTCTTGTCATGTAAGTGTCTGAAAAAACTTCATTAGACCAATAAATAATTTTCCCTTTATCATTTATTACTCCTGTTAGTTTGTTCAATGAGGCACTTCCATATGGTTCCCAACAATGTTCATCTTGACGCGTCCATTTTAATAAAACATGAGTATCAGGAAATTCTTTAGATAAAAGCCCTGCTTCAAAAGCAACATCATCAGCTCCATTATGTCCATAACAGCCAGAACCCGGAATAAATTTTAGCGTAACATTTTCAGGGTCAACTCCAAAATATTCACTGCATGATAATTTGAGATCATATAATGCCTGGCTATGCGAATAAATTGTAAACTTGTTATTACTGAAAATAGAACAAGCTGCTGAGGGTCCAATAGGCCCATGCATAAGATAACCTTTTTTATATTCACTAGTTAAAGTGGTACAACTTTTATCTTTAAAATCCTTAATGATAGGTATTGCTTCATAAAAAGCTTGACCTCCTGATTTGACTAGAAGTGTATCTCTATCATTTTCTTTCAAAGATTTATAAATATTATTGTTAGATAAATCTCTTAATTCTTCCCAAACAATATTCTGTTTAATAATTTCTAAGTATTTAACAACTAGAAATTCATCTGGAGAAAGAATGGCTAGAAATGAGCCTTTAACTATTAACTTAATATCAAGTTCAATTAATTTATCTTCAATTTCGTTTATAATTTCTACAAATTTGGAGTAATAATTAGGGGGTCTAATTATTCTTGCGTGTAACATTTTAGGAAATTTCAAGTCATGGACGTATGAATATTTTCCAGATACAATATCATGTATTGTTTTAGTTTCTATTTTTTGATTATTTTTATAATTAAATTCTTTGATTTCATTTTCATCAAATTCCTCAGGAATTATTAATTCATTAAATTCCTTTGTATTTGCAAAATCCCAATAAGAAACACTTCTGTTAGAATTTATATCTTTTATAATTCCATTATCAAAAATAATTTCATCAACATCTACTTTTAGGGTTTGTAGTGAATATTTCAAAAATGATTTTCTTAAAGTAAAAGATGCAGCTTTAATGGCAGATCCTGAATCAGGGACAGATAAACTACTTGCAGTTTTACCTTCATTTGGCGATATATCGGTGTTGAGCTTTATTATTTCAACTTGATCATAATTAATTCCAGTTATTTTGGAGGAAATTAACGCTAGTGTAGAGCTTATATGTTGACCAATATCTATTTTTCCAGAATAGACTTGTAAGACATTATTTTTATCAAAATTAAACCAATTACTTATTTTTCTGTATAATTTAATACTTGGACCTGAATTAAAAGCAGTCATGATATTTGTTCAATTGATTTCAATTGACCTATTGCTTTCATTACAGATGTATGTGATCCACAACGGCATAATTGACCTTCTAATGAAGATAAGATTTCTTCATTCGAAGGATTAATATTTTTATTAAAGACTGAAGAAAGAGAAATAATAATACCACTTGTACAGTAACCACACTGAGCAGCATTAAATTGTTTAAAAGCTTGCTGAATTTGATTTAAACCTTTGTCAGTTGTTAAACCTTCGATAGTTGTTATTTCACAATTTTGGTAATCTTTTGCTAAAACATTACAGGAAATTACTTTTTCACCATCTACCAAAACTGCACAACTTCCACATTGTCCTAAACCACATCCTAACTTTGTTCCTGTTAGACCTAGCTCATCCCTGATAACAAATACTAAAGTTTTATCTTCATATATATTTACTGTTTTAGTTTTTCCATTTACATTTAAATCACATTTAATTTTAGACATTTATACTTAACTTTTTTTTAATTTGTGAGTAATACTAATTTACCAAAATGTTTATTATCATTCATTATTTTTAAAGCGACTCCAGCTTCAATTAATGGGAATGTTTTACAAATAACATGACGGATTTTTCCATTAACAACATGACCCCAAAGATCTTGGTTGGCAACTTTAGCAACTTCTAAGTTTTCTTCTACAGATCTTGTTCTACCTGTTGTCCCCACATAATGAAGTCGCCTTTTAGCATGTAAATCATAGTTAAAATCTCCATTCATGCCTGCAAGTCTACCAATATTAATTAAATATCCGTTGATTTTTGTAGCTTCCATATTTTTATTAACAAAATTCCCAGATAGCATATCGATTAGAATATCCACGCCTTTCCCGTCAGTCGCATTCAAAACTGAATTTAACCAATCATTTTTGGATGTATTTATTAAGACGTCAGCGCCATAGTCTAATAATTTTGACAATTTACTCTCATTTGTAGATGACCCTATTATCTTACTGGCTCCCAAGGCTTTTGCAATTTGAAGACCCATTATGCCAACACCACTAGTGGCGCCTTGTATAAAAACAGTCTGACCGATCGCAAACTTACCATTTGTAACTATAGCATCGTGCATAGTTTGCAAGTTACCTTGAATTGATGCGGCTTGTTCCCAAGAAATTTGATCAGTTTTGAATTTAATCGCTCTTTTGTGATTGGCAACAGCATATTCAGCCCAACCAGAACCTCCCCTACACATAACATTATCACCAACTTTAAGATCGTCTACACCTTCACCTAATTCAATTATTTCGCCAGCAAATTCTCCACCAATGATTTTAGTATTTCCACCTGTGTGACCAAATGATTGACCTTGTGTCTCAAGAAGATCTGATCTATTTAAACCACATGATTTGACTTTTACTAAAATCTGTTGATTTTCAGGTTTAGGCTCAGGTAATTCTTTGATTTCAACTCCATCTTTTCCAAGTGTGACTGCTTTCAATTTATACTCCCTAAAAATTAATAAGATAGTGTGTTAAATTAAACAAACATGTTAAATGAGAAGTCTAATTTGTTAAAATAACAAAAATTTCTTATCTAGAAGTCCAACCCCCATCAACTAGCAAACTTGAGCCTGTCATTAATGAAGATGCCTCAGACGCTAAAAAAACAAATGGACCCATAAGATCTCTTACTTCTCCAAGCCTTCCCAAAGGTATCATGCCTATAGTATTTTTTTTAAATTCTTCATCTTTTAAAAAAGGCTCTGTCATCGGAGTTTGAATAAAAGTAGGACATACTGTATTAACTCTAATACCATTTGGAGCCAATTCAATAGCAAGAGATTTAGTAAAGCCCTCAATAGCAAATTTACTAGAGCAATAAGTGGTTCTATTAGGTCCGCCAACATGCCCCATCTGGGAAGAAACGTTGATGATTGAACCTTTCACATCATTTGCCAGCATTTTCTTAACTACACATTTGGTTAAGTTTACAACTGACCTAACATTTAAAGACATTACATAATCAAAGTCATTAATGTCTGTATCTACAAGTTTAGCAGGTTTATTCGTACCCGCGTTGTTAATTAAAATATCAAATGGATTAGATTTTTCTATCAAATGATTAATTTCATTTTCATTATTAACATCTAAAGCAACGTATGATGCACTAAGGCCCTGAGAATTAATATGATTACAAATTTCTTTGAGTTCTTGTTCTGTTCTAGATACAAGAGTAACATCAGCACCTGATTCCGCTAAAGCAATTGAAGCTCCCATTCCAATACCTCTACCAGCACCAGTAACAAGAGCTTTTTTCCCATCAAGTCTAAAACTTGGTAATTTTGGATAGTTCATTTTCTCTCCTATTCTGCAGAAGAATATGGCTTAATATTTCTGCCACCATACCTTCTTATTCTTACATTAGCTTGCTCACCGTGACCTGCAAAACCCTCGAGTGCACATAATCTAGAACAATATTCTCCAACCATAGATGATGCTTCGTCAGTAATTACTTTTTGGTAAGTACAAGTTTTAAGAAATTTACCTACCCATAATCCACCTGTATATCTTGCTGCAGCTTTAGTTGGTAATGTATGATTAGTTCCAATAACTTTATCTCCAAATGCAACATTAGTTCTTTGACCAAGAAATAATGCACCATAATTAGTCATGTTTTCATGAAAATAATCTGGATTCTCAGTCATTACTTGAACATGTTCAAAAGCTAAATCATCAGCAACTTTTACCATTTCATCAATGCTGTCACATAAAATAACTTGCCCATATTCTTTCCACGAAACTTTTGCAATTTCACGTGTAGGTAAAATTTCTAACTGTCTTTCAATTTCCTCAAGCGTCTTAATTGCAAGAGTTTCTGAATTTGTTAGTAAAATAGCAGGACTTGTTGGACCATGTTCTGCTTGACCAAGTAAGTCAATTGCACAAATTTCAGGATCAGAAGTATCATCTGCAATAACTAATGTTTCAGTAGGTCCAGCAAATAAATCAATGCCAACTCTACCAAATAACTGTCTTTTAGCTTCAGCAACGAACATATTGCCTGGGCCAACAAGCATATCAACACCTTTTATTGTTTCAGTTCCAATTGCCATTGCAGCGACTGCTTGAATTCCACCAAGACACAAAATTTTATCTGCCCCACCCATATGCATAGCTGCAACTATAGCTGGATGAGGTTCACCTCCTTGTGGAGGTGCAGAAGCTGTGATTTCTCTAACACCTGCAACCTTTGCTGTTAACACCGACATGTGTGCAGAAGCAACCATAGGATACTTACCCCCAGGTACATAACATCCTACAGCATTCATTGGTATGTTTTTATGGCCAAGTATTACTCCTGGTAATGTTTCCACTTCTAAATCTTTAATACAATCCAGTTGCTTAGTCGCAAAGTTCCGGACTTGAGCCTGAGCAAATTTAATATCATCAATATCTCTTTTAGAAACATTGCTAATAGCTTTTTCAATTTCATTATCAGTTAAAATAAAATTTTCAGGCTCAT
>ERZ802827.1796-NODE-1796-length-10305-cov-16.2965_pt1 | contig 10305 bp, 10 predicted proteins | sample MGYA00345652_ERZ802827 | MGnify/ENA primary metagenome ERZ802827 (study PRJEB30503, sample SAMEA104212372) | marine metagenome | biome: Westerlies Biome; feature: [SRF] surface water layer (ENVO:00010504) within the epipelagic zone...; material: water... | reverse complement strand
GAGCTTCATCGGCAGGAGCTTCATCGGCAGGAGCTTCATCGGCAGGAGCTTCATCAGCGGGAACCTCTTCGGCAGGAGCTTCAGCATCAGCAGCAGCTTTTGCCTCATCAGCAGCTTTTGCCTCATCAGCAGCTTTAGATTGTTCTAGCTTATTCTTTCTGTATTCTTCTTCTCTTAGCCTAGCCTCTTTTTTATTTGATTCTAATGAAGTTTTAACATCTTCAATCTTTTTCTCAACTTTCGCACTTTTTTCTTTCATCCACTTATCAAACCTTTTCTTTGCTTCCTCTTCAGTAAATGCACCTTTCTTAACCCCACCATCAAGATGTTTTTTCATTAGTACACCGGTATAAGATAAAATACCTTTAGCAGTACTTGTAGGTTGAGCCCCCTTTCCTAACCAGCTTAATGCTGAATCAAAATCCAGTTCAATTGAAGCTGGTTGTTGATTTGGATCATAAGTTCCTAGTTTTTCTAAATATTTACCATCTCTCTTTGATCTCGTGTCAGCCGCAACAATCCAATAAAATGGTTTACCTTTTTTACCGTGTCTTTGAAGTCTTATTTTTACTGCCATAATTTTAATATTTTGGGTACTCGACCCATGTTACTAATTTAAGAAAGCAAATTTAGCAAAATATATCATACTATATAATGTTTAAATGAAACTTGATTCAAATAATCATCATTTATTTTTATTTAGATGTGTATTTGATTAATTTTGACGTTAAAATTTAATAGATGGATTATTCAAAAGAATTTAAAAATTATGCTACCAAACATCATGGTGTAAGTTCAACATACTATGACAAAATTGTAAGCAGTATGACCCCTTATATCATAGAGGAAAGACAATTAAATGTTGCTCAGATGGATGTGTTCTCTAGGTTAATGATGGATCGTATAATGTTTCTAGGTACTGCAATTACTGATAGTGTTGCAAATGTTATTCAAGCACAATTACTATTTCTACAAAGTACAGATTCGTCTAGAGATATTCAAATGTATATCAATTCTCCAGGTGGGGGGGTATATGCTGGTCTTGGAATATATGATACAATGCAATATATAAAGCCAGATGTCGCGACTATATGTACTGGATGCGCTGCTTCTATGGCTGCAGTTTTACTATGTGCTGGGACAAAAGGAAAGAGATCTGCCTTAAAACACTCGAGAGTAATGATTCATCAGCCATTAGGTGGTGCTTCTGGACAAGCTACAGACATAGAAATTACAGCAAGAGAAATATTAAAATTAAAAGATGAGTTGTATAAAATCATTTCAAAACATTCTGGTCAAACATATAAGAAGGTAAATGCTGATAGTGATAGAGATTATTGGATGAAATCAGATGAAGCTCACAACTATGGAATGGTTGATGAGGTTTTAAAATAAATAACATGAGTGAAGAAGAAATTTTATGTTCCTTTTGTGGTAGAACAAAATCTCAAACTAAGCTACTTATAGCAGGTTTAGATGCTCATATCTGTGATATATGTATTTCTCAAGCAGACATGATTGTTAAAGATGATGAAATAAGTAAAGAATCAAGTGATTTTTCTGTTGATCTTAAACCACCAAAAGAGATTAAAAATTTTTTAGATTTACATGTTATAGGGCAAGAACAGGCAAAGAAAACCTTAGCAGTTGCTGTTTATAATCATTACAAAAGAATTAATCAGAAACAGTTGTCTGATGATATCGAGATTCAAAAGAGCAATTTATTATTGGTTGGCCCAACAGGTACAGGAAAAACTCTTTTAGCTCAGACTATTTCTAAGTTTTTGAATGTTCCAATAGCTATTGTAGATGCTACAGTTTTAACTGAGGCCGGTTACGTTGGTGAGGATGTTGAAAGTATATTAAGTAAACTCTTACAAGCAGCTGATTTTGATGTAGACAAGACTGAGAACGGAATAGTATTTATTGATGAAATAGATAAAATTGCAAGAAAAAGTGATAACCCATCTATTACAAGAGATGTCTCAGGTGAAGGTGTGCAGCAGGCACTTCTTAAATTATTGGAAGGAACTTCAGTCAATGTTCCACCAAAGGGAGGAAGGAAACATCCAGATCAAAAATTTATTGAAATTAATACTTCTAATATATTATTTATAGCTGGAGGTGCTTTTGATGGAATAGATAAGATAATAAAGACTAGGCTCAATCTTCAGTCTATTGGTTTTAAATCTTCAGATGAAAAAGCTATAAAGCATGATGAAGAAAATGTATTAAAGTTTATTAATCCGCATGATATTAGATCTTATGGATTAATCCCAGAAATTATAGGGAGACTTCCTGTTATGTGTCATTTAAATCCGTTATCAAAGGATGCGCTTAAAGACATTATGACATTACCTAAGAATGCTTTAGTTAAGCAGTATAAAAAACTTTTCGAAATGGATGGTATTGATTTTTCAATAACTCCTGGAGCTATAGACTACATTGTTGATAAAGCATTTGAATTTAATATTGGAGCAAGGGGTTTAAGAACATTATGCGAAGCCATCTTAAATGATGCAATGTTTAATCTACCAAGCTCTGACGAAAAAGAATTAAAGATTACGAAAATTTATGCTGACCAGAAACTTCAAAAAATTGATATTTCTCATCTTAAGGCAGTTTCTTAATTCATTTTAATTAATTCATCAATATATTCTCTGGAATTGGAAAGTCTAGGAATTTTATTTTGTCCTCCAAGTTTATTTTTTGAAGCGAGCCAGTCATAAAAAAGATTTTTTCTAGCTATATTAATTTTAGGAATTTCAAGAGTTGAACTTTTATATCTCTTTGCCTCATAATCAGAATTTAATCTTTGCAAGTTTAAATCTAGTATTTCTATAAATTTATTTAAATCATCTGGTGCTTTTTCAAATTCAATTAACCACTCATGAGATCCTTTAGTTTTACTACCCATAAATATTGGCCCAACAGTGTAGTCAAATATTTCAGCTTTTGTAAGCTCACAAGTCTTTAATAAAGCCTTCTCAGCATTTTCAATTACAAGCTCTTCACCAAATACATTGATAAAATGCTTAGTCCTTCCTGTTACTTTAATTCTATAAGGGTTTAGAGATGTAAACTTTATTGTATCTCCAATTTTATATCTCCAAAGTCCAGAGTTAGTTGTTATTACCAATGAATAATTTACATTAAGTTTTACATCTGCCAGGGAGATTATTTCTTGTTCTGAACTATTTGTTGGAATAAATTCATAGAAAATACCATAGTCAAGCATTAGTAATAATTCATCAGAATTATTTTGATCTTGAATTGCAAAAAACCCTTCTGATGCATTATATATCTCAAAGTACTTGAAATCTTTAGAGGGAAATAATTTTTTATATATATTTCTATAGGGGTCAAAATTTACACCTCCGTGAAAGTAAACTTCAGAGTTTTTCCAAATCTCAGAAATATTATCTTTTCCTGTTTTATCCATTACTTGTTGAAGTAATGATAACATCCAGGAAGGAACACCAGCAAAACTTGTTACATTTTGATTAATTGACTCTTTAATTATCGCTTGTACTTTTTTTTCCCACTCAGATATTAAGGAAACTTTAGAACTAGGAGTGCTGCTCAATTCTGCCCAAAAAGGTAAATTATCAATTATAATTGCAGATAAATCTCCATAGTAACTACTATTGTTTTCATAAATATCTTTAGATCCTCCAAGCCTTAAACATTTACCAGTAAGTAATTGTGAGTTAATATTGTTATTAAAATAAAGAGATAACATATCCTTCCCAGCTTTGTAATGACAATCTTCTAAAGATTCAAAACTTATAGGTATAAATTTACTTTTTGCATTAGTTGTTCCACTTGACTTTGCGAACCACTTAATAGGTGTACGCCAAAAAATATTTTGTTCTCCTTTTCTATTTCTATCGATGTCTTGATAAATATCTTCATAGGAAACTATTGGAACTCTTTCTTTAAAATCATTATAATGTCTGATAGTTTTGAAATCAAACTTCTTTCCAATTTCTGTATCAATTGAATAAACAATAAGCTTTCTTAATACTTCTTGCTGAACCTCAATAGGGTAATCTTTAAAAAGTTCTATCTGACTAATTCTTCTTTTTAAAAAAAAAGAGGCTACAGAGTTAAAGATTGGAATTGGCATGGAATGTATATATTTATCATAAAAATAGTAAACATTAGATTATGTTTTCAGGAGTATTAAAAAAAATGGTATCTATACACGATAACCCTGTGAGATATATCATGGATTTTGATGATGATTTGGTATTTCTGAATCAAATTATCGGAAAAAAAATTAAAATTCATAAAACAGGATATTGTTGTTTATCATGTTATGAAAACTTGCAGATTTTTGCAAATGGATTTTGTAAAAAATGCTTTTTTGAATCCCCTATGGCTGGTGACTGGGTAATGAAGCCTGAGTTAAGTAAAGCCCATTTAGAGGTTGAAGACAGAGATATTTCTTATGAAAAGAAAGTCCAACTACAAAATCATATTGTATATCTTTCTAAAACTAGTGGGATAAAGGTAGGTGTAACTAGATCAAATAGTATGACTACTCGATGGATTGATCAGGGTGCAATTGAGGCAGTTGTATTAATTGAAGTTCCAAATAGATATCTTGCCGGTATAGCAGAAGTAAAGTTGAAAGAGAAGTTTTCTGATAAAACTAATTGGCGAAGAATGTTAACTAGCAACATTGAAGAAGAAGATATAACTAATAATAAGAAGATGGCTTTAGATGTATTAGGTTCTGAATTTGAAGAGTTTTTCAAAATCGACAGTGACGTTCTAAAGTTTAACTATCAAATAGATAAATCGATAGATAGCGTAAAGTCTATTAGTTTAAAGAAATCAGATGATATCGAAGGAATATTGGTTGGTGTTAAAGGACAGTATTTAATTTTTGATGATTCGAGTGTCTTTAATGTGAGGTCTAATGAAGGATATGTTGTAGATATTTCTATTTCTGATTAGATAATTGTTTAATCTCCTCATCATTCAAATCACGATACTCTCCTATATTTGTATCTAAATGAATATCCATTATTCTTATCCTTTTTAGTTTTGTGACCCTAAACCCAAGGACTTCACACATTCTTCTAATTTGTCTGTTCATCCCTTGAGTCAAAACAATCTTGAATCGATTTTCATGGATCTTTTCTACATAACATCTTCTAGTCATTCTGCCCATAATTCTAACTCCTTTTCTCATTTTGTCAATAAACTCAGATGAAATTTTTTTATTGACTGTTACGATATATTCTTTTTCTTTTTTGTGTTCTGCTCGAAGAACATTATTTACAATATCACCATTATTGGTAAGCAAAATTAGACCTTCACTTTGTTTGTCTATTCTACCTATTGTAAAAAGTCTTTCTTTATGATTTATAAAATCAATAATATTATCTTTTACTTTTTGACTTCCAGTACATTCAATTCCAACAGGTTTGTTGAATGCTATATATACTTTCTTCTTGTCTTTATATTGAATGATTTCACCATCTATGGAAATTTGATCTTCAATATTTACCTTCGATCCAAGTACAGCTTTATTTCCATTTATATATACTCTTCCAGCAGAGATATATTCATCAGCTTTTCTTCTTGAACAAAATCCAACTTCACTTATGTACTTATTAATTCTTTTTTTTTCCAACTTAATTTAGTTTTATTTCATCACCTATTTTTAGATTAAATTTCCTTCTAAACATCCAAACAAATAGGTATAATAGAGGTGTATCTAAAATTGCTACGATTACTTTAAATATAAATCCTGACATAATTAGTACTAAAAATTTGTCTTGAGGCAGAATACCAAAAAGTATAAGAAGTGAAACTATAGTGAAAGTATCGACAAACTGTGAAGTGAAAGTTGAAAAATTATTTCTTAGCCACAGGTGTTTTCCTTTTGTTAATTTTTTCCAGTAGTGATAAATTCTAATATCAATAAATTGTGCAAATAAGTATGTTAGCATAGAAGCTAATACTGCCAATGGAGCATTAAGGAACACGCTGTTGAAAGTTGCATCATTAATTGGTGATCCTTCAATTGCAGGTACTTGACTTGATATAAAGATTAATCCAATCGAAAAAATCGATGCAAATATTCCTGTAATTACTACTTGATCAGCTTTTTTCTGTCCGTATATTTCAGATATTAAGTCAGTAATTAAAAATGTCAAAGGATACGGTAATATTCCAACAGATAATTCAAAAAGTTTTACTCCCATTAAATTAATATCAAATGGATACCAATAAAATATTTTTGTAAATATTAAATTTGATGCCACAAGTGATGTTATAAATAATCCTGCAAGGATTAAATATATATTGTTAGCTAAAGAGAGATTTTTGGCGTTCATTTATAATACTTATGAGCAAAGTGTATTTTTCAATAGGATCAAACAAAGGTAATCGTTCTGGATTAATTAATGAAGCTATTGATAATATTGATATAATCATCGGAAAGGTTATGCTAAAATCTAGCATTTATGAGACAAAATCATGGGGTTTTAATTCAAATAACTTTTATAACATATGCATATTAGTGGAGTCAGAATTAAAACCAGACTTAATTTTAAATAAAATTTTAACTATTGAAAAAGATATGGGAAGATTCAAAAAAACAGACCAATATAGTGACAGGTGTATTGATATAGACATCTTGTTTTTTGACAATATGATAATCAATTCTAAAAGTCTAGAAATTCCCCATCCAAGAATTCAGCTTAGAAAATTTGTCTTAACTCCAATGCTTGAATTAACACCTGATCTAATTCATCCAATTTTAAAAAAATCAATTAGACAATTAGAAATTGAATGTGTTGATAAAGATCAACCTAAAAAAGTTAGTTAGTTATATTTCGGTTTTATAGAAAAAATCCCAAAGGACTATACCTGCAGCTACAGAAACATTTAGAGAGTGCTTTGTGCCGACTTGAGGTATTTCGACAACTTCATCTGAGATACTAATTATATCATCAGATATACCATCTACCTCATTCCCAAATATAAAGGCATATTTGATTCCTTTTGTTGGAATAAACTTTTCAATATTTATGGACTTATCTGCCTGTTCAATTGAAATTATTTTAACGTTTTTTTTCTTTAATCCTTCAATCGTTTTAATAATATTATCTGAATACTCCCAATCAACAGAATCCGAAGATCCTAGAGCTGTTTTTTTCATTCTTTCATTTTCAGGAGTTGCAGTATACCCTGAAATTATTATTTTTTCTATTAAAAATGAATCAGATGTTCTGAATATAGATCCAACATTATGAATACTTCTAATATTATCAAGAATTACAATTGCAGAAGTTTTTTTTGATTTTTTGAACTCATCAATTGACTTTCTGTTTAGTTCAGTATTTTTTAATTTTCGCATTAGAGTAAAAATAAAAATATTTAAATTAGCACAAATACAAATCTGTGACTAAAGCTACTAAAATCACCCCTTTGATGAAGCAGTATAATGATATTAAATTAAAATATCCTAATACAATGCTTTTATTTAGAGTAGGTGATTTTTATGAAACTTTTGGAGAAGATGCTGTTGTAGCATCAAAAGTTTTAGGGATTGTTTTAACTAAAAGAGGTGCAGGTTCAACTAGTGAAACAGAGTTAGCAGGCTTTCCACATCATTCAATAGAAAACTATTTACCTAAGTTAGTTAAAGCAGGTCATCGTGTTGCAATATGTGATCAATTAGAAGATCCTAAACTAACTAAGAAAATAGTTAAAAGGGGAGTAACAGAAATTGTTACGCCTGGGATTGCTATGAACGATGGTGTTTTAGATCAGAAAAAAAATAATTATTTGGCATCTATTTATTTTGAAAAAAATCAATTTGGAATTTCTTTTCTTGATGTTTCGACAGGAGATTTTTATATCTCTCAAGGTGATTTTAAGTTAATTGACCAATTAATTTCAAACTTTTCTCCAAATGAAATATTAGTCTCAAAGCCATCAAAGAAAGAACTCAAAGAATTAATTGGTAATTCATACAATGTTTATCCTTTAGATGATTGGGTTTTTGATAGTACTTACTCTAAAAATAAATTATTAAATCATTTTAAAACAAAAAGTTTAAAGGGGTTTGGAGTTGATGATATTAAACTTGGTATAATTGCTGCTGGATCAGTAATTCATTATTTAGATGACACAGAACATAATAACTTAAGTCACATATCTAACCTTCAAAGAATTTTTCCAGACTCGTATGTTTGGATGGATAAGTTTACAATGAAAAATCTTGAGTTGTTTAATTCAAACTCATCTAATGGATTTAATCTTTCAGAAACAATTGATGATACAATCACAAGTATGGGGTCAAGGAGATTAAAAAATTGGATAGCATTTCCTTTAGTTGAAAAAAAAGATATAAAGAAGAGACAGGAAATAGTCTCTTCAATAATTAAAGACAATGATTTAAGCGATCAACTAGATATTAATCTAAATAACATTTCAGATATAGAGAGGTTAATGTCTAAAATTGCTACCTATAAAATATCACCAAGAGAGTTAATTTATCTTAAAAATTCTCTAGAAAATGTTCATGAAATTAAAAATTCCTTATCAGTTTTAAATGGAACTTTAAAGAGTTATGGGAAGTCAATACCTCTTGCTAATTCTACAGTTAATGATATAAGTAAAACTTTGAAGGAAGATTCACCTGTATCGATTTTAAAAGGTGACTTTATTAATGATAATCTTTCAAAAGAATTAGACTCATTAAGGGATATAAGATCTTCTGGAAAAGAATATTTAAATCTGATTTTGGAGAGGGAAACTGAAAAAACTAAAATACCATCATTAAAAATTTCTTTTAATAATGTCTTTGGTTATTATATTGAAGTAAGAAATACTCATAAGGATAAAGTTCCTGAAAAATGGATTAGAAAGCAAACTCTTGTTAATGCTGAGAGATATATCACGCAAGAATTAAAAGAGTATGAAGAAAAAATAATTAATGCAGATGAAAAAATTAAGGATCTAGAACTCAAGCTTTTTTTAAAGCTTTTAGATAAACTTCAAGATAGTCTAACAACCTTAAAATTTATTTCAGAAAAAGTTTCAGTGATTGATATTTTAAATTCTTTTTCAAAAAGAGCTATTAAGTATAATTACATATGTCCAGATATCATAGATAAAAAAAAGATAGAAATAATTCAAGGAAGGCATCCAGTTATAGAAGCTAATCTCCCTCATGGTGATAGATATATTCCAAATGATATACTATTAGATAAAGAGCAACAAATTATCATGATCACCGGTCCTAATATGTCAGGTAAGTCAGCAATTCTTAGACAAACAGCATTAATTACAATACTTGCACAAATTGGAAGTTTTGTGCCTGCAAAAGAAATGAGATTATCGTTAGTCGATAGAATTTTTACTAGGGTAGGAGCAAGTGATAATATCTCAATGGGTGAGTCAACATTTATGGTAGAGATGAATGAGACTGCTTCAATTCTTAATAATCTTACTGATCATAGTTTAATACTTCTGGATGAAATTGGAAGAGGTACAAGTACATATGATGGGATATCAATAGCATGGGCTATTGCAGAATTCCTTCATGAAAATAAAAACAAACCTCATGTGCTTTTTGCAACTCATTATCATGACCTTAATGAAATGGAATCAATTTTTAAAGGAATAAAAAACTTTAATGTAAGTGTGAAGGAGACTAAACAGGATGTGGTATTTTTAAGAAAACTAGTTAAAGGAGGAAGTAATCATAGCTTTGGAATCCATGTTGCAAAGATGGCAGGAATGCCAAAATTAGTTCTAGATTCTGCAAAAAATAAATTGAAAGTGATGGAAAGAACAAAACCAAGTGAACTAAAAGGTGAAAAAAATGATGACAACTTTCAATTAAGTTTTTTTGATATAAAAGATCACAAAATGCAAGAGATAAGAAAAATAATTGAAGACTTAGATATAGATAATCTAAGCCCGGTTGAGGCTCTGTTGAAATTAAACCAGATAAAAAAAGAAATAAAAGATGGAGATTGATTTACACGGAAAAACACATCTGGAGGGACTTAAATTAATTGAAGAGTACATGCTTTTAAATTCAACTAAGGGTAGTGTGAGTCTAACAGTGATAACAGGGAATTCACCCGTTATGCAAAAGAAAATAATTGATCAAATATGTGATAAGTACGGGTTCTCTTATTATATTCCACCTCATAATCCAGGAGAAATGATAATACAATATGAAAAACTATAAATTTTTAATTTTTATATTCTTTATAATTTTTAATTCATGTTCTAAAGAAGATGAGATAAATCAGCTTAATCAAACAA
>ERZ802827.1792-NODE-1792-length-10315-cov-15.4395_pt1 | contig 10315 bp, 9 predicted proteins | sample MGYA00345652_ERZ802827 | MGnify/ENA primary metagenome ERZ802827 (study PRJEB30503, sample SAMEA104212372) | marine metagenome | biome: Westerlies Biome; feature: [SRF] surface water layer (ENVO:00010504) within the epipelagic zone...; material: water... | reverse complement strand
AGTTGGGATCCCTTCCATGAACGGCCGTCTTGACCAACGACGACCCACAAATGGTTCTGGCAAGACAAAGGGCGTCGGCCTCGCTGGCAGCCCCCTCCACCTGCACTTCAATCAGGCAAGTAGCGCCTTCTCCATCGCGGGCGATCGCACGCGCAAGGTGTTGTGCCACGAGGGTTACCCCATGCTCAAGAGCCTCGAACTGATCGCTCGACAAAGGCTCGCCAGCCGCAAAGGCCAGAAAAGTGTCATTCGTGCTGGTGTCACCATCCACAGTAATGGCGTTGAACGAACGCTCCACGGCCCGGCTCACGATCGACTGCCAGATGCTGGCAGGCACAGCCACATCACAGGTGAGGTACCCAAGCATGGTGGCCATATCCGGGTGAATCATTCCTGAGCCCTTCGCCATCCCGCCAATTCGCACCCGACGCCCTCCCAGTTCAGCCTCAAACGCAATCTGCTTCTCCACGAGATCTGTCGTGAGAATTGCCTGAGCAGCAGCAGCACCCCCATCGGGTGACAGCAAGGTCACCAAAGGATCCAAAGCAGGCAGAAGGATGTCCATCGCAATCGGCACACCGATCACCCCGGTGGAACAGATCAGGACCTGGTCTTCGGACAACCCCAATAGATCACCTACAACTTGAGTGGCCCTCACACTGTCGACTCGCCCACGATCACCGGTACAAGCGTTGGCCTGTCCTGAATTCGTGAGGACGGCACGCACGACTCCAGAAGCATCCTGAAGGCGCTCAGCGCAGAGATCGACGCAACCGGCACGGACAACAGAAGTGGTGAAGGTGCCGGCACAAACCGCATCCTTCGGAGCCAGCAAAAGAGAAAGGTCGGGCTTTCCAGAAGCCTTTAAACCAGCAGTTATTCCAGCAGCCTGGAAACCTGATGGTGTTGTAATTCCTCCTGGTATTGGAGACCAGATCACAGATTGCGTCATGGATCAGGGTACAAAGCCAACCAAGACGCTCTTTCTACGCCTTTTGCAGCAGCATCGCCCAGCCCTAAAGCACAGCACGGTCATAATTCACTTGTGAATTAGGCCTATCCCTTGAGTGGAGAAAAGCAATGGCAAGGTCTGCAACGGCACATCGGCATAACGGGTGGAATTGCCAGCGGCAAAAGCTGTGTTGGTCGTTTTTTACAACTCCAAGGGCTAACCGTTCTCGATGCAGATCTTTATGCCCACGAGGCGTTAACACCGGCAAGCCAAGCAACAGAAGCAGTGCTTAAGAGGTACGGAACCCGCGTGGAGGCTCTTGAAAACAACAAAACTAATGACGGTCGGGCATTGCGGCAGATCGATCGTCGGGCCCTTGGCAAAATTGTATTCAACAATGCAAATGAGCGGCTGTGGCTGGAACAATTAATCCATCCAATCGTTCGCGAACGATTTGAAACAGAAATCAACCAACATACAAAAACATCAGCACTGGTACTGATGATCCCCCTGCTTTTCGAAGCTGGACTTCAAGATTTGTGCACTGAAATTTGGGTTATTTACTGCTCTGAGAAACAGCAACAAGATAGGCTGATGGCACGCAATAACCTATCAACCAACGAGGCCAAAAACCGGATCCAAGCCCAATGGCCATTGGAACACAAAACATTATTAGCGGACCATATCATCGACAACTGTGGGGCTCCAGATAGCTGGCAGCACCAAGTATCAAAACTACTATGAGCGAGCCGGTCTCGCTGAAGAAAATAGTCTAAACAAACAGAGATTAAAGGGATAAACAAAAAGCACGATTAGGGCCTAATACAAACAAAAAGAATTACTTTAACATGCCTACCATAGAAACAGGAAAATTGAAAACCAATACTTTTACAAATGCCTTGAATAATCCTGAGCAGCGCATGTATTGGTAGACAGATTCACGCAGACACTAAATCGATAAAGCTGAAGGATAGTTGTTTTCGGTAAGAATCTACTCAACCCCAAACCGAACAAATCAATGCCAAAGGTCGCAGCTTCAAACACCGTTTAGCTCGCGCTTAGAAGCAATCGTGCACACAGAAGCAGCAGGGCAAACAAAGCCTATACAAATGACAACAAGATGGCCATGAAATGCACTGACCGTGGTGACGATGAGCTTGTACAAAAGCACACTGAAGATCTAAATATCAGCATGAATACAAGCGATCAGGAGGAAACAGGAGAGTTCACTTTAAGCAGCTTGTGCCAGACAGGACGATCTGTAACCTCTGCGTCATCTCAACCAGTCCTGTAGACGAGAGCCATCGCTGGAATAACGACGACGAGTTTGAGCCGCTTACAGCAACAAGAGCAACAGCATGAAGCCAGATCAGAAGGGTTGACAGACCAGTAAAATAGGCATGTCTAGACTGAATATGCCTGCGATGAGCCCAGCACAAAGCAAAGATCGTAGGGCCGTCCTGAATTTTGAAGGGAAACGCTATAACCTTAATGACATGTCTGACGAGCTGAAGAGATTAGTACGTGGCCTTCAAACAGCAGAATCACAACTCAAACACGCACAAGATCAACTCAGAGTTGTGGCAGTTGGAAGACAAGTTCTTGCCTCACAACTAAAAAGAAAACTTACCGAAGTAACCCCAGTCGAAGACTAGAATGCTACGCAGGATTGGGGTTAAATCATTAATATTCAAGCTAGGATCAAACAAAAAGTTCTACATCTTCACAGCAGTTGCCTTAATAAGCTGGGTAGTTCCAAAAGACATTCTCAAAAGAACTCTACCAATTCCAAACTTAAAACGAGATGGAGAACTGAATAAAATCATTCCAGAAGACAAACGGCTAAAAAAAACAGAAATAAATATCGCAACTAATTATGGATTCAAGATGGCTTCGACCCTTATGGACAAAGGTGATCACGAATTCGAGGCAAAAATTATTATCGACAATTTAGGAAACAAAAAATATAGATACCGTGCAAAAAAAGGAGACGCACCAAAAACAAAGAAACAAATAGAGGAAAACGCAGAAAAAGATATAAAGAAAATCAATAGAACGAGAGAACAAATAAAAAATCTATTGAGGGCTCTAAGAGATGCTGGTGTAACCGTTGCAATTGCAGATCCAGGAAAAACAGGAGCAGCAGCAGTCTGGCAACCGGGACTTCAAACAATCAAAATTGAAAAAAGCAAAATGGAACAAGGCTCAATGGCAGTGCTCAGAGTGTTGAATCATGAAGCAATTCATGTAGCGCAAAGTTGCAAGAATGGTGGAATAAATTACAAGCCAGTACCATTAGGCATCAAACTATCGCCAGAGCAGATTTACAATAAACAAATAAACTCAAAGATTTACAGGAATATACCCTTGCAAATCAAAAACGCAGAGAAAGAAGCCTATTCGTACGAATACTCGAACCTATCAGTAATTCACTTTCTAAACAAATATTGCTGACCTTAGCAAGGACTTTACCAGTGTTCAACTGCGAACATTACTTACGAGATGAATAATGCTTTAGCCAAAAGAGCCTCATTTCGCAGACAAATACAGAAAGCAGTAAACCTTGTAAAGATCCAACTAACCACTGATAAAAATCAGAATTAGTACCATTACTGATGCCGAATGCAAGCATGCTTATGGTAAAAAGCCAAGCCCAACGTAAAACCCAAGGCTCACCAGGTCTAACCTTGCCAGCTAGATTAAAGCCAAGAAAAACAAGCAAAATAGCAATATATATATTCATAGATTAGCCATCGACTACTAACCTGGCCCTGCGCCAAAATCTAACTGCCAAACGGTTCCGATGCTTTAACCTTGCAGATGAATCATCTATACATGGCAATGAAGAAAGGCTCGATGATACATCATTTTGTTGCCGTAGCGAAAAAATATCCTGCATTGCAGTATTGAAAGCAGAGAATGCAACAGGGTCAACATCGTGAAGTGCGGCCAAAAACCTATAGATAATACTATGGCGTGATGAAAAAGCTTCTACGAGGTTGTCCATATCTTTATCAATTAGAGAATAGACAGACTGGACTCCATGACTAGGATTTATATAATAACGAAGTAGATCTCTTTTGCCAGGAGAAACATCTTTAATTCTACGTATACAACCCTTACGCAATAATCTCTTTAAGACTTTTGACACATGAGGCTGGTCAAGTGACAAAGAATCCTCAATAAAGGAGGAAACCACTCCTGGCTGAAGTGCAATTAATCGAATAATTTCGACCTCGGACTTAGAAAACGATTTTAATACTTGCATCCGAGTTAGGCCAAAAGAGGGGTATGCCAGCCAATTTCAAAGGGATTAGCGTAGAAATGATAATCGTTTTCGAGCTAAAACGAAGTATTGTTGTCCGAAAATCACCAAAGCACAGAATACTTAAAGGAATAAATACAAAAATCAATATAGCGAATAAAATCTTTTAACGATGTATCAGAGAGTACGGATTCTCGGCAACTAACGACTAAAGGAATATTATGGATGTACATATGACATGTATGCCTTACAGGCATGTATAAATAGAAACTTCTAGGTAGCCAGTGATACATAAATGACTTGTTAATATAGTGACAAAAGATAAAATAGCGGTATAATCAAGTCAAAGCGTATATACGGGCGAGCAAGCTCCTAATGAGCAATCAAGAGATCGCAAATTTAGATCAAGAATATCTAGAAGAACTCAAAGCATTTAGCGCTCGTTTCAAGCTAAGCACTTTAGATTCCTTTAAACAAGTTTGCAAAGAACAAAGCAAGCAATACACCAAAGTATTAGAGTCTTTAGCCGAAGCGTACATTGCAGCCAATGGAAGCCTTCATCTTGCAATAACACTTGCTCTTAAAGATCAGTGCAACGTACAAGAAATAAGTGAAATACTAGGAGTACAGCTTGGGGAAGCTGGCTCATCTGACCAATTAAATGAAAGAATTGAAGAAATTGAACAAAGAGCTAATACAACATTGATGCAAGTAGAAGGGAGCAAAAGTTTAATTGATTTAAGACTGGCATCAATGGAAGAAATGATTGCTGAGATGAGTTCAAATACTGAACGAACAAGAGTGGAATTCATGGGGAATAAACAACCCACTGAAAACACTAACACTGATGAAGTCATTGTCCCACCAAAAGATTGGAATGAACTAGTGGGTCGATTTATGAACTTAGAGGATTCAATTCGTGGGGAAGACTCAGGCCTAGAGATACGAGTAGAAGTATTAGAAAGTATTGCAGAAGAACAGGGATTCTCAGTTCGTTGGGAAGATAGCTCCAGCTCAGAGGAAGATGTAACGTTTGAAGGGGATACATTTGATGAATTGGAAGAAGTAGATATGAGTGAAGTAATTTAATGGATCAAGAACAATTTAAAAAGATATTGGATGAGTCTGGGAAACGACCCCAGTGGCTGCTTGAACACCTCACAAGCTCGGGAAGTTGGAGACCAATTATTTACAATATTGGTCAGGAAAAACTACTTTCACAAGTAGACAATAGCAACAGGAGATATGCAGTATTTATTAAGAAAAAGCAAGAAGAGCAGCCAGACAAAGAACTAATAGATTTGCGACGCGAATTCATCAAAGAAGAATGGCTAAGGCCTCAACTGAATGATTATTTCTACAAAAGAAAACGAGATTTAGATCAAGTAGTTTACTCAATGCTAAGACTTAATGATATTGGCTTAGCAGAAGAGCTGTATCTGCGCTTAAAAAATGAAGAATGTGAGATCCCAGAATTAGCATTTGAATACTCCCTTGGACCAGAGAAGTACACCAAAGGTATTGTAGGGCCTATGCCATTAAGCAAAGCAAATGAGCAAATACGTGCCATATCAACCAAAGAAAACATAGGAAATCTAAATAAGCCCGTTGTTATTCAAAAAACAATCGTCATAGCAATTGTTGAGCACATTATTGAGGCAATCCTGACTCCAGAGATGGAAGAAAAACTACTAGACGAACTTTTTAACATTGAGCTACAGAAAACAGTCAACGCCATAACGGGTTAATAATGACTACGAGTCCTGATTCCAAAAATAGCGTTAATGCGCCAAGAATACTAAAACTACTCAACTACTTTCAACCATTTAAACAGTTAGAGGAAAATGAAAAATTATTTCTTTCGCAGAATTCGGAATTAGTAAGAGGAAAAATTGGACAGACATTACTAAGGGCAGAAGAGACAGCAAACTTTGTTTACCTATTAGTTGAAGGCCGAATAAGGATTGTAGGAAAAGATCTGCGAACTGGGGATATCGAAACAATAGAATTATGTGCACCTGGTCAATCAATTGGCTGGGTTGGAGTACTCAGAGGTCGAAGCTGCGAAACAGCACTATGCTCATCTTCAGTGATTAGCTTACGTATAGATAAACGGGTGATATCGCAAATTTTTTCAAAATCTATTCAAGCAAGAAAGTACTGGAGTAGTCATGCAGCAAAAGCAGAGTTATTTGAAGCCACCTCAACGGTCCTAAAAAGGCATCCAGACTGCAAAATTAGTACCTTGCAAATCATAGATCAAACAATAAAAACATTTAGAGTATGCCTTGCAAATCAAAAAAATGCTGGTGAACTAAGCAAGCTTAATTATTTATGGTACATCAGTGGAGGACAACAACATGGAAAAATCATTGACAAGGATCTGCAAAATCTATTCAAAGAAAAAGCAACCTATCGCTTGGTGGGAATCGATAAGAATGCCCTGAGAGAAGCCTTAAGTGGAACAAAGATAGACGAAGAAAATACAGAAACAACGATTAACCTTTTTGATGAAATCCGGGATTTAGAAGAAACAGATTTAGAGATCGTGGAAGAAGATTACGAGCCGGAATATATAGATGATAAAGAAGAAATAGATCTTACTTATCGGAAAGGAAAGGGGCCCGTTGAGGGCTCTGCAGCATGCCTAAGAATGCTCTGCGAAACAATAGGTGTACCAATAAAGCGAGAGATGATCCTGAGGATCCTCCGCGATCAAACAGAGAGATATGGTGGAATAACACTTCCTCTTGCTGGTGCAATATGCGAAACACTTGGCCTACGTACACAAATCACAAGTTGTAAAACAAGCGAACTCTATAAACTTGAGCTGCCGGCTCTGACATTAAGGGACTCAGAGCTGGTCATGATAGCTTCAGCAAGCAACATAAGCTGCCAAGTTGCTGTGCCAAGTAAAGGTATCGCAGATATTGATCTAGAAGAACTAGCACCCGAGGGAGAAGAAGCAATACAAATCCTTCTAACAACAAAAACAGACCAAACACCTGAAGATAACTTTAGCTTAAAGTGGTTTCTACCCTCTTTGGGGAAGTACAGAGTTGTCCTTGGAGAAGTGTTATTATCCTCGCTATTTGTTCAACTCTTTGGCCTAGCCAATCCACTACTTATTCAACAGATCATCGACAAGGTAATTATTAACAATGCGCCCGGCACGCTAGCAACTTTAGGGACATTACTGATCCTTTTTGCGGTCATTGAAGTAGGCTTGCAAAGCGTGAGGACATTTCTATTTGTAGATACAACCAACAGAATTGACGTTGCGTTAGGGAGCAAAGTAATCGACCATATGCTTAAACTACCTCTCAAGTTCTTTGACCGAAGGCCAGTCGGTGAATTGTCAAATAGAATCGGTGAACTCGAAAATATTCGAAAGTTTCTAACAGGAACAGCTCTAACTGCCGTTCTTGATGCAGTTTTTGCGCTCCTCTATGTGTTTGTAATGCTTATCTATAGCTGGCAGTTAACACTCGTGACAGTTGCAGTGATACCTGCATTGATTGGAGTTACTTACTATTTCTCCCCAAAAGTACGGAAACAAATTCAAGCCAAGTCAGTAGCAGCAGCGAAAACTCAATCTCATTTGGTCGAGGTATTATCGGGTATTCAAACAGTAAAATCTCAGGGTATTGAATTACGAACAAGATGGAAGTGGCAGGACTTGTATGTGGATTATGTAGCTGATGGTTTTGGGAATACAGTAATTGGAACAGCAAATAGTTCGATCAGTACTCTCATTAATAAAACATCGAGCTTGATGGTCGTATGGATGGGGGCTGCACTAGTCGTAGAGGGAAAAATGACAATGGGTGGGATGATTGCTTTTCGAATGATTGCTGGTTTTGTAACCAGTCCAGTGTTGAGACTTTCGCAAATTTGGCAAAACTTTCAGGAAATCAATTTATCAATGGAGCGCCTTGGTGATATCCTCAATCACCCTCAAGAAACAGGAGTTGATGAATTAAAAAAGCCAACAGTTCCAAACCTAAAAGGAGACATTGAATATGAAGACATTTGGTTCCGATACAACCCCTCAGCACCATTTTTATTGAAAGGTTTAAATCTTAAAATACCGGCAGGATCTTTTGTGGCAGTCGTTGGACTAAGCGGATCTGGTAAAAGTACTGCAACAAAGCTCTTGCCAAGGCTTTATGAAGCAGAAAAAGGAAAAATCCTTGTGGACGACATGGATATATCAAAATTAGAACTCTATTCTCTCCGCAAACAAATTGGAATTGTTCCCCAGGATACATTACTATTTGATGGAAGTATTTTGGAAAACATCACACTTACAAACCCTTCGGCCTCACAGATGGAAATCGATGAAGCAGTAGAAATTAGTTGTTCTGATGAATTCATAAGAGATCTTCCCGCTAAGTTTGATACAAAAGTAGGCGAAAGAGGTTCAAATTTATCGGGTGGACAGAGACAGCGATTGGCTATTGCTAGAACCATCCTGCAAAAGCCCAGTGTCTTGATTATGGATGAAGCAACATCAGCTCTCGACTACCAGACAGAAAGAAAAGTGAGTGAAAACTTGATGAATAAACTAAAGGGCCAAACGGTCTTGTATGTGACGCATCGACTATCGTCTATCGTTAACGCCGACATCATCGTTTTGATGGGCTCAGGAGAAGTCGTAGAAATGGGCGGACATGATGAACTTCTCGGAAAGAAAGGTGCCTACTACAGCCTATTTACCCAACAAGCTGCTAAAATGAGTTAAGCGTAGGTCCGGCAATGGACTCTCAACTAGCACCAAAAACATCAAAAAAGACTGAGCCAAAGTTCAGGACGAACAAACGACTTGGGCTAGGCAAGCAAAGCCTTAAGTTTTCCAGAAGTATTATCTGGATCATGCTCGTTGGCTCGGGCATCGCTCTTTTCATCGGAATTGTTGGAAAGATGGATGAAACAGTACAAGTGCGTGGGGTTATTGAGTCATCCGAAGGAACAGAAACAATCATTTCCCCTCTAACTAAAGTCATCAAAGAAGTCTATGTAAAAAATGGTCAATTTGTTAAGGCTGGGGATGTACTATTACTCTTAGAAAATAGCGAAGAAGTTAGCCAAGCGAAGAAAGCGAAGTCTGTCTTCGGACAAAAAGAAATGGAATTAGCATCGTATAAACTGAGAAATAATAAAAACCTTGGCGCAGAAGATTTTGAAACCTTTTCTGTGGATGACCCTGATGTCCTCTCTGTATTACAGGAACGTGCAAATTTTCTAGAAATGCAAGACGATATTAAAAGTAAGAATTCAATGACTGAACTTGAACAAGCAAATTTTCTCGTTAGACAAGCTGCAAGATCATTAGAAAGCAAGAAAAAAGAACTAATCACGGCTAAGGATATTAGTCAGCGTTACCAAAATCTCGCAGACCTAAAAGCTGTCTCAGAACTACAAGCTTTAGAGCAGTCCAACAAAGTTGATAATCTTGAAGCAACGATTGAAAGTATGGCTATTGAATTAAGCAAGGCAAAGAGTAGAGCAGAGATGCAAGGTCTAATTTCAAGTAGTACTGACGGCCGAACTGAACTTGATTCCGAAAGGCTAGAGACATCTGCACTAGAGCAGCGAGCATCAGCATTCAACCGATTATCAGAACTACGCAATCGAATTAAGCTCACTGTTGTTAAAGCAACTGTATCAGGTAAAGTATTTAATCTTGGCAAAGCATCAGGCCAATTAGTTTCAACAGGAGAGGAGTTACTTCAAGTGATTCCAGATGATCTGGACATCGCCAAACTTACAATACCTGATGGAAATGTAGGTATGTTAGTGCCTGGGATGCCCGTTGATCTTCGTCTTGATGCCTATTCATTCTCTGATTTTGGTGCATTAAAAGGAAGACTTTCTGATATAGGAAGTAGCATGATGCCACCAGATAAACTCTCACCACGTGCTTCTTACTTTCCTGGCAAAGTGAACTTAGAAGATAGATCCGTTAAAATTGCAGGAAAACAAATTCCTTTGAGATCAGGAATGGCAGTAACAGCGATGATTAAAATTGGTGAAAAGCCACTAATATCTATGATTGCAAAAATCTTTGACAAACCCAAAGTCGAGCAATTTTAAAT